>Ga0065711_1033515_pt1 | contig 25355 bp, 13 predicted proteins | sample Hoacrofraction12_FD_59098 | JGI IMG/M metagenome (GOLD analysis project Ga0065711, IMG submission 59098) | Hoatzin crop microbial communities from Cojedes, Venezuela - Epithelial fraction 12 v2 (version 2) | ecosystem: Host-associated > Birds > Digestive system > Esophagus > Crop | place...
AGTCCAACCCCTCTGCCGAAGCAGGGTCACCCAGAGCAGGCTGCACAGGACCTTGTCCAGGCGGGTCTTGAATATCTCCAGAGAAGGAGACTCCACAACCTCCCTGGGCAGCCTGTTCTAGTGCTCCATCACCCTTAGAGGGAAGAAGTTCTTCCTCATGTTCAGATGGAACTTCCTCTGCTTCAGTTTGTGCCCGTTGCCGCTTGTCCTGTCGCTGGGCACCCCTGAAAAGACTTTGTCCCCATCCTCCTAACACCCACCCTTGAGATATTTATAAACATTTATTAGGTCCCCTCTAGATGTTAAAAACCATCCTAATTTCTAAAAGACTCTCCACTCACAAAATCTACAAAACCACATTTGATTTAAAGAACCCCAAACAACTAATAACTTGATGAATCAAGGAGCAACAGACACTTCAATTCTTTATTTTCCCATGGAACAATTTAAGAAACTGTAATGTTCTGGAGATGTCTCCTAGCTGTTAATGATGCACAATAACTCATGGAAGCTCATATTCCTTGTTATATGAGGCCAGATCCCTTTTGAAATACTTATTAAAATAACGACCTCATGGTTTTCTTCACAGTTCTATTATTTTTCTGCCTCATTATATATTTCTTTAAATGTACTTAGATATATTTTTCTGTCTATCTTGAAGAAATGTGACTGTGTGTACTGTAAGGGAGTTTCGTTTGGGGTACAGATAATTATAGGAAACTTACCTCAGTATTTAGTTCTTATGTTTTTAGTTCCTTCCATTTTTAAAAGCAATGCTACTTGGTCTGATTTATGATGGCAGTTTGGAGTTGTGGGGGCAAACAAAAAAAAAGATGTTTTTGTTCATTCTAACCACATGGTTCTCAAGTCCTTGAAAATTTCAGTTGGATTAAGCATTGAGGGTACCATCATTTTTCATAGCTCTCCTTGAAAATCTAGTTCTTGCACAAAACCAGAAGATGATTTCACAATGTTTCATGTTTATAAAGTTGAATGAAAATATGCCGTAGCAAATCTTGATGGTTCTAACTTGGAGCAAAGCCAGCACCCCAGAACAATGCATAGCTAGTGCATTTGTAATATGATTCAGAAATCGATACACATGACCAGATTTTCCAGTCCACCATGGTCATTTTGCAAACCCATCAGAGGTCTGGATGGGAGCATTCCCCATGTCAAGGGGACTCTCTGATGGCCAGAAGCTGGTGAAGGTGGTGTAGCTGCCTCGTAAGCCAGTTCTCTTATCCCCCTCGCTGGGGAATGAGGGAAGGCACCAAAAGCGTGCCGGGACTAACAACAGCTGGGAGGGTGGATCTGTCTTCCATTGCCCCAGATTGTCTCCATGTCTGTGCTTTACTGTGGAGGTGATGCTAGTAGCAGAAATTAAGACGAGTGTCTCTTAGCTTAAACTTCTGAAGAGATAACTAATTCTGCATGCACATTCCTTTCACCAACAGGGATGGAAGTATCTGTAAGTCACGACTGTGCTTCCTTACACGACTGTGAGATGGTGCCCTTCCAAGGCACGCAGGGAGTGACAGACCAGCGCAACTGCTTCCCTCAGCAGGGCTTCTCACTAACCCGTTGTGGAGGGCAGTGCAGAGGAGCTCACACTGGTTTTAACTTGCACTGCTCTTGGCAGAGCCTGTTAGCTCACAGCAACCCTGGCCTGAGGTGGTACCCTGCTTTTGGTTCCGAGAGGGGAAAAGTCATTGTGCCTTGTTTAACTGGAGATGTGCCCTTCGGGAAGGGGTAGTGGAGAGGCAGTCCCTGTATTGGGAAGATTCGTTGAAAGCTTGATTTGCTCAGAGCGCTGCATGTGGCAGTTGCTAGCATTCTTCTGTTGTGGGCGTAACCCATATGGATTTTCTCTTCCACATTGCTTTTCAAAGCTTCCACTTTTTGGTGGTAAAATCTGCTGACTTTTCTGAACATCCAGCACCCCAGCTGGAAGACCAGAGAGGTGGCTGTTGCATGTGCACAGACATCGTATCGTGCGAATTTGGGTAACACTGGATTTTCCATGCTTATGCAGGTCAAGTACTTCCATGGACTGTGACAAAGCTTTCAGACTGACCAGCACTGGTGAGTCTGAAGTGTCCCTGTAGTGCTGGCAACCCTCCTTGCTAATACGCTGCCTAAAGGTATTGGGAAATGTTCTGCTGAAGCCGGAGCTTTTGTGAAAGAGACGATATTTCGTAGAAAGCCAAAGAGTTGGGGAAAAACACTGTGGCAGATTTTAGCTCTGCTCTTTTGATTTGCTTGTCCAGACGGCCAGGGTACTTGCTTTGGACTGCGTGGTTTTGATGGATTTTAATCCCCAAGCTATTTTTGATTCCTGGTCACATTTATGACATATAGTGTTAGCTTTTTTTTCTACTTCAGGATGCACACATCCATAGCCTTGAATGGGTGTAGGAAAGATAAATGGCTAAGGGAAAAGGAAATTAGTCTGAATGTTCTTAAAGCAGGAGCAAGGAGACTGTATAAAGGCAGACTGTGCGACAGAGATAAAAACTAAATGAAAATTAAGGCTCAAGAGGAGGCCTGGCTGATGGGGTAAAGGAAGTCCAAATATTTTCAGATAATACCCAAAAGATGAAATGTAAAAATTGCTCCATTAAATCCCATTTCCCCCTTACTTTGATATTTTAATTTCCCATTTCGCTTTCTTTCATAATTTCTTTTTACCATTCCAATGATACTCACTCTCTAGTGAAAACCTACTGTTGCAAATCATTTTCCCAAAGACCCATCCTTTAGCACAGTAGTATTCAGTGTCTATCCATTTAGATTTTGATGCATATCAGAATACAGAGCTGACAGAAGGGTTCACTTCACTTTATAAGTTTGTGGCTGGAAGTTCGGATGTTGGCAGTTGAAAACAGAGAGGTACGTGTTCTTCAGAAATATAATGGCAAAACTGGGAAGTAAAAAGGCAGACGTGCTTAGGTATCTCTACGAACAGCTTCAGTTGTTTAATTATTTTTATTTTGTTGCAAGTTTCTTAGATGTGATGACAATTTGTCCACTCAGATTTATGTTATTGCAGGCTTCAGTCCAGCAAAGCACTTAAACACTCGATTAACTTTAAGCGCATAAGTAGTCGCATTGCTGGATTGGGGCCATAATAAAGGAAAATAATGTTTCAGGAGAAATTGTGCTTTTGGGGGAGGTGTTTTTTGTGTTGTTTGAAGTATCAAGAGCACAGTTTATTTAGCTGCTTTTTAGACAGTAATCTTACTGGCAAAATTGGCAGGATTAAGAGGCTATTAGGCAAAATCTCTGTGTGTTCACATCAGTTAAAATCTGTACTGTGTTCCTGTGGATTAGAACAATTCTGTTGTGCAATAACTGGATTTTAATGTAACCAAGTCACTTAAGTTTACATTAAAATACATTTATTAAATTACTTGGCTGCTTTAGACTTGTGGGTTGGAAGTTAAAAATACAGAGTGGCTTTTCTGACTTTGAAAGAATGTTTTGTAGAATTTCCTGCAGTTTTTTCTTCATCAATCAAACTACATCTGTTTACCAAAAAACATTTAGTCAGTGTTAATTTTATGGATGTTCTGCTGGGTCCAGAATGAAGAGATTTGTCCCCAAATGTGGCTGGGGTAAGCAGTCTGTCTGTCATGATGTTGTGCTCCGGCCGGTGGGGACAACTGATGCCGTCAAAGTTTGGTTGCTTTTTTTTTTTCCTATTGCAGGCAGGAAAACAGCCATAGCAGTTCTGTGCCTCTGCTTTCTGCTTCTGTCTTATCACTTTCAGATACACATTTTCACCAGGCAAAAGCTAGTAATTGATAAAACTTATTTTATTTGTATGTGGAAACCCCAGTGCTCTTAATGAAAAAAATTTGTTAAAACCAAGAAATTAAAAGCAGGCAGCAAAACAGAACAGAAACTAGAGCTAAAAAAAAAAAAAAAATTGTCTGCACTGTCCCCTTAAAAATAAATAAACAGAAATGTCCCCAAGAAACAGTGTTTCTAATTATCTCATTTACTTATTTGATTGAAATGTTTCTAGTACTAATAGAATAAATAGTTCCTTTGCTCGGAATTCACTCATGAACGAAACACAATAATATCTCCAGTTTCTGAATATTAACATTTCTGGCAGTGATTTTCTTTTCAGGTTTGTCAAAATTAAACCACAAAGCTTTATAGAATGGTGCTGCTGTGTTTGTACTACAGATTCATTTCCTTTGACAGCTGATGTGTTTGTAATAGTGGTAGGATGGCTTCCATACTTGGACCTGCTCCTTTGGTATAATCAGGTGACGCCTATCATTTATTGGTGGTTTGGAGGGATGGTTTGATAGAAGAAGTTGAATTGTTGCAAAGTAGTTTCTCAGGCCTTCTCAAGTCTTTTATGGAGTGCTTTGATCTTTGTTCTGCAGATGTAGAAATAACATTGCCTACAATCTGTAGGTATTCTCTGCGTTTTTTTCCACTAATTGTTTTGTGCATCTGACAAGATGCAAATTTACCCAGATCTGTCTACAAAGAGACTTCTCTCCTGCCTGGTCTTTTTTGCAGAGAGTCAAACAATGTTATTTTTACCCACTTCTAAAAATTGATTCTGAGCATAACTTTGACACGTCTGCTTGCCTTCCCCAGTCCCAGATGTCACCAGTTCCCTGCCTGTGCTACAACATCCATCCTGGCTGGCATGCGGGACTAAATGGGGAAGGAGGAGAATAGCTTGAGATGGAAAACAGCATTCCAAAGTGGGGAAGTCCCCTGCCTGTACAGCGGACACTGAGTGCCATGTACTGACTGTCCATTTCTTATGCAGTGATTCCCATGCTGATGGGCACAGCCTTGTGATTACATAGGTATACTCACTCTACATTTTAAACTAGATAGCGTGGGCAGTAGTAGCAGAATAGCTGACATGTCCTGGAAGTTGGGGAAGTATGGAGATGGTCAACCTGAGGTGAGTTCTGTGATACCATAACTCTTATCTGAGCTAGCTAATTTTATAAAGTGCCAACATCCCCATACTAGACAATGCGATCGGTGAGTGTTGACATATCCAGAACTAAGGACATCGGATGCGTCTTCCTCAGATACGGACTTAAGAGGTGAATAGCTTCTCAGCCTTCTCAAGTATCATTTTACCCTTTTATAAGCTGCTCGTCATACCCTAGTACATTTATACAACTCTCTTGTTTCTGAGGAGAATGTTTCTGAATCCTCAGGAGAATCAGAATATCTCATCACTTTTACATCCAAATTTAATTCAATTGCATTTCTCAGTTTATTTGAAGATGTTGGATCCTTTTCAGCAGCTAAATTTCCACTTGAATTTGATGTGAAAAATGCTTGAATAAGGAGTACCATGAAGACTCGGTTCTCATCCTTCTATGTCATTAATAGTTATTAACTTGATTTCCAAAAGTGCTGAGCTCCTAAAGCTCTTAGGAGAGATTAGTGCAGGAACTGCTGATACTGAATTCCTCTTCTGGAGAGTACAAAATACCTCAAAGTCACTGAGAGAGGCTGGATGTAAGAAAAGCCACTTCCACACTATGCTCCCCTTCCAAACAGCTCAGTGGCATGTGGAAGAGAGATATAAGCACTGTCAGCAGACCAGGTGTGATTTCTTGCATACTGGGAAATCTGCAAAGGGGCTGTCACTCAGGCGAGGTGACTGATATCACTGATTGTTCTGCATGCTTCTGTGCACACTGTTTGGAGCTTGGTGACTCCTCATCCAGTATTCACAGTAGATCATAGCACAGCACGATACATAGGGGTTAGGCTGCATTTGTTCCTTTAAAAATAGGAAATAGAAAACCTGGGGTGACACTGAAGAGAAATATCCCAGAATACAGGAAGTTTTTGTATGTGTAGCATTTGCTATTGGTATGTTCTTCATTAAATACAAATTTTAAAACTGCTGGGTTTAGATGTTCAAGAATGGATATTGCTGCTTATAGCATGTAGCCTGCAAAAGATTCATGATCCTTTCCTACAGGCTTGGTGATATACAAGACTGGTGGTACTGGTGGAATCCTGGCCCTGGTGAAATAAATGAACAAAACTCAGACTGGCTTCATTTAGACCACAAAATTCACATTGAATTCAACAGCGGCAGAAGTGTAGTGTGTATCATGGACTAGCTAAAATAGAGATACCAACCTACTTTACTTTATTCAACTTTCAAATTCTGTGCTCAGTTTCCCTGGCTTTTTGTTGCTTGCAGTTGTTATATATTTTGCTAGTAATAAACTGAGCCCATAAATAACTACACCCCAAATTAAGTTCATTTCCAAATGATTTTAATATAACTTTTATCAGAAATGAAATTTTCAGAAGCTTGTTATAATGTAAAATACATTCACACAAATAAGCATGAACATATGTACTCATACATATGTGCATATGTATGCATAGAAGTATATAGTGAATCTAGATAATAGCTTTGTTTCTTAGAAAAGAATGTCACAATATATTCAAGAAGCATTAATATATTATTTGTCTTATTGCTTTAAAAAGCCTCAAATGCTTGTAGAATATGGTTTAGTGGGTCAAACATCCCCTTTCGTCTCATTTATCTGGCTTTTGATCTCGTGTCAGTTCTAAATGTTGGTGTGCTTAGGCCATAACGGTGTGCTGCAAGATCACAAAAAGGCATCGTTGTATCTTTAAAAACTTATGGGCATCCTGGTGCTACACCCCAGCATAGCTTAGCAGATGTGGTATTGAGTTCCCCCAAGTCTTCACTACCCCTTTGTCTATTTTTTTTTTTTTTTATAGTTTTGTTCTGCATTCCTTCCACTCAACCTCAAGTAGATGGAAGCCTGTTAGTTTATTACTTACATATGTCTGCACCCTTTTACCTCAGCAGGGAAAGACAAAATATTGAGGAGGACTGTAGGTTTGGGATGGTCAACTAATCCTTCCCCACCTTGAACTAATCGCCAGGCTGATGTGTTATTGTGCTGAGCTCTGTTCTTCAGTGCATTGCCAGTGGGGTTTCAATTTGTAGAAGCATAAACAGATACTAAAGTAAAAAGAATGGTGCAGTGATTTGTTAGCAGAGTTCAGATCGAATTATCACAGCGGTCCCCTGCTGACAGTCCTAACAATTACCTCCTTTTTCTTGGTCTTTCAAATGTTTTCTGTTTCACTTATGTCTTGGTAAATAGTGTGTTTCTCACCGTGTTTTATTTATTTACCTACAAATCAGAAAGAAACTGAACCTTCAACTTTCATTCAAATGCCTGAATTTCTATATATTTTTTCGCAATTTAGATGCACTGAGAAGTTTTCTGTTTTCTTTAAAAAAAAAAGTAGTAGCAAGGTAACTAAAAATGGTTTCAGCTTTCTAGTGCGTATCTGCTTTTATACAATTTTCTACCTCTTTTATAGCTTCGATCATGACAGTACAGATCTTATTGAAATTTAAAAACTTTTGAGAAGAGCAGCTACTAAATAGGAAATGAATAGAATTTTGTATCCATTAAGCCAATAGTAAGAGTTTAAAGCATTTGAGTCCTATTCTGAAACCAATTTGTGTGCGTGTCAGCAGATACTATTCCTTTTTTGTGGAATATAGTCAGCTGATGTTCAGTACAAGTTGTCTGGAATTAACTTCTACATTTGTTTCCACTCTTTTTCTTCCCTTTCCTGTTTTCAACTCTTGACTCTCACTCTTGTGTAGTTACATTTGTGTGCTTCTTACAATTCTAGTGGGACTGATTTATCATCATTTGCTAACATATCTGTCTCAAAATCAGAGCTTTGATCAGCTTGTATTTTATAACTTACATCTGTTCTATGTTTAACCTTTCGTAATGCTGTTTCTCAAAAATATTATCTAGTATAACAGAAGAATCATGTTAGTCTAAGCATTCTGTTAAACCTAGAGTAAGAAAATCCTTATATATCTGTCTATTTTGCTGCATTTTTGTTACTGTTTCATAGTCTCCTTTTCATTAAAACTATAAATCTGTCACGCTCTAACTTTTTCCTGATTACAGATGAGCTATAAACTCCATCTTTCTGTTCCTTCTCTACCCCTTTTTTTCCCTGCAGTTACAGCTTGTTGTGCTTTACAGCATCTCTACCAGCAGCATCACTGTTCTGGCCTATTTGCTGCTGCAGGATCCAGCTCCGACTTCCAAAAAAGTAAATGTGATGATTAAAAGTACTCCCATAGCAGGCTGCAGGGGACGGCAGAAAGCTGCTCAGTTTTGAATAAAACTGGACCAAAAATTCTGTCTGGGACTAACTCACTGACATTAATTCTCCTGCAAAGATGAGTCCTTGAAGTGAGATGGATGGAGAGTAGGTTTGGTGAAGCACGGAGACAGATCTGTATATTCTTTGCTACCTAACCTGTCTTGAGAAAGGAGGTTTTACATGAAGACTTACTTTCAAAGTGACTCTGTCTTGGGTCAGGCTGAGTAACAGTGGGACAAGAGAGAGATGTACGAGCAAGACTGAGGCCTTTAGAAAGTTGTAAGCTGTTTCCCAGGTTATAAATAAATGAACCTTGTAAATAAATGAGCCTTGCCTAGCACTGATCAGGCTATTTGAACCTTGCCTAGCACTGATCAGGCTATTAACATTGATGAAATAATAAAACATTTCTGCCCAGTTTTTTTTTTTTCTTCCTATTTTTCCTTCCTCACACATAAGGGGAAAAGTCAGCTGTACTCTGCTTCACCTTTGCGGGAAATGTAGCTGTTATATAAGGGCCATGAGCAAGGTAACACTGCCCCATGGTCCTCGGTGGGAAACACTGCTGATGCTGGACTTGTTCTCTGCACTGATGTGACCACACTAGTAGCCTGAGAATAGCCTTAGCTGTTCTCCAGCATCTAAGAAGCTTCTGAAGTCCTTAGCCACAGCCACAGATAGTAAATGCACAAACTGCCTGATCCTGACTGTGTAGGTGTCTGGATAAACCTGGGCTTGAGAACCCATCAGAGAACAAATACCCACAATATTCTTAACTAATTCCAATTCACATGTATTTCCAGTGCAGTAGAGACTTTTTATACAAATTGAAGTTTTATTGGCATAAGGGCTGAATTCAGTCTTGGCATAAATGGATTCAGGGGGAGCTGAACTTGCCTGTAACATCAAATTTTGGCTTCGGGAGTGGAGATATAAAGCACTGGGGAGCTATAAATTTTGAGCCAGCAAGGGCATTGCAAAAGGCAGAAGGACAACGTGTATGGCATCACTTCCTTCAAAAAGATAATGAGCTATGGAAAAAGATTAGCTAGTTATGCTGCAAATAGCGTAGAAAACTTGGGCAGGTATATTGAGTATATTAAATAGATCAGTGGCAGCAAATACACCTGTGTAGTGATCAATTTGAAACAGCAAACCAAAGCATGGCCTTTCAGGTAGAAAGTAGCATACAGTATAATCAATGTATTTGGAATATGTTTGGATGAAAGGAAAAAGTGGGATGACACACAATAACAGGAGCAGTTAATGAATGAAAGACCTAGAAGAGCAACACTTACTGCTCTTTGTCTCTTGAGCCCTTCTGAAGAAAGGTATAGAGCACTGTCCCTCTTTCTAAGTACAGACATGAAGTGGCAAACCCGGGAACTGAATTTACTTTTTCTGGATCCCTTCCAGTATTGTAAATACAAGAATAAAGTGATGGCGGTCAACTATTCTCCTATACACAGATTTCCGTAGTAAAAGTCTACATAGCAGATATTCATTCCTTTCATTTTTTTGTCCAGGGAACTTGCAAGATTGTGTACTGCATGATTTAATCTCAGAAACCACCCACTGTTGCCAAAATCTTAAAATTTGTACAGGTAAATTCTTTTATGGAGTTCTTGTTTACTCCTATATTATTCTTTCTAAGAAGGTGTAAAAATGAGGTAATTTATACTAGATAGAACTGGAACACACTATTTTCCATTTTCAACCTGGTATTTAATGATGTTGAATATTTTACCTTACCTCTAGTAAGTTGCCTGGCCTAATTAATCTTTTGTTTTTGATGTGCATCAGCCATAGGCAGACCAGAACTGCATCTTCCTCTACAACAACCACAGTTAACTTGTGTTTTTCATGTTGTTTTTTATTTTTGTATTATACCTGCATACGCAACTCCTTTGATGAAGGCAATATAGAAGTACTGGCTAAAAGTTAAAGAATATATTTTTTTACTCAAAAGAGTTCACAAAATATTTATCTTTGAAAAATTCAGAAGCCTATTAAAGATAAAAAACATACACAAATGTATGGCACTTCTTAAAGTCTTTGACAAAGGTCGCAGGTGTAGGGAGGTCAAAGTGATATCTTGTTCTTCTAAATATTTCAACAGATAGACAGACTTTTGATTGCATTATCTATTAAAAAAAATTGCTTTGAACCTTCCGCCGATGCAGACCACTTGTGCTTACTCAAACCAACAAAGGTTCAGTCAGCAGATAAGAATTTCTGACCATGGAAGGGCAGCTGCTTTCTTTTCATCTTTCTTCTGGTGTGTATATGAAATGTTTGCTTAGCCTGGCCCTGCTATCATAAGGACTTTTTTTTTTTTCTTAATCCTCCCTCTAATTTGAATCCTACACCCAGTCTGCAAATAAGACATGAAGAAAATTCAGATTTCACTAGTGCAGCGTAATCCTGCTGGATGCTGAGTACTTCAGCCCCAATTCAGCACACTACCTAGCCTTATCTGACTATGCATATGCTTATCCGTAAGCCTAAACTTAAGCATATGATTAAATGCTCTGATTGATTAGGACTAATGATCCTCACTGAAGTACTAAGCCCTGTGAGAGAAGTTTGTTTTACAGGCAATTTTGCTGTTGTTTTTCTTCTATTGTTACTTCCCACCAGAGGAGGTAATTAAGGAAGTGTTTAAGACCACCAGAGCAATCTGTGTTATTTTTTTATCTGATTCTTCAAAATTCACTTGTGACCTGTCTTCTGTTTATTAGTCTTTTATTACACATTTTTCTTCAAAATCAAACATGATCTCTAGAAATTGTGCCAATGATATCCAGGTATGTCTTTTCCTTTTCGAGAAGCTTAATCTATGTGCAATGTTAATGAGAAAAATATTAAGACAAAATGCGTAAAATTGCTTTCTAGAAAGGTTCAATCTATATGTAAATGTAGAGTTGAATACATGAGAACTAGCTAAAAGTATCCTGAAGGAAAGATGGTATTCACATAGACTGGATCATTTTGACTGTATGCTTTCAGATGCTGCCTACTTTAACATTATATGGTTTTCTAATGAGAAAAATTTGTGTTTGGTTTTACTTTCTTTTCTCTGTCTCTCAGCTTGTCTCTCTCTCTCTTTTCTTTCTAGCCAGCTAGGCCTGGTGTATCACAAAACAGGAAGAAAGTTAGAGTTGGAGATTGCTGATTTTTGTGTGACACCTGGAAAGAATGAATGTAAGGCAAAAACACGTTGACTTATGATTTATGAGATTTTGACTTCCATAGATGTTTAATAAGGATCTCTTGCCTGCATGCCGTATTGCTTTGAAACAGTGTGGAAACCAAAACTCAAAGAATATGTTTGAACAGGGAAAAGGCTGTCTTTCCTGCAATGTTGGCAAGTGTTGCCTTTACAAATGCACTTCCCTAGGCAGACTCTGGGCAGGAAAGGATGAAGTTCTCTCTGTGTCTTGGAATAAGATGGTGCACTGGTAAGTGCTTTAAGCACTGATTTCTGAATATCCAGTTTGTTAGCATCAGACTAGGAGATGGTAATGAAGGAAAACAACTCCTCCCATTTTATTCATGAGGAGAGGGAATTCTTCTGGATGGATTTGTTATGAGCAAAGTGTCTCGCCGTCCTGCCTGTATCATCCTAACCACCACAGTAAACCTTTTGTGGGACTTTACAAAGAAAGGAATGGAGGGAGTTTGAAGACATGCAAAGGACAAGGCAGCAGTCAAACCTTGCATTTTCTGAGGGCTGAGGGGATCTTTTTTCCTCTAGCAGGATTCCATTAAGTTTTCTTAGCATTAAACTGCACGTATTTTAAGTTACGGCACTCTGGAAGAGGACCCATGTGCTTTCATGATACTCAAACTTTGATCCTAAATTGCTGTAAAGCTCCGGTTCAGCAAAATGCTTGTGTGTGCTTGATTTTAAGTACATGAATACTTAGAGTGACAGAATGGTCAATAGCAGCATGAAGTCTACTTTGCCTCACAGCTAAGCCAGTACTTAACTTATGAGTATGTTGTATTATCAGTCTAGTGCACCTCTTTCTATACAACCCTGCCTTGGAAATGTATTCCCTAGAGTTGGTGGGATTTAAGTGCATACTTAATTTAGGAAGAGCAGAGGAAGAGTGTATATGCTTGATTTATATGCAGTTTATCTTCTGGTGGCCTAAATAACTTCTCACATCCTGATTTAAACTCTTAGGCTGTTTAAGTATTTTTACCCCAAGAGTTAGAGTTTTTCTGGAAACACTGTGTTGTTTCTTTCATAATGCCATTATACTGTGCTTTTCAGAATATTTTTTTAACATCTGAGCATTTAATGAATAATGGCTGAGGTCTCCTTTCCTCCTCTTTATTGACTGAGGAATTTTTGTGCATCTTGTATAGGACTGCATGCTTTTGCTTTAATGCCTTGCATTTGAAAGTCTATGTGTGGTTATTTTCCACATTTGTGTTAATAATGAAATCTGAGCTAGTTGTTTCAGTGCTGAAAATTTGTATTATTTGAAGACAAAGTCACTAGCTCAGAGTTCAGAGGGACTGAAGGTCACTCTGTGCAGAGGACCATTCTGTTTTCTGGCGGGTTTGCGTGAGGATTACAACCTCTGTGATAGATGGGTCTGGATTTTTTCACAGGGGTAAATTTCAAATAGTAGTGCTGATCTGGTACCAGTGGAATCAACAAGAACATGGTAATTAACTCCAGGCTATGCAGAATCGCAAGCAATTAAAAAGTGTAAATTAGCAAAACCAAATACGCTAGAATTAAGCCTCCACAGAACAACAGTATTTCACTGGTCTCTTTTGTTTTTTTTCTGCCTTCACCATCCTTCAGTACCATTAGGCTTTCTCTGTAAGAGAGATGAAAGTTCAGCCGTGGCTTTCTTTGCTGATTTTCCTTAACACTGAATTTTTCACAGAAGAATAAATGTTTTTGTCTTAGATTACTCTCTTGTCAAGGCCATCACTGATGACACAGCATGGCTACTACCTGACATGCTAAGGGGATTCTGCTGTTTTAGTGTCAACAGCAACTGTAAGCCCTTGCAGCCTGATTTCCTGTATTACACAAGTCACAGAATTTGATGAGGGTCACAGGAGGACCCCATAATAGGTCTGTGTAGACAGAAGCAAAATAGTAATGGGAAAAATTATCATGAAGAGTATTAGCCAACAGTATGTTGAGATCACGCTGTTGTTTTGATCATTTCACGCATGGTTGGACCAGCAGGTCTGTAGTTCAAATGATGGCAAACCTCTAGGAAAAGGTTTGGTTGAGGGTTCTGCCTTGCAAGTGTTTGTAACTCTCTTCGTCAATCCCATCCACATGGTGGAACATGGTCCATGTTAATTGTGACAGGAAAACGTGAAATGCTGCCATTATTGCATCTAGACTTGTTCCGTTTGCTCACCAAGTCACGCATGCACTCACCAAGTGTCACGCATGCACTCACCAAGTGTTAGCATTTGAAGTAAGTTTAATTTCTGTGATCAGAAGACAGCATTTTGTTGCTTTTGCAACATTTCAGTTGCTAAGATGCGTTTTGATTACGCTGATCAAAGAGTCATTGAGCATTGGAAGTTCATATTGGCTGTGATTCTGTCTGACGTATTTTGCACTATGTCACGTCTAACCATTTGTGATGATTAAACATTCATTTCCACTGATTGGGGTGCCTGACAGTCTTACATCATAAAGTATTTTATTCAGTGCAAATTAGGATTCTGTATGCTCCTCTGTGGGGGATTTTACCACTAATGACATATGTAAATAGCACTCATTCATTCTAATATTGAGGGGAAAGGTACAGAAACATGCAGATCTCCTAATGAATCTGTGTTATACCTCAGATGAAAGGAAAACAATGTGGTTTTCAGATGTTAATTTTGTTATCTGCACATACTGTGTTCCTCTCTACTCCCTCAAAGTTGAGATACACAGAATCAGATTTATAGAGCCTTTATGTTCACAAAGACGGTTTCTCAGAGAGGTACCCATGCATGCACACTTTCCGTAACAATATGGAATTCATTCCTTCCATGGAGAAAAGGAAGAAATACAGCCATATCAGTCAAACGTGAACCCTAATAAAGCTGGCGCTTCTTTGTGTGTGTAAAACTTTTTTCTCTGCTCTTTCTATAGCAGCATAACACACAGTTTTAGCTCTCTAACAACGCCTGATAGCTTCTGTCACTTTGTTATACTTGAGTTTTTATGGCAGCATGCCCATATGTTATGTAAAGAATACTCTTCCATAAGTTGATGGCCCTTGTTATCTGCTCTGCCATGTTTTGTAGTAAGAGCATTAACTTCCTTGGTTTCAAGAGAGCCACAGCAGAAATATTTGAGTCTTCACATTTTATGACTGAGGAGTTTTGTTAATTTTCTCTGCCCTTTCATACCTGAAGGCCTGCCTTTAGTGTTCTCTTTTCCTGTGGGCTCAGCGGAGGAGTGGGACAGGCGCAGGGCCAAGCTGGAGGGGTCTGTCCCTCAACGCAGTCCAGGTGCGGCCCAGGCCTGCCTGGGCACAAGCCTCAGCTTAGGCTGGTCGTGGCCTCTTAGTGCAGTCGAGGCCCATGGATGGCCATGTCTGCTGAAAACCTGTGACCTCTGCCAGGGCTGAGCCTCAGGGCGGATGGCGGAGTGCTGGGGAGTTAGGCTGCAACCAGCACTTTCCAGGCTCTGAGGGCCAGTTTCTGCAACACAGATAAGTACAGCCATAAGTAAAGAAAATGTTAACTCTCAGGGGCAAGAAGCATGAGAAGACGAGGGGAAGCAGGCCTGTCTGTCACGGCCGCGCTAAAGGGAGAGCGGGAAGGGAGCCGCGGCTTGCCCCTCTCTGCTCCTCCCTGTCCGCGGCCTGGCTCAGGGAGGAGGCAGCTGTGCGAAGGCTGCATGCCACTGGCTGCCCCAGAGGGGCTGAGGGGCGAGGGGAGCCGCAACGGGCTCCGAAACTACCTGGCGGGAGGAGAGTCAGCGATTTGTCCGTTTTGCTGAGTTTTGTCCCCAAGTGGTTCCTCGCCGCCCGCCCACAGAGCGCTTGGCTGGTTTGTGTGGGCCCCGCCATGCTTGGATGGCCTCCTGGCAGCAGGCTGGGCCCTGCACCCTGCCTTTACACAGAGCTTTGAGTTACACCAGGCGTCTCGTGGCTGAGCCAGCTCCAAATAACAGGTCGTCTCCTCATAAAGACCTACGAATGTTTCTGTCAAAGTCAGAGGCAAAACTATTTTGGCTTCGTTGGGAAAAAAGAAGTCCTAATTCTTTTAATTACCTTGTTGATCACCGGCTGCGTGGAGACTGCCTTTCAGTAAAAGGAGCGCTAGGCTTCTGACTCTTAATGCATTATTTATTTCACCTGAGCAGGGTATGAGTTGTCTGTTGTGAACTTTGGCATTTCCTACTTGTGCACTGGAGAAAAGCAATAAATTGCCTTTTAAAACAAGAGATTTTTTGTTTCCTTTCTCTTTTAACTAAGATTTAAATGTTTGCATTTAAAAACGCCAGCTGTTTAATGCTGTTTAACTTTTATAGTCATGGTATTCTTTATTTATTTTATGCCATGAGGAATGAGTGGTCTTCCTTCGATTTTGTTTTGAGCTAAACTTGATGCAGACGTTGGCTATAAATGGGTCAGGCAGTCATTGAAGTGAACTGTTGGCCACATATCTGCTAACTCTAGTCTTTTTGGTTTTTGCCAGAGGAAAAAGAATTCTAATTTCTATCAGTCTAAATTGTGCTGGGCAGCATTATCAGCTGGAAGGACCCCTCTGATTTGACAGGCCCCACTGTATGATGATTAATTACTACTCAGCTTCATTGGACTTTTCTAATTTCCTCTTGCCACTAGCTGTAGGCAACAAGCAATAAGTACTGCTCTTATTATTTTGTGCAAAGGAAAATGTCTATTACTGCTCTGTCCTACAAGTAATCAGAATAAAAAGACAGCTGATCGGAAAACCTGTGAGGATCATTCTGTCTTTATTTATCCTACCCTTGCTTTATTCCTGTGCTGCTTCTACACAGAAGTTGTTTTACACAGTTGCCTGTCAAAATAAGAAGATAAAATCATAAGCTCTATCAAAGTAGTTGACATTTTGAAATTTCTATAATGATTTCATGGGAATTAATCCTCAATCTCCAAATAAATCCTCCTCAAAATGCTAATATAACTAGGAATCTTATACCACAGAATGTAAAACAATTCTTAATCTTCCTTTTCTATTTTGCCATAAATTTATTATATTAGAAGGCTACCTTGTTGAGAAATTTATAGCATTATCACTAAATGCAAGAAGAGTAAGTACTTTACGTAACACATTACAATAAGGATTTTTCTGAGACACTGAATGCTCTGAAGTATACCAAGAAAAAGGTACATTACTAAGAACTTGTCAAGGACTTCACTGTTAGAGATAAAAATGGAAGCTTGCAAATTTTATATCTTTGTTTTTAATGAATCTTTTCAAATAATTTGGCAATTTCCAGTGAGTTAATTCTAGAAAAGTCATCCAAGTTACCTCTGTATTCTACACATTTAAGAGATGCCATAGAGTTTACTTTCAGAGCAAAGATATTAAATGCGTACCAGGTAACAGCAAAGCATGTCTGCACAGTGCGTGGGAATGCTGTGCCAGGATAGAGGCGCGTACAATTGTAGTAAAGTTTTATGCTGTCTGGACTAATTGCCTAAAGATGGGACTTCTTACCTGCAGGCTTAGCATGTGCTGCTTGTAGCTTCAGTTTAAAAGCTGACTTGGACACATCTGACCGGGGTGGATGTCCTTATCTGTACCAGATCTATTTTCAGAATGTTTCAACACTTCGGCATTTAGGAATGAATGGAACTTATGAACATAAAAGTTTGCCTCCCCTCGGAAAAGAGACTTTTCTAAACTGTTTCAGATGCTTCTGAATGTTGCCCTGATTTTGCTACCTAGAGACTTTTGTGAAAGGGTGGAATATTGATACACAAGAGAAGGCGCTCAAAAAGTCTTCCAGGGACTTATATTTATCTTGTTTCCAAGATCATTCTGGCTGATTCAGAAATGTTTCTTCTGATCAGATCCTTCCTGCTCTTTTTGCATGCAGTTAGAACTTCAGGTATTTACATGATTTTGATCAGATTTGTACAGCTACCGCAAGAGCAACAGAGTCAGGGGATGCATGTGAAGCTGCAGTTGTTTTGTTGTTTTTTTTGTTCTGTTTTCAAACCGAAGTGGAAGATGTTAGCAAGATTCACCCTTTGAAAAAAATTTAGAAACTAGTTGGCTTGAGGCCTGACATAGTGGGGGGGGCTCCTGTCTTGAAATCTCCAGTCAGGAGCACAGAGCACTTCTCAGGCCTCCTTTTTGAGGATGTAAATTCCAGGCCAACTGCAGTCTTTGTAAATATGGATGGCCTTTGTGGGGGATATGAACACCGCTAGCAAGAGGGAGAGAGAAGGGGTATTTGCATGCAACTTTCACATCTGCTACTGAACCCAAGAGCCTGATTAGTATCTGTATTCCTTTCCCCAAATAGAGAACCAAATGGCTTGCAGATCTGGAGTTCTTTCCCTGTCCAAAGCCTTCTCTATCCTCTTCCTTAGGTCTCTGCAGAATAAGATTCAATGACTGGTAAAGAGAGCACAGGTGCCTTGTATGACTCCCCTTCCATGGTCACAGCAGGAAGGGACAGGAACTGAGCCCCTCTGGACAGAAAAGCTGGGAAAGTATTCCAGGGTGGCTGGTCCAGTGTAAAGCTTCCTGACCGCTGACAAGGAGCCAGTCTGGCTAGCACTTGCTCAGCATACCTCTAATTCACATCACATGATTCAGGATATTGTGTAGAGTTATTTTTTTTCCAGCTGTAATTACTTTCATTTTATTTTGCAGCCAACAAAAGTATTGGCAATATACGGGCAATGTAGCTGCCAGTGCTGCTTTGCTTGACACAAACACAGCATTGTTATTCACGGTAAAGCATTTGTGATACTGTTATCAGACTGGTAGCACTACTTTAATAGTTAGGGAATTCATGAAGTTAATCTAAAACGAACTGGAGTATATTCTTTCCTCCAGCTTTATCCCTTGCAGAATCTGGTGGTTATTGTTCTCTTGGTTTAGGGGTAACTTGCCCTCAACGGGAGGGAACAAGGAGCTGAGTGTTTCACTTGAGAACAGTATTGTAGTTCAGGCCTCTGTGTTACAGTGGAAAATACCTTGTGAGCATGTCTGTTGAAAGCATCTCTTACTGATATAGTCTTATTGGTAGCAAATCAGAGGTTAATGAGTATCTCTATTGTGAAGCACTCTTTGGTTGCAAATGGTTTCCAGTGGAAATACTGTGTACTGTACCTGCTTGCAGTATAAGGTATGGCATACTCATCCAGCAACTGTAATTATGGTGTCCTTTTCCATCATTATAATCTGAATAGAATAGCACATTTAGAGTTTGTTCGTTTATTTAAGACAGTAATAACTGCTTTGTAGAGATCTGGATGACTGAGGTACATACACGCATTAAAGAGCTTACCTTGGGGTTATCAACAACTATTCAGCGAAGTAGCTTCTTTTAGCAAATAAGAAGTAATATTCATATACTGTTGACAGGCACAATTTTTTTCCAGTGTTTGTGGATGAGTCATTGTACAGCTTTGTCTTGCCATCTGAATCTTTGTATACTTAATATATGGGTGAGTTCCTGAGACGTGTCAAAAAGCAACACCAAGTACAGGGATAACAAAGCAGGCAAAATTCCTGCATCCCTTTGACAAAAGGGCCTGCCCCAAGCACTGACAGCTCCCACACAGGTGGGAAGTGAGTGGGCGACTGTTGCTCCCACCTAACATGGGTCTGCAGCCACACAAAAGGAGATGTGCTGCCTTGATACCTCAGGGAACTCCAGGGAGCGTTATGCTTCTTGGAAGCACAGGAACTGATGATTCGCCTGTTGAAGCGTTGGTCTTGGCACCACCAGTGACTGCGTCTGCTGCTACTGAAACTTCCTCTTTACCTTCAACGAGTTCATAGTGTTCAAGGTCAGACAGTGAATAAGACTATGTCAGAAATAAGAAAAAGAAGAAAGGATCTGTTCCTGCCGATACCTTCCAGGCTCTTTTGGTGTTCCAACAATTAGTATTTAAATAAATTAAAAATGTACTCCTTTTCTATATAGAAAAGTAGGATCTTCCAGCTCTTTCTAGGGTATTGCTTCTACTTTCCTACACAGCTGCTTGGCACAAACCTTATTTTCATGTTGACTGGTATTTATTGTTGCTGTAAAATAGTGTATGCTGTAGTGTTTGTCTTATCGATGCAAAGTGATAAAAAGCATCCCCAAATGAACTCTTCTTTAGGGAAAGAAAACCACAGTCTCTCAGTAGGTGTTGGAGAAAAAGGAATTCCAAATGTTGTTATTTATTTGAAATGAATGATTTTTTTAGATACAGAGTAATTCAGTAAAAGCTATGCAATATTTTTTTGTCATATGCAGGCCAGATAATTATAGTATAGAGTTTATTCATTTAATTTGGACTAATTTAGAAAATGAAATATATAATGGTGCAGCTGCTTTGTTCTTTTTCTAATAAAAGGTAGGAGCTTTTGAGTGTTATTAGACTGAGATAAACTAGGCTTCTGTATAGCACAATTTTGTATGTCTGAACTAGCGAAAGCCTTTGAAGTCCTATGAATCTTTCTGCTTGTTAATTCTTCCATTTGTTTGATTTTTGGTACAAAGAAAATGAAAGAATATGATGAGATTATGGCATTTTAAGTCAATATTTATTAAAAAATCAATCTCGATGAAAATCTGCCCATCCCTCTAATTAGATGAGGCAACTTGAGGTTGATTTTTAATTGCAAAAGTAATTACACGGAGCAGATAGCCAGTGACATTTGATTATCTAGGTGATTGATTAAAAAGCCTAGCTCACAGAGCAGATTGTCAGCCAGGGGAATCGAGACAAAAGAGCAAATTAAAAAAGTTGTCCTGTTAGTAATCACAAAATTCAAGGATGAAATTACAAAGCTAAACACCTCCAATCCACATCATCTTCATCACTCAAATGTCTGCGGCATGCCTGAGCTCAAAAAGGGGTGATAAAGAAATGGATTACTATTAAAAGGAGGAAGTATTCAGGAAATATAAAAATGAGAGAGCAAAAGCACAGCTGAGAACAGGGATTTCAACTGCACAAGCAAAGAAATAAAAATTTATCTTAATTGTGACGGAGTTCATTTTCCCTGGGCGCTTATGAAAGCTCTTTAAAACCAAGCAGGGTTAGTCAAATTAAGTGAAATATGCTGGGTAACAAAATACATTTTTAGTGATAAATCTTAATGATTATTTAAGAATCTAGTCTAAAGTATCCCTTCCTTCTCTAATATGTGTATTTTACAGTGGATATTCATTTAATTTTCTAATTTATTTAATGCCATTTTAACTTATTGCAGTGTGTAACTGGAATGGGTACCACCAATGCCTTTCAGTAAAGACTGTTATAAAATGTTTGTGAAATTCATGTATAAGGTAATGTGAATAAGGAAGGAAACAGAAGAAGAATTACGTTTGCTTATGAGATCCCATTTTGTTTCTAATTTTTATGATACTTGCCTCTTTGGGCTATACTGTTCTTGTAAGTTGGTCCAATGAGTTGATGAGGTACAAATCCTAAATTGGGAAGCAAACTCTTACAGCAGACAGTTATGATATATGTAGCATGATGTACAGCATGCTTCCATTGACTCTGGAGGCTTTGGATCAAGTCCAGTGTGTGCTTTCTTTTTTTTTTTTTTTACTGTGACGAAGTACTGTTGTGTTTTATCTGATTTATCAGATTGTTTCCGCCAAATAGTCTTTGGCAGAACTACTCCAGTCAGCTCAAAATGGTGTATAAGCCTGAAACTCGTTCATGAAAAATAACTGCATTTTCTGAAACATCACATGAATTCTTGATACCACTTTCCTGTTATTTAAACAAGTGTCTGTCATTTTCTGCACTACAAATGCCTGAAAAGTGGTGCAATGGCAAGGGGTGAGGTTGAGCAGCAATTATTCTTTAACTGGAACCAGAAATACATGCATATAGTATTATAATCTATTTTATTAGAATAAAACAACCCAGAGAAGAGGAGAAAGGCAGTGAAATTGTTGCAAGCATCCCATCTAGTGTCAATTAACACACAGCCCATTGGCCTTTAGAGTCCTTCAGAGCTCGAGCGCAGCAGCTATCAGCTGGTAGCAAGTGCTGGATTTACCATCATGGGTGTCAGCATCAGGCCCTTCATCTGCTGTCTAGCAGTCATTCAGTGAAGTCTTTGTGATCCATTTACTAATTCCATGGAAACAACCTGGTTTTCTTCTTCCATAGTGTTGTCATTGAGAAAAAGAAATGATTATTAGACTGTTGGATTTGTTAAATGCCAGCTCTGTATTGTTCTTTTGTGAGGCTCTATTACCTGTCACCCATCAAAATGTAATCTGACAAAGAGTAAAAAACATTCAGTTGATTAAAGGTGCTTCTTGCATATTACAACACTGTATAGCTTTCCAGGTTGCTGATAGGCCTTTTGCGTAAAAGCGCATGAACACCGAAACAGAGATGGTTATGGGCCTTGGTGTGTTTCTAACTCTTTATTAAAACACTTCATTAAAAAAGAAATTTAAAAATTACCAAAAAAAACCTAAACAAACAAAACCTGCAGGAAAGGCAAATTTACTTAACAATGAGAGGGTCGAGTCAGTTTTGGAAATGTTTCAGTGGCAACCTCAAGAGAGCAATTTGAACAGAGTAATGCCATAGAAAATTGGTATCCATTTTCGGTACAACAGAATGTGTAAGGGTGTGTTGGGTAGTTTGCAAACATTACAACAATAGCCTTTGTTTCTCTTTCAGCATTTTGAGAAGGTGAGGTGAAAGCAGCAGAAATAATTTTCTACAAGAGCAGCTGCCTCTCTGTTTAGCAAACAAAATGTCGAACTAATTTATAGATTTTGGTAATTTCAAAGCTTTCTGCAGACAATCTCATCTCCCTGCTATTTCTGAGGCTCAAAGCAAAGTCACAGAATAAACTCAATCTTGCATGTTACAGCTCTGTTAAGTCTGATACTAATACCCCTATTTATGATGTTTACAGTTTATGTATCATATTAGAGAGAATGTCTTTGGTCACAAGCTAAATATTCTTTACATGATTGTATTTACAATGGTTGTCTCATTTTCTCATATGGAAGCTACCTCAGAAAAATGGACTCTTGCATTGTATGGACATGAAACCCTCATCCCAATTTTCCAAAATAGCTGCTTTGGGTGATCTAATCTCTATGATTTTTCTGATCAGTTTTCAATACTCCTCAGTCTGATTGCTTCTATTTTTGCCTTTGCCTGCATTAAGCAAGTAATTCAGATGTTGGTAATTAACTGGAGTTCCCCTGCTGCCAGCCCAAATTCAGTTCCAAAAAGCCCTGTATATTGCTACTTCTGCATTTGTTAACAATGTCCAGACAACAGCTCTGCAATTAGATTCCCATCTGTTAGGCTGAGCATTTAGCATAGCCAAAGGATGCAAATGAACTTGCGTCCCTGAATGGAGTGGATCCCTAACTAGCAGTATTATATTTGAAAAGAAATTTAACAGTAAATGACAGGGAAGGAGATGAGGCTTTTAATAATACAGCAGCTCTAAAATGTTTAAATAAAAACAATGAAATACTGTTGCGACATATGATGGTTGTTCTAAGAAAGCTGAAAATATATTCAAATATTCCACTGTTTTCCTCAAAGTCTTGAAATCGGCATCAGATTGAGGGGAAAAATGCTAACTTAAAGTGTTAGGTATAGTGCTTAATGCATAAAGTAATGCTGCACGATTATATAAATGTTAGCGTTCTGAACCAATTATTGTTTGACACTCTTAAAGGAATGGTTCAAAATATTAGATGTTTTTACAGGATAAAAAGGAAAAGGCAGATGCAATTTTAGAAATTCTTGTGTTTAATCTCAAACTGCAATTTTGTATCAGTTCTAACAGTGTTATAATAAGGGATAATCCTACCAAGTCCATAGGCTGAGTGTTGGAGGATTAGCTAAAGCTTGCATATTTAAATGTTTCATTTTCTACTGGAATGTCTATAAAATAGACAGTAAAACCCACTTAAACTAATACCTGTTGAAGGACTAAAACAGTAAGGAAAAAGCTCTGTACAAACTCAGATTTTCTTTAAGTATTCATTCTATTACTCTTTTCCCTTTCCAGAATTTGCCGGTAAAAAAAAAAAAAGTTACATAAAGTACATGAATATAGGTTTTTTTCTTATGCATTAAAAATGTAATCATTCTGGTGTAAAATGAGTTTGCATGTTTATATTAATTTCTTTAAATAATATTTATAGCTTAGAACAAACAAAATACTAAACTAATAGTAAAAGATGCATTTCTGAAGTAATACTTGCAGTTATTTTGGTGCCTTACTGACAGAAGAGTATTTCTACAATGTAAAAACAGGGGAATGGGTTTTGGTGGAGTTTCTTGTGTACAGACTTCAAATTTACACAAGTTAGTTTTTATTGTGGCTTTTTTTTTTTCCTCTTTGGTAGTAACAATGAGCATTTCAAATGGTGGTGTGACTTTTTTCAGCAAGAATTTTGTCATAGTCATCAGTGGGATCTGGAGTGCACTCCATGTTTCTTACCAGAGCGCATACTACAGTGGCACAGAGAATCCAGAGATACTAAAACAATTGGCAATATTACAATTTAAATTTAAAAAAAAAAGCTTCTAAGGTAAACACCAACGTATTATTTCTTAGTTTGGGATTTTATTGTTCTACCTGCTCGATGTAATGAGATGCTTCGTGCCCCAGACATCTTTACATCCAAGGCAGATAAAGGGGTGTGGAGATCTGTTCAAGAGCATAGAGCACCAGCCTGGGAGAGCAGAGATGGGAATATTCAAATTCCATATTCTCAGTGCAGAGCAATGCACTGGCCACCAGCTGCGCCAGTAAAGCATGTTCTTGCTTCATAAATCGACTTGGGTTTCCCAGTATACGGGAGAGTTACAAGTAATCAAAATGTCCCGTTGGTTTACAGTTAGAACTTTACATTACCAGGCGAGTCCGCTCAGTCTTCTTTACAGCTAAAGGTTCTGCAGATAGCACTGTTCTGGTGAGGAGAGCAAGTTTTGATCCTTGCTGGCTGATGGAGGAGCCGTGTCGGCAGGGCTGTACTGCTCTCCCTGCTTGAGCATAGCACTGTATAGCTTGTGTGCTTGGGGCAAGGTGGAAGGGTGCCTACTGGAAGGATGTGCACTGCTCTGCAAAACCAGGTATGACTACTGCGTTGAATAACAGTAAATGGACTTAGAAATTTTGGGGGCTTTTCGAGAAAAATTACATCCATTTGTTTCAAACTCGCTAGCAGTGTGGGTTTGCTCAGGATGAGATGTGTGCTGCTTGTCACCATGACAGAAGTGCAGATCTTTGCCTCTGTGGGATTTGACTTTTCAGGGCCTGACAGGAGATGCGTGGGATCAGAATTCCCTGGCAGGCAAGCTGTTGGTCCAAGCATGCCACAGAAACGGTGGGAGCTTGTGATTGCCTGGTCCGCAGCCTGCTAATCTTCCAGATTAGTCTGTGCTTTCTCCCCTGGGGAATAGAAGGCCATGAGTAGAAAGCAAGAGCAATCCGTTGCTCTTCCACTGACAATAAACAGATAGTGACAGCAAAAACCTTGTTGCAATGCTATAGAGATCTGGGAGCGTGTGTGGGTACGGTGTTTTAGTCACCTTTTTTTTCTGTTCTTAAATAGAAAATTATTTGCCTACACAGGTGATGGAGGAACTGTGTGTGGGAAGGAGGGACTACAGGAGCACATAGGTGCATGAAGAGGTGGTGCTAGCAGGAAAACTTTGGTCTGCTGCTCCTGTACTTGGCTTATGCTATGCTGTTACGCCATTAGTATCTCCCCCCATCAGTAACCTGGGGACATCCTCTGGTTCTTGTGCTTCAAAGGAAGCATTGGTTTAGGTAGACACACAGAATCACAGAATCACAGAATAGTAGGGGTTGGAAGGGACCTCTGTGGGTCATCTAGTCCAACCCCCCCGCCGAAGCAGGGTCACCTACAGTAGGCTGCACAGGACCTTGTCCAGGCGGGTCTTGAATATCTCCAGAGAAGGAGACTCCAC
>Ga0065711_1008618_pt1 | contig 25351 bp, 21 predicted proteins | sample Hoacrofraction12_FD_59098 | JGI IMG/M metagenome (GOLD analysis project Ga0065711, IMG submission 59098) | Hoatzin crop microbial communities from Cojedes, Venezuela - Epithelial fraction 12 v2 (version 2) | ecosystem: Host-associated > Birds > Digestive system > Esophagus > Crop | place...
GATTGCATCGACCTACGCCCCCTCGCCAGCGAGGGGGAGAAGGGGGAGGCCCTACCCTATCTGATAGTCTGCTATGCCTCGTTTGTCGCTGCAGAACGACACTGCAATCTTATATACTTTCTTGCCGTCAGCGCCATACGCCGCAGCATAGTCGCGATCTTCATGCTGTGCCACTGCGGCATCGACGCCGCCATTCTTATCCAACTTCATCTCGAAAATAAGAACCGTATTTTTCATATACTCCGCTACCATGTCGATGCGGCCCTTGGCGACTTGTCGCTCTTCTTCAATTCGGCAGCCGACGAGAGAAAAAGTCTGTCGCATGATGAAGCGGTATCGTTCTTCAGTGAGATATTCCTGGCTGTTTTGGGAGTAAGGCGTCTCTGCGAAGAGCTGCTTGAGATTCTCCATCATCGTCGGGATGTCGTCGGCATCGAGGGCGTCCTGAATATTGCCTATCGAAGACGTGACGTTGCTTTTATCTTTACGGAGAATCTTGGGAAGAATCATATCGTATAAGGTATTCCGTACTTCCATATTCGGAAAGCCCAACTTATAGTTTCTGCCATTGTAGTCCTTGATCGTCAGATAACCAGCCTGATAGAGGAACAGCGGCACATTATCTATCGACACGTCGGCAGTCTCCATATCCAGAGCACTAAGCGTGCAATTCTCGAGATCTATGTTTCTGTCGTATGACTTCTGAAGAATGTCGATAAGCAGACGGCTGCCACCCGATGAAGCCCAATAATTCATCATTTCCCTGTCGTCGAGAGCACAAATAAGACTATAGGGATTGTATACCATCTTGTCAGGATTAGCATCCTTGCTGAAACGATAGCCATCGTACATGTCTTTCAAGCGGGCAACGGTCTCATCCATCGTCCATCCGTTTTCATCACCCATCGCCTGCAATTCGGGCTGGAAATTATCGAGAATCTCTTGTTGGGTAATACCGCATACGGTGGCATATTTAGGTTTGTTTCCGATGATTGAAATATTGTTCAGAGTCGAAAAAAGACTGAGCTGGGTAAACTTGGTTATTCCCGTGAGGAAAAGACATTTAAGATGATCGCCGGCAGTCTTCAATGCAGGGAAGAAACTACGATAAACAACTACCATCTTCTCATGTTCCTCATCTTTGAAAAGAGTATGCTGCAACGGAGCATCGTACTCGTCGACGAGTACGGCAACTTGTTGACCTGTCTTCTCATGAGCATTCTCCATAAGGGATACGAAGCGGTCGGAAAGCGATTCGTCAGTCTTAAACTTTCCATATATAGTTTCATACTTTGCTAATATCGTATTGATATGATGATACAAATCTTCCGCTGTCTCCTTGCCGCTGAAGTCGAAGAAGAATACTTGCCTCTTGGGCCATTCCGTCTCCAGATCCATAATTTTCAGGCCCTCAAAAAGATCCTTGCGACCTTCGAAGTAGCATTTCAGCGTGTTTGTCAGGAGCGACTTTCCGAAGCGACGGGGACGCGATAGGAAATTATAGACATCCCCGTTAGCTATCTGCCACACAATATCTGTCTTGTCCACATAGAGATATCCCTCTTTGCGGATTTTCTCGAACCCCTGTACGCCTTTAGGTAATTTCCTTGTTGCCATGGTCTTTTCCTCCGGTGATATTACTTTTCGCTGCAAAGATAGTGATTAATTTGGAATATTGCAAATAAATAAGGGATTTTTTCTCTCCCCCGTCAGGCTGATCGGAGCCACCGCGAGATTTCGCGCGCGCACGTTACAGTAAGAGTTGGTGAAATTTTGCTCACACCTAACGCAAAGTGGTGGTATGTCTTTGCGTGCCAGCACTTTCCAGCGCGTGTGGTGGTCAAAACCTATACGCGAATCTGCGCGTTTTTATTATTTTTAACTTTTTACCATAATCCTCATCATGAGATCTCTCAAAGTGAGTCAAATAATTGATTTGCAGAATTTTGTAGCCGCCATTACGCCCTAAAAATAACTCTTCTCGATGGTGAAAAAAGTGTCTATAGCATAGTATGCCACATTCCTCTTTCTTCTATACTAATATATATATTTGATTATCAGTTATTTACAAAGCATAAATCTTGGGTTTGGAAAAATCCGGGTCGATTTCGGAAAAATCCATGACGTATTCGTTCCGCATCCATTTCAAGAATAAAAAAATCCATGAAATGCAGAAAATTTTTCATGAAATGGATTTCCGGAGACCCGAAATGGAGGTTTCGGAAATTTTGGGCGTTTTGAAAGATACTTTTCGAGGTCGGTAGGTTGCGTATGGGTTACAAAACCTNACGCGCCGTAAATACTTCATTATCAGAAAAATAGACGATGTTTGCGTGAGGTGTGAGGAAANTTTTCCCAACTTGAGCAGCGCGTGCGCGCGAGGCAGATTTGTAAATTATTGATACAATGATATTTAGAAGCACTTTTTCTCCTTGCGTGAGGTCGTTTTTGCCGATTTTCCATATAGGTATGAGGATTTTTGTGAAATGCTCTTTAAAATTTTGTTATCCTGATTTGCAGCCGTCTCACGACGGCCGCAAATTACAATCTTTTTCCCTATGAAAATGTCTATCTAACAGATAAGACTACAATACTAACTTAACACAAATATAACCTATCTATTACTCAATAACCAAATGCAAAGGTACAGCTTTTGTGTCATATATATTTAATCGTATGTCGCAAGTATTATCACATTTGTCACAAAGACTCCTTTTTCCGGCTGTTTTTTTCAACATATTCCGAAGGAGTGCATCCGAAATGCTTTCTGAAGAGGGCACTGAAGTGGGAGAGATTACTGAAACCGACATCGTAAGCCACCTGCGTGACATTGAGTTTATCCTCCACGAGCAGTTTGGCAGCCCTTTCGAGACGCAGATTCCTGATGAATTCCGACGTCGGGATACCCGTCATCTCCTTCATCTTACGGTGGAGCTGCGCACGGCTGATACCCACCTCACGGGTGATCATATCCACATTGAGGTCGCTGTTGCTGAAATTATCGTTCACCACCTTCATGATCCGCTCCATTAGCTGTTCGTCATTCCCCTTGACAGTCTTCTCGATAATCTTATCCTTCTGTTGCTGGGCTCCGGAGAACTTACCCCTCAAGCGCCGCATGTTATTGATAAGATTATTAATCATCATGTGAAGTTCCTCGATATCAAACGGTTTGGCAAGAAATCCGTCGGCCCCGCGCTCCAGTCCTTCGAGACGGTTTTCCACATCGCTCTTCGACGTCAGGATAATCACGGGGATATGGCTGATGTTAGTATTCGACTTGATAAGCCTCAGCATAGTAAAACCGTCCATCTCAGGCATCATCACGTCAGCCACCACGATGTCATAACTGTTGTTGAGCAGTTCCTTGATCGCCTCCTTGCCGTTGGAGGAAGTGCCGAACTGATAATAAGCCCCCAGTTCGTTGCATATATACTGACAAATCTCCTTGTCGTCGTCGACGATAAGCACCTTATATCCCGTATACGACTTCCTCGTCTGCTTCGGCATCGTATCCTCCACCTCGATATCCTTGTTGTCGAGATGCTCTTTGCCGACAGGGATCTTGACCGTAAACACACTGCCGGCCTCCGTCTGCCTGTTGTGAGCCGTAATCGAGCCGTGATGCATCTCCACGATCGTCTTACACAGGTTGAGCCCTATTCCCGACCCGTCGATATGCATGCTTCCGGCAGCGCCTCCCTGGTAGAACCTGTCGAAGATATGCCTTATCTGAGCCGGTTTCAGACCGATGCCGCTGTCGATGACATTGATCTGCGCATAGTCGTTCAGGCCGTCCTTGCCGTCGTTGTCGTGTCCGCGCGTCACCTCGATGATAATCTCCCCGCCGTCGAAGCTGAACTTGAAGGCGTTGGAAAGCAGGTTGGAGATCACCTTGTCGAAATTGTTGCGGTCGATCCACACATACAGATGTTCCAGTTCCGACTTATACGTGAACTTGATATTCCGCTCCTTGGCGTTAAACTCATACATCTTGTATATCACCCCGATGAACGACACAAGATCGGTCTTCTGATATTTGAGCACCAGCTGCTGTTTGTCGATCTTCCGGAGGTCGAGGATCTGGTTCACGAGATTGAGCACCCTGTTGGTATTATGCTCGATAGTATTCAGTTCCTCCCCGCCCTCGGCCACGATGGTACTGTTTTTCATCAGTTTCCTCAGCGGCCCTTTTATCAGCGTTATCGGCGACCGGATATCGTGAGTGGCATTGATAAGGAATTCCATCTTCTCCTCGTAGAGTTTCTGGCGTCGCTTCCTGATATACTGGAAGATAACGAGAGCGACGACAGCCGCGAAGATCAGCATATAAAGCAGATAAGCCACGGGCGAATTATACCACGGGGGAGATATTATCACACAAAACTCCCTCACGGGCGACACCAGCCCGATGTCGGTTGCTCTCACCTCGATGATATACCGTCCCGGTTTGAGATGCGAGAAGTTGATATGGTTCACCCCGGCATCCGTCTCGATCCATTTGTCGCTGCCGTTGATACGATACTGATACTTGATATTCTCGTTGTTGGTGAAATGCAACAGCGAGAAAAGCATCGTGAAATTGTTGTCCTGATACGAGAGGTTGAACCGCGAACAGTCGGAGACCTCGCAGTCGATGATCTTCTTTCCACCCGACAGCGTCTCACAGTTGACGGGGATTCCTTCGATGAGGAAGGACGTGAGATGCACCTCCCCGAGATTCCAGTGAGCGTTCTCCAGCTGCGAGGGCGAGAACATCGTCACACCCTGCGACGTAGCGAAATACAGTTTGTCATTATCCTGTATCGCCACGTTTTTGATATACTCGCTCTCCACGAGACCGTTGCCGTGGATATACCCGATAAACTCCTTCGTGGCGGCCTGATACTGCCATAGCCCCTTCGACGTACTGCACCACAGGTCCCCGTTGCCCAACAACTTCATACTCCGGATCATCAGATTCTTCATGTCATCGTTGTCCGTCTCGAAGGGCTCCACCTTCTTGGAAGCCTTCCTATACACATACAACCCCATCTCCGTGCCGATAAGCATGTCGCCCTTTGATGTCTCGGCGAAAGAATAACAGATGATGCCACCGAGCTGACGGTTCCATCCCAAGGGCTTGAAGTTATTGCTTTCGGGATCGTAAGTACACAGTCCCGATGACGTACCGAGCCACAGTATCCCCTTGCTGTCGATGAAGATAGTCTGTATCCAGTCGTTGCAGAGCACACCGTCGGAGTTGTGCCCCACGCTCGTCCTGAAGTTGACGAACGAGCCGTCTTTCTTGTTGTACACCCCGAGGCCGTGGCCGAAGGCGGAGAAGTAAACCCTCTTCTCGTCATCTGCCATCGCATTGATATAATTGCTGTAGAACGACACGCAGTGCTGGAAGCTGTTCTTCTCGGGAGAGAATTTGAACAGTCCCGAGATACTGCCCGTCCAGAACGTGCCCTCCCTGTCGCGATAGATAAAACAAGTGTTGGGAGGCGTCTCGGGATGGGATACGATCTTACCCTCGGACGAGAATTCGAAGATGCCGTTGTTCTGTACCGAGCACCATATATGCCCGTTGTCGCCGAGACATGCCGACGTGATGGAACTGCTGATGTTATACTGCTGGCTCGACAGACTCCAGTAATTAAAAATATTACTCTGTTCGGGAATCATGAAGACGCCCATGCCGGGGCATCCCGTCCACAGGTTGTTATCCTTGTCAACGAAGAGAGCGAAGACATTCGCCGATGCCAGGTCGAAACTGGGGATGGGACTCTTCACCCGTTCTATCCGCCGGCTTCCGCTCTCCACCTTGAAGAGACCTTTTCCGAGACTGCCGATGTAAAGATTTCCCCTGTCGTCGGTGACGGCGCATCGCAGGTTGGCGCCATCGATATGCGAATCGCCGAGATCGAAATAGCGGGTGTCCATATATCCGTTGCTGTAGAGCGCCAGTCCCCGCTGGCATACCACGAGCATCCCCTCCCTGTATTTGATAAGGGCCGTGGGGATGCCGTACGGGGAATGTATCTTGATAAATGTCTGTTTTGCGATATCGTATTTGTATATGGTACTGTCGGCACCGCTCTTCCATATATTACCATTCTCGTCTAGGTAAATACGATTTATATAATAAGGTGCATCCTTGGGCACGCAGTTGGTGAGACTGTCGAGAGTCTGGTTTTTCTCCACCACCTTGTAGAGGCCATATCCCGCCGTACCGGCAAGGATGGATTCGTCGCCTGTCTGTACGATACACGATATACGGGGAGACGATCCGGTTTTCTGGTAGTTGATGAAACAGTCACGTTTCTTGTCGTACGCCATGAGTCCCTTGCTGGTGCCAACCCAGAGACATCCGCCCTTGTCGACGAAGAGTGTCGAGATGGCGTTCGACAGCAGAGAGGAGGAGTTCCCGGGAGTGCAGTAATAAGACTTGAAATGATAGCCGTCGAACTTGTTCAGTCCGTGGTCGGTACCCACCCACAGGTATCCGTCCTTGTCCTGGGCGAGGCAGGTGACCTGGTTGCTCGACAAGAGACTGGAGGAATAAAGATACCCCGACTGCGAGTAACTTGATATCCAGGTTGATGTTAGCAGCAGAATGCAAAACAGAAGTCTTTTCATATTCCAAATCTATTTCCGCTACAAACTTACACATTTTTTCGATACGTGCAACATTTTTGTCAATATTTTTTGTCTCAATGATTATCAAATATGTCTCATTTTCCGATGAAACCTACTGATTTTTGAGACAGTTACGTGATGTCTTATTTTCCCCGTCAAATGTTTCATCAAATCATCTTGAGACAAACGTGACAATAATTGTGACATTCGTTACAATAGATAAAATTAATAATATATACCTTTGCGGTGTGGTTTTGAAATATACGAATTATTAACTATAAAATTTACCGTTATGAATCTAAACCTAAAAAGAATTTTTGTTTGTGCCGCAGTCTTTCTGCTGACAGGTCTGCCGCACGAAGTAAGAGGAGAGAGCAAGGCTGTCGACAATCTTGCGGCCACCCCCGTAAAGAAGATCTCCGGCCGGGTATCCGATTCCATGGGTCCGCTCGTAGGAGCCACCGTCATGGAGAAGGGGTCGAAAGACAACGGAGTGGCAACCAACATCGACGGAGAGTTCTCCATCAGTGTGTCGCCCGGAGCCACGCTGGTGGTATCTTATATCGGATATATCACCAAGGAGGTGAAGGCCGCTGACAATATGGACATCACCCTTCAGGAAGAAGGACATAACATCAACGAGGTTGTTGTCATCGGTTACGGAACCCAGCGCCGTGAGACAGTCACCGGCTCGGTGGCGAATATCGGAGGAGAGAAGCTCAACCAGGTGGCTGCCACCAATGCGGCATACGCCCTGCAGGGCCGTATCGCGGGTGTCAACATGCAACAGACATCATCGCAGCCGGGTGCCGAGATGCAGATCAGGATCCGCGGACAGAGATCGCTGAATGCAAGCAACGACCCTCTCATCGTGCTCGACGGAATACCGTTCATGGGTAATCTGTCGGATATCAACCCCTCGGATATCAAGAGTATGGATATCCTCAAGGACGCCTCCGCCACGGCGATCTACGGCAGCCGCGGTGCCAACGGTGTGATCATCATCACCACGGTGAAGGGCGCGCAGGGGACTCCGGCGAAGGTGAGCTATAATGCTTATATAGGTATGAAGAAGGTATTCCACAAATATCCGATGATGAATACCGAACAATACACCAAGATGCGCGAATATGCCGGCATCTATACCAATTCGCTCGACGAGAGCAATGACGTGGATACAGACTGGCAGGATCTGTTTTACAAGACAGGCATCACGCAGAGCCACGACGTGAGCGTCACGGGCGGAACCAACGGCGGCAGTTACAGTTTCGGCGCCGGATATTACCGCGACGAAGCGGTGATCCCCACACAGGGATACTCCAGATACAGCATCCGCGGTAATTTCGACCAGACGGTAGGAAAGTGGTTCCGCTTCGGACTGAGCACTAACACCAGCTACAGGGAGACAACCGGCAGCAACGTTAGTGTATATAATGTATTGTCAAAGACTCCTATGATCGATCCCTACGACTCGGAAGGAAACCTCAAGCGCACGGTGGATATGCCCGTCGACGGAGGACAGTATGTATGGACGAAAGAAAGACTGGAGAGTCTTGCCGAAGAATATGTGAACGAGAACAAAGGTATCGGTACTTACAACACCATCTTCGGTGAGGTGAAATGTCCGTGGATAGAAGGACTGAGCTACAGAATCAACATCGGTCTCAACTACCGCACGTCAAAGGTAGGCGCCTTCACCGGTACCGGCATCGGATCATCAAACGAGAACGAACCCAACTCGGCATCAGTACAGCAGTCGATCACCAAGAACTGGGCGATAGAGAACATCCTCACCTACGACCGCACCTTCGGAGAGAAGCATCATCTGAATCTCACCGGACTGTATTCCGCCGAGCGCACTTTCTACGAGCAGAACTACATGTCGGGAAGAGATATCCCTGCCGAATACTTCCAGTATTATCAGATCGGAGCCGCACAGCAGGACCTGGCTGTCGACCCCGACAAGCAAAACTACTGGCAGAGCGGACTGATGTCGTGGATGGGACGAGCCATCTATACCTACGACAACAAATATATGATCTCGGCGGCATTCAGAAGCGACGCTTCGTCACGTCTCGCCAAGGGACACCAGTGGCACACCTATCCCGCAGTATCTGTAGGATGGAACATCGCAAGGGAGAGTTTCATGCAGGATGCCTCATGGATCGACAACCTGAAACTGAGAGCCGGATTCGGAGAGACATCCAACCAGAGTATCAGCCCCTACTCCACCCTCGGCGCCCTGAGCACGAAATATTACAATTACGGCAGTAATATGGCGACAGGATATTACGTATCCACCCTGCCGAACCCCGAACTAGGATGGGAATATTCCACCACTTGGAACTTCGGTCTCGACTACTCGTTCTTCTCCGGACGCCTCTACGGAACCCTGGAATATTATATCCAGAACACCCACGATCTGCTTCTCAGCGTGAACCTTCCCCCGACATCGGGCGTGGGCAGTTATATGGCTAATGTGGGAAAGACGAGAAACAAAGGTTTCGAATTCTCCATCAACGCCGTGATCCTCGATAATTACAAGGGATGGACATGGGAGGCAGGACTGAATCTCTACGCCAACAGAAACAAACTCGTGGAACTGGCTTCGGGAGCCGAACAGGATGTAAGCAACCGCTGGTTCGTCGGTCATCCCATCGATGTGATCTATGACTACAAGAACATCGGTCTGTGGCAGCAGGGCGAAGAAGAACTACTCGAGATCCTCGAACCGGGCGGCAATGTAGGTATGATAAAGGTGGAATATACCGGTGACTACGACGAGGAAGGCAATCCCACCCGTCAGATCAATACCGACGACCGCCAGGTGATGGACATGGAGCCCGACCTGCAGGGAGGTTTCAACACCTCGGTAAGCTATAAGAATTTCGACCTCACCGTGATCGGAGCATTCCAGATCGGAGGGACACTCATCAGTACCATCCACTCCTCAAACGGATATCTCAATATGCTCAACGGACGAAGAGGACAGCTCGACGTGGACTACTGGACAGAGGAGAACACCGGTGCCAAATATCCGAAGCCGGGAGGAATGACCAGTAACGACAACCCCATCTATGGTTCTACCCTGGGATATTTCGACGCAGGATATCTGAAGATCCGCACCATCACGCTGGGATATAACTTCGACAGTATCAAGGCGATAAGAAATTTCGGCATCTCACGTCTGAGAGCATACGTATCAGTACAGAATCCGTTCGTACTGTTCTCGCCCTATACCAACGAGTGCGGCCTCGACCCCGAGACAAACTCTATGAGCAACGACTCCGGCAACATGGCAGTAACCATGGAAGGATACAGAGGATCGCACACCCTGCCGGTAATCGGATATAACACTCCGTCGACCAGAAATTTCCTTTTCGGCATCAATCTAACTTTCTAATAAAATATCGATATGAAAAATATAATAAACAAATACAGCAAAGCGGCGGTGTTGTCGATGATATCACTGGCCGTCACCTCCTGTTCTTCTGTATTGGACGAGACCCCGAGAAGTATCTACGACCCGTCGTTCTTCAAGACAGAAAAGGGTATCGACGGAGGACTGACATCCCTCTACGCGCATCTGCGCAGCATCTATGGCAACGGATATTATCTGAATATATGCGAGACGGGTACCGACGAATATACCTACGGACAGAGCGCCGACCAGAATTTCAAGGTCGCCGACCTCTCCGGCCAGGGTGCCATGACGTCATCAAGCAGCAGAAGCGACGTGCTTTGGAACAATGTGTTCACGTATATAAACACCGCGAGCGGCATCATCGAGAACGCCTCGGAAGCCGGGATATCGGAAGAGAAAATCTCCGAAGCCCGTTTCTTCAGGGCCTTCGACTACTTCCAGCTGGTAAGAACCTTCGGAGGCGTGCCCCTCGACTTCGGATCGGGCGAACTGCAGTTTAACGCCACGCCTTCGCGTACATCCGTAAGAAACACCGTGCCCGAGGTATATACGAAGGCCATCTTCCCCGACCTCATCACGGCGATAGAAAACCTGCCCGACGAGCCCCGCACCACAGGAGCGGTGACGAAAACCGTGGCAAGGAAATATCTGTCGGAAGCATATCTCACTTACGGATGGTGGTTGGAAAATCCGAAAAACATACCCACATACCCGGAGTGCAGCCGCACGGATCCCGACGGACACGACGCAGCATGGTATTACCAGCAGGCATATAATATCGCGGTGGAAGCGTTGCAGAATCCCGGACCTTACGGACTCGTGGACACTTACTACGACGTAACAAGATACGACAACGACCGTAACAAGGAAATCCTGCTTTGGGCCGACCACACTTCAGAAAGCGCACAATACAACGGAATGACCGAGAGCGGCGGCAGTTGGAGTTATGCTTCGGGTAGTGCCCCCGACAATTTCGCAGGATGGATGTGCGCGTGGAACTATCCCACCATGACAGCCAAAGCCGGCAACGGTGGAGAGGACCATCCCCGACAGTTATTACCTGCGTCCTATACCTCAGGAGACTATCGACGCTTTCGAGATGACAGAAGAAGAGCGGATTGCATATCAGAATCCGGCTTATCGCACTGAATAAACAATATTAATACTTAAAACTTATGATTATGAAAAAGATTTATTCCTTTTTGACAGTATTTGCACTAAGTTGCATGAGCTGTTTTGCAGGTGATGTCGAAGACCTCTCACTGACGACAGGATGGAATTGCAATTTGGAGCAGGAGAGTACAGCACCCATGTATCCGTCGCAGGTGACCCTCGGCGGACAGTGGCAGGACATCCGTATCTGCGACGAGAGTTTCGACGCCAAGGAATGGGTACGTTACAAGGTGGTTTTCGCCGAGGCCTTCGAGGATGGCGAAACAGTACAGATCATGGTTCGTAATGCTGCCGAGGCCAGCTCTTACGGCGGCAACTACTATCCCATCGCAGCCGGAGTGACCGAGGTGGAAGGGACACTGAACGACAATCCGTTCACTGACGACGACTTCGTATGCACCGTCCTGGCAATACAAAACCGCACTACATCACAGGTGGTGTTCACCATCAATGATGTGATACTTTACAAAGAAGACGGCACGGAGTGGCATCCCAATCTCGTCAACGACTGGGGATCTTCGTATAAGAAACTCGGCGAGGGCGAAGTCACGGAGTATTATTCGTTCGGACAGTGGGGCACCCTGATGCACGATTTCGGCAGCAATGTCGTTCCCGACGAGGGTGACGTGCATCGTTTCACCGTCACCAGCAGCGAGCCCTTCCCTGAGAATCTCCAGTGGAAGGTTATCAGAGGCTCTGACGACAGCAACGCTCTCTATCCCGGTGCTTTCACCGTCGGAGAGACGACAGCCACGCTCGAACTCGACAACACTAATATCGTGAAAAGCGAGGATGACGAAATCAACTACTACACAGGTGTCGCCATTCAGGCTACCGCATCTGCTACTCTCCCCGCAGACGTCACTATGACCCGCGAGATCATCTACGGCAACGGAGCCCTTTCGAGAGAGACGATGCCGATAATCGGTGGTTACGGTGCTACTGTCATCGATCCGAATCCCGCCGAGGATGTCAGCGAGAACGGTCTGCCGACAAGAGTTATCATACCGGGAAGCTGGGGTGCCATCAAACTGTGGCTCGACAGCTTCGACGTTACCGAATATCCCGGTTATAAGATCGTGCTGAGAGAAAAGCCAGAGGACGAGACCGTACAGGTATTCTACAGGACAGAGACTCACGGTAGCTCCGGCGGCATCTATGTTCCCTGGGCTACAAGCGAGGAATATATGACGACACTGTCGGAAGACGGAACGACTCTCACCGGTGAGTTTGATATCGACGCTCTGGAAGGCGACAACACCGTATTGGCATTCGCACTGCAGAACCTCACGAGCAGTTCTGTTTCCGTAGTCGTAGAAGCTGTATATCTCATCAACGAGGACGGCGAAGAGATCGCCACTTCGGGTCTCACTGCATCCGGTCTTTGGAACGGTGGTACCATCACTCCTCTCGGAGGCAGCTACGACGATGAGGGTAATATCTATGACGCTTACGTAGAGTGGGCAAGCAAGTACGGATGGGTTGGTCCTTACAGCGGAGAAGTAGAGGAGAACACCTTCCACCGCTTCACCTTCTACACCGACGAGCCTATCCCCGACGGCGTATCACCGGTATGCTTCGACAGTTCATTCTCAAATATCGAGACGACCTCCAACGGAGCCGGCACCACAGTTTTCAGTGTCGACATCCCGGCATCTTACTCGATGTTCGCACTGCAGTATCTCGGTGAGGAAGACGCTCTGCCTATCAAGATCCGCTTCACAAAGATCATCCGTGAGGTATTCGAGAGTTCAACCACGGGCATACAGCAGATCAACGCTTCTAATGCAAGCACCGTTGCCGGCTGCGAGATATTCAATGCTTCAGGCGTACGTATCAGCAAACCGGCCAAGGGTATCAACATCATCAAAGAGACGATGTCTGACGGTAGCGTGAAGACAATGAAAGTGATTATCCGATAAATATTGTAATATGAGCAAGAGGATTGTTATTTTTGTACTTATGTCGTGTATATTCTGTGCGGGAACTTCCGCACAGAATACCACCTCTTCCGAAGATATGCCCATCATAGCTGACTTCGGGGCGGGGATACTCAACAGCGACGGTTCTATCGCCACGGTGTATCCTGCCACGATGACGCTCGAGGGACAGTGGTGCGACATAAGCATTTGGAAGACACCCTTCAACATCACGGAATATCCGGGGTTCAGGGTGCGTCTGCAACGAGGATTCGCGGAGAAAGGCGTGGTACAGCTGTTCACCAGGAATGCCTATTCCGCCTCCAACTACGGAGGACCGTATATAGAATTCGACGCCAACCAGGTGACTCTGGAAGGTGAGTTCACCGACTTCGACGAAGAAGGCAACTTCGACGACGACCCGGTATGTACTTGGTTTGCTATTCAATATACGCAGAACGACAAGATAACACTGTCGATCCGCGAGGCGGTGCTCATCGACGAGGACGGCAACGAAGTGGTATCTCACAATATCAGGAACGATAGTTGGAAACCGTCTCCCGACTGGCAGGATCCCGATCCGGTATATTCGGCCGACGTGCAGTTCACCAGCAAGGGAACCGTCGGTTTGTATTCGGGCGTGGTAGACGAGGGCACCAGTCATGTGTTCCATATCGTCACGGCCTCTCCTCTGCCCGAAGGTTTCACTATGATATGCGTGCTCGACGACGGTGACGATACCACCATAGCGTACGAAGTGCCGGGCGGAAGTACGGAATACACGTCGCCCGCAATCACCGAAGACTATCTCAGGGTATACTTCGAATATAGCGGAAGCTACCCCACGACGGTGCATTTCAACAAGATCAGCAGAGAGATTCAGGATGCAGCCGGGATTTCGAATATCCTTCTCGACGCAGGTATCAGCAAGCGTGAGATATATTCGCCATCGGGTGTCCGCGTAGCCAAAGGTACCAAGGGCCTTACCATCATCCGCGACAAGATGACCGACGGAAGCATCCAGACTAAAAAAGTATTCAAAACCAACTAAATATCAATCGTTATGAAAAAGATATTCATTACACTTTCTATATTATTGGCCTTCACGACCAATACTAATGCGCAGGATATACCACTGGTATACAGCGTGGAAAATACAGCGGCGGGTAATGCCGATCCGGTGTTTCCTACCATCGACCAACTGCCCTATATCGAGCCCCTCACCGACCCGTTCGAATTTTCTGACGGATCCGGGCGCGCTCTGCAGTTCTCGGAATGGAGCAAGCGAAGAGGAGAAATTGCCAGAGAGATACAACACTATGAGATCGGAGACAAACCGGTAGTGAGTCTCGATGATATCGAGGCTACTCTCGTAGACAACGTGCTGACGGTGACTACCACCGTAAACGGACAGACGCTGACACAGACAGCCACGATCAGCTATCCTTCGGGAGGCGAGGCCCCCTACCCTCTGATGATCGGCGCTGATAACATATCACTGCCCAGTGATCTTATCACCAGCCGCAATATCGCGACGATGAACTTCACCGGCAGTCAGGTTAACGGATATTCACAGTTCGGAGGATCCGGTTCGAGAGGTACTTATCCTTTCGATGCCCTTTACCCCGACCTCATCGACAACGGAGCATACTGCGAATGGGCATGGGGCTTCAGCCGTCTCCTCGACGGTCTGCAGAAACTCGGTCCCGAGGTGACGAAGATTGACATGGATCACATCGGAGTCACAGGGTGTTCTTACGCCGGTAAGATGGCACTCTTCTGCGGAGCCTTCGACGAGCGTGTGGCACTCACCATCGCCCAGGAATCCGGCGGAGGCGGCTGCGCTGCATGGCGAGTTACCCGTGTCCACAACCGTGATTACAAGAAGGAGGATGCATGGGAAGGTCTCGACAATACTGACTACAGCTGGTTCCTGAAGAGCCTGAAGGAGACATTCGCGCAAGACAAGACTTTCTACCTCCCGTACGACCATCACGAGTTGGTGGCACTGTGCTGTCCGCGTGCATTCCTCATGCTCGGCAATCCCGATTACAAATGGCTGGCCGACGGTTCCGGATATGTGTCTATGGAAGCAGCCCGCAAGGTATGGGAGCAGTATGGTATCGCGGATCGCTGCGGATATTCTATCATCGACGGACACAGTCACTGTCAGTTGCCGGAATCTCAATATCCGGAGGTGGAAGCATTCCTTGACAAGTTCCTTCTCGGCAAGGAAGCAGACACTCAGGATGTGCGCAAGGCTCCGGTATACCAGGAGGGTGGCAGCCGTGCAACAGCTCTTGAAGATCTGGGACAGTGGATGGACTGGTGGGGAACCGGCGAGGCTCCTCTCCTGCCGAGCAACAGGGTCGAATCAGTATTCTTCTGGGGTGATCCCACGGAAATGATATCCGCGACGGGTACCGACTGGGTTGTGGAGGACGATGCCGACTCTCCCACAGGCAAATGTGCGAGAGCTACGGTCGTAAACAAGACTTGTCCCGAGAATCCGGCACAGGCTCTGCAGTTTAATTTCAACGTCACCACTCCGCAGGATTATTATGTGTATGCATACGTAAACTGTGCGAAATCGAGCAATGATGCCTTCTTCATCGCCTTTGATGACAATACTCCTATGGTTGCCAACGGAGCGAAATCGAAGGGATGGGCATGGAAGAATCTGTACGCTCTGCTCGGTAGCACCGACAAGACCAACTTCGTGAAAAATCTCAGCGAGGGCGATCACACTCTGTATATCTACGACAAGGAAATCGACGCCAAGATCGGTCTTATCTGTGTAAGCAACGATGAGTCGCTGAGTGATTTCCTGAGTGATATCGAGAATGTCGACCTCTCCACCGTACTTGCTATCAATAACATCTCCGTAGGCAAGGGCGTCAATATCCGCAATGTCAGCTCTGAAGGAGGACTGCTGAAGATGACTGTCGATGTGGAAGACAGTTTCTCGGGCGTTATCGAGATATTCAACATCACCGGTTCGAGAGTTGCCGCCAAGATGGCCCGCCTCTCCGCCGGAACCCACACTCTTTCCTTGCCTGTAAACGTCAACAAGGGTCTCTTCCTTGTTAAGATGTGCGACAACAAGAATAAAGAATCCGTAACGAAGAAAATAGTAATCAAATAGTTTATGCAAAAAACGATTTCAAGCATACGAGGGCTGATTTTTTCGGCCCTCGTAATGTTGCCTTTGTCGTCGTTTTCTGACACTTCTAACGACTTAGCAACTAACGAAGAGGATGTTTTTTCCTCCAACATTCCGATAGTATACATCACCACCTCGTCGACAATAAGCAAAGAGGAGAAAGTGATGGGACGTATGAAAATCATCGACAACGGAGAGGGGAAGCGCAATCATGCCACCGACTCTGTCTTCGATTATAACGGATATATCGGAATAAAACTGCGCGGTAACAGTTCTCTGAGTTTTGATCAGAAGAAATATACCGTCGAGACCTGGGACAGCCTTGGCAACGACATCAAGGCGTCACTCTTGGGAATGCCCGCTGAGAGCGACTGGGTGCTCATCGCCCCGTATAATGATATCTCACTTGTAAGAGACGCTTTCGCCTTCAATATGTGGAACGAGATGGGACACTGGGCTCCGCGCTGCAGGATGTGTGAGGTGTTTGTCAATGATGAATATGTCGGTGTCTACAACTTATGCGAAAAAATAAAACGGGATGCGAACAGGGTGGATATCGCCAAGCTGAAGACCGAGGATATTGCCGACCGGGAGTTGACCGGAGGATATATCGTCAGGGTGGATGCCTACGACGACGAGGATGCCACCTTCGAATCCAAGGTTCCGGGTATACAGACGAGTTTCTGGGGCGGAGGAAATACCGGAACGGTGGTTTGGACGATATACTATCCGAAGAAGAAAAACCTGCAGCCGGAACAGAAGAAATACATACAGGCGTTTGTCGACAGTATGGAAGTGGCGCTACAGTCTGCGGGAAAGGAAAATGCTGCGGAAGAGTATTCGCGATGGGTCGACATCCCGTCGTTTGTGGATTATTTCATCCATACGGAACTGAGCCTCAATGCCGACGGATTCAAGCGCAGTGCTTATTTCTTCAAAGGCAAAGATAAGAAATCCGGTGAGAAGGCAAAGATGTTTGCCGGACCTGTATGGGATTATAATCTCGCATACGGTAACTGCAATTTCTGTAATGCCAGTGATGTGGAGGCCTGGGTATATGAGGGCTGTTCGACGAATCCCACTCCTGCTTTCTGGAAACAGCTAACAAACGATGAATCGTTCATGCAGCAGGTGAGAGAGAGATATGCCCAACTGAGGTCTACGATCATCAGCCAGAAGAGTATTGATGATTTCTTCGACACTAAAGCGGCATTGCTCGACGAGGCCAAAGACCGCCACTATGCCAAATATTCGAATCTTCTCGGAAAGGATTCCGGCGGAGGCTGGGGCTGGTGGGGAGGCGGCAACACCAATCCTGTGGCATATTTCGCTGCCTACCTCGTCGATTCTTACGAAGAAGAGATTTCGACAGTAAAGGAATGGTTCGGCAAGAGACTGTCTTTCCTCGACAAGAACTGGGGATACAAGGAGTCGTCCGTAAAGACTCTCAGTGGTTACTTTGATATTGAGATCCGGAATGCCGGCGAAGGGAAAATCGTTGTCTGCTCCGACAGAGATATTTATAAGATCACGGTATATTCACTCGGAGGAAACAAATTGGTTTCACAATTCTCAAAATCGGGGAACAACTGCTATCAGATTCAGATTAGCGATAATTACAAAAAGCCAGTGATAGTGGTCTGCGATGCAATGGACGGCAACAGCATCTCAAGGAAAATAAAATTGTAATTTCCAGAAAATAAAAGAATGCAACCACTGATCTGGCTGCATTCTTTTATTCATACCGGACATAAAGCCCTAACCCTGCTGCAAGAAAACCTCAGTTGTGAAGTAGACTTATTTTTTTGTAGATACCTGAAGTTCCTTGGCGGCTAAGACATTTTGCTTCTGTCCTTGAGAAACGGATACATTAAATGTTACAGCGCCATCTTTAAGACGTTTGTCAGACTGTACCACAGCGGTATATCTGACGCCCTTTCCGGGCTGTATACTCTCGATACGGGCATCAGGAGATACATATACGTGCTTGTTGCCCGTCACTTCCTTTACTGTCGGCTGAACGTTATATATAGTCTGGCTTGAGTGATTGTAAATCTCGAATATGATACGAGACTGCTCATTAGCGTTCAACCGTCCGTCGTTGTTCTGGTCGACATATTTCAGATTACGGATTTCCACCGTTCCTGCCCCTACGAGAGAACTGGATGTTGCGGGATTGAAATCGATACGGTCGTCGTAGTTGCCGTCAGGGGTATATCCGCTGTTATCGTAGTTATCGTAATCATTCTGCTGATATCTGCGCTGTGAGCTCTGTCTCGACTCCTGATAGCGGGCATTCAGTTTTTTGTCAGCCGAAGCACCGACAGCAGCACCGACGGCAGCGCCACCGGCCATACCGGCAAGTTGTCCGAGATCTGCACCACGAGGTCCTCCGGTTATACCGCCCAACACAGAGCCGATCATCGATCCGACTGTCATACCGGTATAGGCACCCGTACCTGTGTATGTTCCGCAGCTTGAAAATATCACTGCTGCAATCATTATTGCCAATACATTCTTTTTCATAAGACTACAATTTTTATGTTTCACGTCGCAAAAGTAGTAATAAAATCCGATATAAGCAAATGAAAGTCCCTATTTTCTGTGGGGAAATCCCTAAAAAATAAAGAAGCGCCCCGAAAAGGGACGCCTCTTTTGTATTGATTTGTAAGTTATTAACCAAATATTACTCAGCAGCAGGAGCCTCTGTTGCAGGAGCCTCTGTTGCGGGAACCTCTTCAGCCTTGGGAGTTTCCTCAGCCTTGGGAACAGTCTCTGCAGCAGCCGGCTTGCGGCTACGACGTGTCTTCTTAGCTGCGGCCTTGGGAGTCTTAGCCATATTCTCATCGAAGTCAACGAGCTCGATGAAGCACATCTGAGCAGCATCGCCCTGGCGTGCACCGAGTTTGATGATACGAGTATATCCGCCTGGACGGTCGCCTACTTTCTCGGCAACAGATACCTTGCCCTCTGATTTCGACTTAGAGGTACCGAACAACTCGTTGATGGCGTTTTTATCCTGAAGATAGCTGAACACTACGCGGCGTGAGTTTGTGGAATCATCCTTAGCCTTAGTAATCAGCGGTTCTACATATTTCTTCAAAGCCTTAGCTTTGGCTACAGTCGTAGTGATTCTTTTGTGCATGATCAGCGAGATGGCCATGTTTGCGAGCATGGCGCTGCGGTGGTCTGCAGTACGACTGAGGTGGTTGAATTTTCTACCGTGTCTCATTTTTCTTTGTAATCTTTGTCTAATTTGTATTTAGAAATATCGGTTCCAAACGACAGATTCAGACTCTCGAGCAAATCATCAAGCTCAGTGAGCGATTTCTTACCGAAGTTGCGGAACTTAAGAAGATCGGTCTTGTTATACTGCACAAGGTCGCCGAGGGTCTCCACGTCGGCAGCCTTCAGACAGTTGAGGGCTCTGACAGAGAGATTCATATCGGTAAGTTTGGTCTTGAGCAGCTGACGCATGTGCAGGATCTCTTCATCAAACTCCTGGTTTGCATCTACCTCACCGGTCTCCAGGGTAATCTTCTCATCAGAGAACAGCATGAAGTGGTAGATGAGGATCTTTGCAGCTTCTTTCAGCGCATCCTTCGGGTGAATGGAACCATCCGTAGTAACTTCGATAATCAGTTTGTCGTAGTCGGTCTTCTGCTCGACACGATACGGCTCCACTGAGTATTTCACGTTGCGGATAGGTGTGTAAATAGAATCGATTGGAAGTACGTTCACGTCTGTGCAGAATTCGCGATTCTCCTCTGAAGGCACATAACCGCGGCCTTTGTTGATCGTGAGATCCATCTGCATAGAGGCCTTACTGTCTAAATGACAAATCACCAATTCTGGGTTTAACACTTCAAATCCAGTCAAGATGTTATTCAAATCACCGGCTTTGAACTCTGTCGTGTTCTCTATCGTAACAGTGATTTTCTCGTTTTCATACTCTTCTACTGTCTGCTTGAATCTGACTTGCTTCAGATTCAGGATAATGTTGGTGACGTCTTCCTTGACACCAGGCACTGAGGAGAATTCGTGCTCGACACCGAGAATTCTCACGGTGTTGATAGCGAAACCCTCGAGTGAAGATAGCAGGATTCGACGCAGGGCATTACCTATGGTGACGCCAAAACCGGGCTCCAACGGGCGAAATTCGAACTTGCCGAACTTGTCGTTGGATTCCAACATTACCACTTTATCGGGTTTTTGAAATGCTAATATCGCCATTAATTTAATGATTTATTTAGAGTACAACTCAACGATTAATTGTTCCTTGATATTCTCGGGAATGTCGGCACGGTCGGGCTTGTGGAGATACTTGCCGCTCTTGGTGCTCTCGTCCCACTCGATCCAAGGATACTTGCTGTGGTTAAAACCTGCAAGTGAAGCCTCGATTACCTCGAGAGATTTTGCTTTCTCGCGTACTCCGACAACCTGACCAGGCTTAACTGAATAAGAAGGGATGGATACAACCTTGCCGTCGACTACGATGTGCTTGTGGTTGACCATCTGGCGTGCGGCTGCACGAGTAGGAGCTATACCCATACGGAAAACGACATTGTCAAGACGGCTCTCAAGATTCTGAAGGAGCACCTCACCGGTGATACCCTCTGTCTTGGCTGCCTTCTCGAACATGTTGCGGAACTGACGCTCCAGCACACCGTAAGTGTACTTAGCCTTTTGCTTCTCTGCCAACATGACACCATACTCCGACTGCTTTCTGCGACGGCTGTTGCCATGCTGTCCAGGAGGGAAGTTCCTCTTGGACAAAACTTTGTCTGCGCCGAAGATGGGCTCGCCAAAACGACGCGCAATTTTTGATTTCGGTCCTATATATCTTGCCATAATAAATAAATATGTCTTTAAATGATGAAACAGTTATTATACTCTGCGTCTCTTCGGAGGACGGCAACCGTTGTGAGGAAGCGGAGTTACGTCGATAATCTCTGTAACCTCGATACCTGCTGCATGTGTAGCGCGGATAGCCGACTCACGTCCGTTACCCGGACCCTTAACGTATGCCTTCACCTTGCGAAGTCCGAGATCGTAAGCGACCTTGGCGCAGTCTTCTGCTGCCATCTGTGCTGCGTACGGAGTGTTCTTCTTAGAACCACGGAATCCCATTTTACCTGCTGAAGACCAAGAGATAATCTGTCCCTCGCTGTTTGCCAAAGATACAATAATATTATTGAACGAGCTATGAACATGAAGCTGTCCCATAGCGTCAACCTTGACATTTCTCTTCTTTGATGTGACTGTTTTCTTTGCCATAATCCTAATTATTTAGTAGCCTTTTTCTTATTAGCAACAGTCTTCTTTCTACCCTTTCTGGTACGAGCGTTATTCTTAGTACTCTGACCGCGAACAGGAAGACCGTTACGATGACGAACTCCACGATAGCAACCAATATCCATCAGTCGCTTGATATTCAGCTGGACCTCAGAACGGAGGTCACCTTCAACTTTATACTCAGCGCCGATAATTTCACGGATCTTAGCTGCCTGATCGTCACTCCACTCGTTGACTTTCAGTTCACGGCTTACGCCAGCCTTGTCCAATATCTTTGCTGAACTACTTCGACCAATACCATAGATATAGGTCAATGCGATTTCGCCACGCTTATTCTGGGGCAAATCTACTCCAACAATTCTTATTGCCATTCTGTTAAAAAATTAATAATGTTTTAAATGTTTTCTTTTTAACCCTGACGCATTTTGTACTTAGGGTTCTTCTTGTTAATTACGAACAAACGTCCTTTGCGACGTACAATCTTGCAGTCGGGAGTACGTTTCTTCAATGATGCTCTTGTCTTCATAATTTATTTATATCTAAACACAATTCTACCTTTAGAAAGGTCATACGGACTCATCTCTACCTTCACCTTATCACCAGGAAGGATCTTGATGTAGTGCATTCTCATCTTGCCGGAAATATGCGCTGTTATCTCATGACCGTTCTCTAATTCGACGCGGAACATCGCATTTGAAAGTGCTTCAACGATTGTTCCATCCTGTTCTATCGCGGCTTGTTTTGCCATAAATCTAATATAAAACTCCTTCTAAACGTTCAACTTCTTCGAATGAAGATAAAATATCAGCCTGTCCCCTGCGTATGGCAATAGAGTGCTCGAAATGAGCGGCAGGCTTACCGTCGAGTGTCTTGATAGTCCACCGGTCGGGCGTCATGCCGATCTTGCGGCTGCCCATAGTTACCATCGGTTCTATCGCGATACACATACCAGCTTTCAACATCGCACCGTTTCCGCGCCGCCCGTAATTGGGGACCTGCGGATCTTCATGCATCTCGCGTCCGATCCCATGGCCTACCAGTTCACGAACGATACCGTAGCCTTCGGCCTCGCAGTGCTCCTGCACAGCACATCCGATGTCTCCGAGATGGTTCCCGGCCACGGCATTCTTGATGCCTAGGTAAAGAGACTCCTTCGTCGTCTTGAGCAGATGCTTGACATCATCGGCAACTTCACCAACACAGAATGTGTAGCAACTGTCACCATTATATCCGTCAAGTATCGTACCGCAGTCTATCGAAATGATGTCTCCGTCTTTGAGCACCGTATCCTCGCTGGGAACGCCGTGCACGACGACGTCGTTGACCGAGGTACAGATGCTGCCGGGAAACGGCCCTCCGTATGGATTGGGGAAGCCCTTGAACGACGGAACAGCCCCGTTGTCGCGGATAAACTCCTCCGCTATCTGGTCCAGACGGAGGGTCGACACTCCCGGTTTGATATAATCGAACAAAGTGGCGAAGGTACGGCCTATAAGCAGGTTGGCCTTGCGCATCAGTTCGATTTCATCTTCAGTCTTCAGAAATATCTGCATCGATATCGTTTAATATGCAGAAACGCCGCCGCGTCCTCTCACCTTACCAGCATTGAGCAGTCCGTCGTAATGGCGCATCAGAAGGTAGCTCTCGATCTGCTGCAGAGTGTCGATGACTACTCCGACGAGAATCAGAAGGGATGTACCTCCGAAGAACTGTGCGAACGAATCCTGCACATTGAGCAGTCCTGCCAGAGCCGGCATGATTGCTATGAAGGCGATGAACAGTGAACCGGGGAGAGTGATGCGCGACATGATTGTCTCAATGTAGTCAGCGGTGTCCTTGCCCGGTTTGATACCCGGAATGAATCCGTTATTGCGTTTCATATCCTCAGCCATCTGCTGCGGGTTCAGAGTGATTGCGGTATAAAAGTAGGTGAACGCGATGATGAGCACTGCGAACACCACATTATACAGCAAACTTCTGTGGTCCATCAGCGAACGCATCACATAATTGGAACTGTCGCCAGCCGAATAGTTAACAATCGCCAGAGGGATGAACATCAGAGCCTGTGCGAAGATGATAGGCATCACATTAGCGGCGAACAGTTTCAGAGGAATATACTGACGTGCACCGCCGTACTGTTTGTTGCCCACCAGACGCTTGGCATACTGTACAGGGATTTTGCGGACACCCTGCACCAGGAGGATCGACGCACATACTACTGCATAGAGAATCAGAATCTCGATGATGAACATGATGAGACCACCACTCGTGATTGCAGTAAAACGAGAACCGATTTCCTGCACGAATGCCTGGGGCAGACGGGCGATGATACCGATCATAATGATCAGAGAGATACCATTTCCAACACCTTTATCAGTAATGCGCTCACCCAACCAAAGGATAAACATACTACCTGCCATGAGGATGATCGTAGCCGGTATCATAAACAATCCCCAGGATATGCCTGAAGACAGGGCGCCGGATACCTGAAGCTTGAGGTAAGTAAGGTAAGACGGAGCCTGGAAGGCCAGTATGGCCACCGTAAGGATACGGGTGTACCAACTGATCTTCTTGCGGCCACTCTCGCCATCACGCTGCAGCTTCTGGAAATAAGGTACAGCCACGGCAAGAAGTTGCATTACGATAGAAGCTGAGATGTAAGGCATGATTCCCAACGCGAATATCGAGGCATTGGAAAATGCACCACCAGAGAACATGTCGAGAAGGGACATCAAACCACCCGAGGTCTGTGCCTGCAGCTTGTCCAGCATGCCGGGATTGATACCAGGCAGAACCACGAAGGATCCAAACCTATATATTGCCACAAACAGGAAGGTGATCAACAGGCGCTGGCGCAAGTCTTCGATCTTCCAACAGTTCTTTAGTGTCTCAATAAACTTCTTCATAACTTATTTTTCGATTATAGTTGCAGTTCCACCGACAGCTTTGATAGCTTCCTCGGCTGTCTTAGAGAAGGCGTTTGCTTCAACGTCGACCTTTGCTTTGAGCTCACCGTTACCGAGAACCTTAACGAGAGAGTTCTTCTTCACCAGTTTAGCCTCTACGAGGTCGGCGATAGTAATCTTGCTCTGGCCCTTCATATCAACGAAGTGCTGGAGAGTAGCAAGGTTGACTGCGAAATACTCCTTGTGGTTAATGTTCTTGAATCCCGATTTCGGAACCCTACGCTGAAGGGGCATCTGGCCACCTTCGAAACCAATCTTTCTCTTATAACCAGATCTTGCCTTTGCACCTTTGTGACCACGGGTAGATGTTCCGCCGAGCCCGGAGCCCGGACCGCGGCCTATTCTGCGACGTGAGTGGGTAGAGCCTTCAGCTGGTTTCAAATTATTTAATTTCATAATTGACCTGTTTTATAACGTTTAATTAATCAATAACGGTTACCAGATGGTGAACCTTGCGAATCATACCACGTACTGAAGGTGTATCCTCAACCTCTACCACCTGCGAAATCTTACGCAGGCCGAGAGCCAGAAGGGTGGCCTTCTGATCTTTAGGAGCGTTAATACGACTCTTAATCTGCTGGATCTTTATCTTTGCCATGTCTTCGTCTCCTTATCCATTAAAAACCTTGTTCATGCTGATACCTCTCTCGCCTGCAACAGTGTAAGCGTCGCGCATCTGGCTGAGAGCCTGAATAGTAGCCTTCACGAGGTTGTGAGGGTTGGAAGAACCTTTTGACTTAGCCAAAACGTCTGTGATACCCACACTCTCGAGTACGGCACGCATAGC
>Ga0065711_1004013_pt1 | contig 25349 bp, 16 predicted proteins | sample Hoacrofraction12_FD_59098 | JGI IMG/M metagenome (GOLD analysis project Ga0065711, IMG submission 59098) | Hoatzin crop microbial communities from Cojedes, Venezuela - Epithelial fraction 12 v2 (version 2) | ecosystem: Host-associated > Birds > Digestive system > Esophagus > Crop | place...
CCACAGCATCCTCCTAGAGAAACTAGCTGCCCATGGTTTGGATGGGAGTACTCTTTGCTGGATAAAAAAATGGCTAAATGGGCGAGCACAGAGAGTGGTGGTGAATGGAGGTAAATCCAGCTAGTGGCCGGTCACAAGTAGTGTTCCCCAGGACTCAGTTTTGGGTCTGGTCTTGTTTAACATCTTTATCAATGATCTGGATGAGGGGATTGAGTGCTCCCTCAGTAAGTCTGCAGATGACACCAAGCTGGGAGGCAGTGTCAATCTGCTTAGAGAGTAGAAAGACTCTGCAGAGGGATCTGGGCAGGCTGGATCGATGCGCTGAGGCCAGCTGTATGAGGTTCAACAAGGCCAAGTGCTGCGTCCTGTACTGCGGTTACAACAACCCCATGCAATGCTACAGTCTTGGGGAAGAGTGCCTGGAAATCTGCCCAGTGCAAAAAGGATCTTGGGGTGTTGGTCGACAGCCAGCTGAACATGAGCCAGCAGTGTGCCCAGGTGGCCAAGAAGGCCAACAGCATCCTGGCTTGTATCAGGAATAGTGTGGCCAGCAGGAGCAGGGAGGTGATTGAGCCCTTGTACTTGGCACTGATGAGGCCGCACCTGGGGTACTGTGTTCAGTTTTGGGCCACTTGCTGCGAGAAGGACATTGAGTTGCTGGAGAGTGTCCAGAGAAGAGCAGTGAGGCTGATGAGGGGTCTAGAAAACAAGTCCTATGGAGAGTGGCTGAGGGAACTGGGTTTGTTTAGTCTGGGGAAGAGAAGGCTGAGGGGAGACCTTCTTGCTCTGTACAAATCCTGAAAGGAGGTTGTAGTGAGGCAGGTGTTGGTCTCTTGTCCCAGGTAACTAGTGATAGGACGAGAGGCAATGGCCTCAAGTTGCATCAGGGGAGGTTTAGATTAGATATTAGGAAAACATTCTTTACTGAAAGAGTGGTCAGGCATTGGAATAGGCTGTCCAGGGAAGTGGTGGAGTCACCATCCCTGGAGGTGTTCAAAAAATGTGTAGATGTGACACTTCAGCTTATGGTTTAGTATACATGGTGGTGTTGGGTGGATGGTTGGACTTGATCTCAGAGGTCTTTTCCAACCTGTGAATGATGTAACAGAGGGCTAATACCAGATGCAGCTAGAAAAGCAAGATCAGGGGTTAATACAATTTATATATCTCATGGATGAGGAGCATGGGTTATATGGTTCTTTCAGTTCTCAGGAGAGAATCTTAGTAAGTTTACTGCGTTTATCTGAGAGATATAAAATTGTTATTTTCTGACATGACAATAGTAATGATATAGCATTGCATTCCCTTAACCAAGATGTGGCCCTGCATATGTTGTTTAATATTTGTTCTAATGAAATAATTTTCTTTTTTTAAACTAATTTGCTTCTGTGATTGTGTTTGCGGCCTTCATATTATATTTTATCACTGTATAATTCTGGAGAGAAAAAGCTCTGTTACATCCTCAAGCAGTATATGCTAGATTATTTCTGTTGATATTGTTAATGTTTGCACTTGTTAAAATATGAATATCATGTTCATCAGTTGCACTACTATTAAGGTATTTGCATGGCACTCAGGTGTGCTGGATGTTCGTATCTGTCCATAATTAAACAAGTCTTAAACGTGGGACTACAAATTTTGCAGGGCAGGAAAGCATATTTGACCAATTTAATATTAATTCTTTTAAAATCCAGGCCAAACATTCAAAGCATAAAGTGGCAGTGTATTGGTAGCCAGGCTGTTCATCATCCTTTTCACTCTTAAATGCTGCACTATTTAGTTACAGCGGCAGATTTTCAGGAAAATTATAGTAAGCAAGGGGACATAGACAATACACTGGGACAGAGTTAGAGGAATGCAAGTGAGGGACCAAAGCTGAGTAGAGTAGTTTAGAAAAAAAACATTATCCTGGATAAGCTGTCGTAGACCTTTTTGGTTCGTTTAAGATGACCTTAATTGCTGATTTGGATGGTTCATAGAACTGGGACTGCAATTCAGAGTTTTAGGTATACAGGTGACTCAGCTGCTTAGCCCAGTGTGGTAGTTACCAAAAGCCATTAGGAGCTGCTCGGTTATCTCTGATAAGCTGATGCCATTATAGCCCTCATGGTACAGGAACATGAATAGGATTAATACAAAAAAACAAAGCCCCTCTCAGTCTCTGTGTAGGTTCTTATTTCCCTTCATGGCTTTATTGACAAGCGGACCTTAAAACCCCACCCTCCTGTTGATACCAGTTGTATTTCTTTCAGATTTGTACAGGTAAAGTGCATTTCCCCTTTACAGAAATCCTGCAGTACAGAGGGAAGTAGAAACTCTTAGGATATTTATTTAAAGCTAGCCAGTTAAACCCAGCCACTTTGATCTTTTCTACTACCCAGTCATGCAAATATGTTTACTTTCTGACATTAAATGTGGAAAGAGACACCAATATGTACTTACTGCATAGCTATTTTGGTTAGCATGTTTTCTTTAGGTGAAAGTGGAGTCATGTTGCTGTGATAAAAGAAGCAGGTTGTATTATTTTTGGCATTGTGGGTAGGCAGAGGATGGTTCTTTTCAGGATGGGCAACCAGACATGTTAAACAGTGTTAAAAAAGCCCAAATTTATAGCAGGAGGCCAGCGCAAATTTAAAGGAACACACAAAATGGGTGATGAGCAGCACTGCCAGCACTTCTGACAGGTCTGGCCTGGAGAAAAAGAATGGAGCCTGAATAATTTTGAAACAAGTGAAAATATTACAGAAAATGTACTGAATATATTCCATTCATGTAATTCTAGATGGAAAGTTCCACAGAATTTACAAGAGACGATGTGTTTCTATTCAAATAGCTTATTTGCTGTTAGAACAAGTGAGAAAACTCTGTGGAAAACAATACAAACTTAGAAGCCTCAAGAGCTAGACATGGTAAACCAGCCCAGCTGTGTGCAAGGAAAAATTAAATACAGGTATACTAGATATTCATCAGTCTGCTTGGCCTAGTGGCAATATTTAGTGCCTGTAGGTGATAGTGATAGCAGGGGCAAGAGGGGCAAGACTGTGCTGGTAATAAAGGAAATGGCTCTCTGTATTTGAGAAACATGAAGATGATGTGTGAGCCGTCCATATTAAAAGGGGTGTGTGCATGTGAAAGATAATAAAATAGTGTTGGTTTTCAAAATGTTGAGAAATGAACAATCTGAAGCCTGCATGCTCTACCTGTACTAGCTCAAGGCAGCTCCTGATGGTAGAATATGAATTTCTACTTAGATGGAAATTCAAAAACCAGAGATTTTGGATACACAGTGAATTAGAATGAAAAATAATTTATGACTTTAGAAGTTTTTCACGGCACTGAAGCACTTTAATTTTGAAGTAGAATGTTTTGTTCTGTTTTTCTTGCATGCTGTTTTAATAATTAAAGTTGCAACAATACAAATTATCCAAATTAATTTTTGAAAAGTTAATTAGACTTTAAAACTGGCAACAGTCTATTGAAATCATATTGAGAACATTTTGGTCTAATCCAAATGTTCCAGAATTTTTAGAGAAATGTTGTGGATAGATTTTCCTTTCTTTTTTTAACACACTGCATTAATTAGAATTTTCTGATGACAAAAATCCACCCCTGTGTTTTTGACCAAATCTGAGTACCTTGAGAATAATTCCAAGGTTTTGTTCCTTTGTTGAGGCCAGATCATGCCGTTAGCATGATTGTGTTCGCAAAGTACTGTCACATCTCATCTGAGACAGCAGATTCCAACACAAAAGGCAATCTAGCAACACTAGACTGAGTTACTAATACTAGTAATGCAATGCTTAGTGGCTATTACTAATTAAAGGATTTAATTAAGTTGTCATGAAAGACTATAGATAATCACTGTGTTAGTCCTTTATCATCCAGCTGCTTGAGCAAACCATTGTGTGGTATCTGTTACGCACCAGTACGTGGCATGGATCCCCTTTTTCAATTTCCTTAGGCATTTCTGGGTTTTCTCTTTTGAAGTATAGTGACAAAAAATAGGTGCAGACGTTGACTTGTCTCGTATGAAGGGCTCTGATGCCACCTCTTCTATATAGTATTAGGAATTTTAAGGCGAAAGATATTATGAGTAATGTGGCTTTATGTAATCGTAAAATTCTGCTTTAATATTTATTAGCCATAAAGAAACAAAAAGGTCAATTAGCATGTGTCACTTCTTTGGAGTGATGTTCTCTTGCATGAGTTTGCTGACAATAGAACAGTAACAACTTACTTGCATTTGCTTGACTTTGATTCACAGCTCAAGTAGTGTTATTGTCAGTGAAGGAAGAACAGGATTTTCCTCCATTTGGTTAGTCACCGTGGAGTGCTCTTGTGTTTCTACAATCCTAGGCTATACAAGATCAACTGCTTTTAAATTAGAGGATGCTGGCATACATTTGGCCTTTCACTGTGAAAGTACTACATGTTCAAAGTAATGTTTATTGGTCCGATTTTAGAATTCGTGCAGCAGATTCAAGGCCTCATTGACAGAAGGATGTAAGAGCTTAAACAGCACTGAAGTAGATGCTAATGCACCTGAAGCAGAGACAGCAACCTCAAGCTGTCTTCGTTATTTTTTTGACCTGTAAGTTCCTAGGGTGCTGTAGTTCAGTGTTATTTGTGGACTCGGAACCATCCTGATTTGACCGCCATGGAATCCATCAGCTGTGCTAAGTGATGTTTGGATCTGGAAGCTGGACTAAGTGGTGCTGAACACTGCAGGAATGGAAGATAGATGTTTGCTTACAGCAATGGTTACATGTGCTGACAGCACTACTTTTCATCCAAGGAATCTGAATGGACCCAAAGAAGGGCCAGTATAGGTGCTTGACGAGCCTGTATCTTTTGAGAGACCACTGTGTGATTCCACAGAGAATTGCCTTGGCTAACTTTAGCTCTTATAAAATGCTCTCTAAATCCATCTTTTTTGTAAACCTTTGTGTAAAACTTTCATTACAAGAATTTTCATGAGAATGACAAAAAAAAATTAATTTCTAGTACAACTTTTTCAAAATCTGGATTTGCATGCTTTAATATGCACACCAGATAGGCTGAAAATCTGACCAAATATCACAATCAGATGTCACAGGTAATGTCTAATTAAACGTACAAAACAAAATTTTAAATATTTGGGCAGACTTTCTTTAGGGTGATTTTGAAATAAGAGAAATATTTTATGTAACTTCATATGCCAGAGATGTTTTCTGCCTTTTTAAAGAATAGTTTCCTTTTTATCGTTTTGTTCCTTTTGGTAATGTGCTTCGCACATTAAAAATAGATGAACAGAGAACTATTCAGCTGAGCTAACCAAAGACGCAGATGGCTAGTACGGAAATCTGCCAGTCTCTCAAATCTATATTGGAAAATTCATTATGAAAGACTTTTTACGTTGAAGCTAGTGAAGTTAACTGGAATGGATCGCATGTTTGTTTTCTAGCAATTTCTTTAACCTCATGAACATTAACAACACATTTTATAAATCATATAAGGATTCAAAAGTAGTAGTATTGTTCAAGGAAAGGATTAGATTGCAAGGAAGTTAATGTAGATTTAAGTGCTGTTGAGATAGTTCATTCCTTTATGCACTGAGTCTGTGGCAGCTGCTCCTAAATCGGATAACTGGCTTTGGTCACCTAGAAGTCTATTAGAAGACTTTATGCCTCCACAGTGGCTTTGTGTCCCAGCCATACAGGCATGTCCTCACTTGTAATTTGCCTTCCACAGAGCCATCTGGGCAGCCACAATCTTTGAGGTTGTCTTCACTCTGGATCTGACATTGATAAGAAATGGATCTGGAGAAGGCAAAGTGCTGCCCAGAAAAGATTACTTTTTCCTAGGACTATACCTATTGCTAGGACTCGGGGGAAACTCTTAGTTTGGCACTCTGTTGGAAGAGAAAGGTGATAAAATAATTATTTAAGTCATCATGATTTTTGAAAGACACAGCCAAATTATTGATTGTTGAAGGCCAATGCAATGATTTCACATCTATGAATTTCTGTAGCGAGTGAAGGCTGGCTTGAGAAGGAAGTTACTTTAAAGCAAACTGGTGTATAGATTGAATGCTCCAGATGAAAATGCTCTTGCTCTACTGTTGACAGAAGGTAATCCTTGGTAGTTTTTCTGCCAGTTAAAATAGTACCTTGCATTTTCTCTATCAATGTTTTCACTATTACCTAAGACATTGAAGACATATCATATCTGAAGATGGTGTCCTTGGCAGTACAGTGAAATGGACTGATTAGACTTGTGGATATCTGAAAATACTGAACAAAGGTACTCTACTCAAGGAAGTAAATCTCTTGGCCTACAGTCCAATGAAAATTGTCTGAAGGGAGTTTCTAGTTTACACACTGTGGTACAGAGCTGCTAACTCAAATCCCAGGAACAGTGTAGTCACATCAGATCTGTGTGTCTTAGTAACGCTGCCAGCCCCATTGCTGTTTGTTTATAAGCAAGCTCAGTCAGGGTTGGATTACTTCCTTTCTCCATTGCTCTGTGTTCTACAGTGCAGATTTATGTGCAATGTCTTTTAAATCTTGTAACAGTGGTAGTTTAAAATTGGTGTATATAAAAATGATAACTTGTGGTTTGAAAGTAAGAAAGCAAAATGATAAAGAACACTGTATTCAGTGTTACTGCTGTCTGGATGTTATTTGGAGCAGGGATCGAAAAATTCTGTTGCAACCTAGTCTAGAGATAAGGTGACAACTTGGAAAGAGTGCAACAAGGAAACGAGGAACAATTCATTTTAAACTCAGGTTTTATCTGTAAGAGATATCACTCAGCATCCTAGATATCCAGCTTTTTCAGTATGTACTGTCATTCAGTTTATGGAATAAATGTAAAAATCGCAGTGGAACTTTCAAAACACTCTTACAATTTCATTTTCTGAAAAGTAGTTATGTCCTTTGAATAAATGACACACATTATCTTTTTGTTTGGAAATAAAAGGTTTAACAAGCAAAAAAAGAGAAGAAGAGTAAAAATGGTTATTTGCCATTCAGAGAAGTTATTGTATTGCTGGGCTGATGATTTGCATTAAATTGTGATGTGTTCATTTGTTCTCCATGACATGGTCTGTTTTAATCTGTAGGAACAATACCTACAGCCTAATGGGTTTTTCAGTTTCTGAGATTCTTTATGTTTTGTTTTTATTCAATTCATATGTGGTGCTTTCATACATGTTTGACTAAGAGAAAATGAGGAGACAGAAACAAAAAAAAAATCCTTAAAGCTTTCTAGTCTTTATCCTTAATCTACTTGTCTTTTCTATTCTTTTCTGCCCCTGGAGATATTTGAGCAACATGTGCTACTGTTTTATACCACCTCTTTGCTTCCCTGCAGCAAACACATAGTCTCTAGACTACAGCATTTTTACTGCCTGTGGGAAACCAGATTGTTATTCTTGCTGCATTTACTGTACTTCTTTCACTGATACTGCTCTGCTGCCCCCAAGGTCTGAATGACATTCGTCTGATACTCATGGCCTAGGCATAAAGGCAGCGTGAGCTGCACAGAAATCTTACGACCAGTGCAAGGAAATTATTAACTCTTGCAGCTTCTTCAGATAAATAAAGAAAGGTAAGGAAATTGCAACTTAGACAAAATATGAGAACCATGATAATATTGCTGTGACAGGACCTCCACTGAAAAGCAACACAAATGCACATGTCATAAGAAGAAGGTTTTAAAAAGCTAAGCTTCTCTACCTGTCCAATTGGGGAAAAACTAGTGCAGTGAAAGCAGTAGTATTTGAGAGCCTTAGCGCTAGGTTTTCAGATATATGAGAACATTTGCCATTGTCAAGCTGTGTATCTGTTGATTTCCTACTTGAAAACACCCTTTTGGAGAAAAACTCTCCCTCAATGAAACAGTTTTCCTGAAAAGTATTGTGTTATAATGTTTTTTTAAAGCATAGTATAATTTATTGATATATCTCTCCAATGTTGTTCTCATTGGTCAGGGGTGCTTTTTAATCTCCCTGTTGGGCTGTGACCATAATGTATCAAGTTCTGTGCAACACTGTGGTAGCTATTCAGATAGATGCCTTTTCGTTTCCTTGACTCCTTTGCCTGAGGTAACATAGCATTACTTCCTATGTAGTTTTGTCGGTTAGTGACTCTCTCACTGGGCATCCCTTTGTATGTGTGTGGCACAGCACCTCACTCGCATATAAGAGCTCCATTAAATGGATGCGGCAACATGAGGATTGGCAGAGCTTTTTAGTGACCAGGAATATGACTGTTTGGTGGATTGTTCTAATGTCTAAAATACATGCAACAAACGTGATTTTTGCTGAATTCTGTGGGATCTTCTGCTTTGATGGATAGAACTGTATGTCCCTTCTTGATTTTTATTTTTTTCAGTGTTGGAAGGTTATTAATACTTCTCAGCTGCCTCTCTCTAATTGTTTTTCTTCAATCAAGGCCAAGTCTAACTTGATGGAACAGGTGGTTGCTTAACCAGCAAATTGTTTAACATAAAACCCCAGCCAGGATGTAGCTTCTTATAATTAAAAGACTCATACTGCTCCTGCCAGCCATCTTTTCCCTTGCTCAGCATTGTACTGCCATTTCAGACAGAATGTGCAACCATAAAATAAAGAACATTTCCAATGTTAACCCTGTCTCATCCGAATCACCCAAGCATTTCTCGTATGTATGGTGATATCCAGTTTTATGGCATCTTAATGGGACCTGCTTTCCATGTCTCAGGAGAAAGTATTTCTTTTTATTTCTACATTTCTTTTGAAGATACCAATCTCTTCTTGTTGTTTTAGGGAGGAAAAACCCCAAACCAAGCATATGATTCCACCTTTACACTGCAAAATGCTGTCACTCAGGGACTCTGAAGCCAGGGCATGAAGTGAATGTTTGGGCTGTGTGTTACTGAAACAGGAAATAAATAGCCACTGACACTGGGGCAGGAAGAGAGACGCTCTTTGTGATTCTCCTCCTTACTTCATGTCCTGACTGCCTCAGAGACTGGCCCTCCTTATTCTTATTTGGAGACTGTTGGCTGGCAGGGAAGAGAAACATCCATGTGAGCAAGAAGTCAAGTGCACATAGAACGTCAATTTTTTTCCACAGTAATTGGAGGACATATTCAAAACCTTTGTGATACTCTTGACAAGTAGCTGTCAAAAACAAACCAACCAACCCAGCAGCTAATTTTTAGGAGGCTTTTAACTTATAAGTCATTATTAACTTCCTGGTTGACAGTCAGCATTACTTTCCAGTCAAACAAATGGACTGCTCCATCACCTAAGCAGGCAGACTGCTCCATTGCTGTATTATAATACTGTATACTTGCATGATTGTTTGTCATATAAACATCATAACTATAGGGTATTACAGGGTCTTTAAATCACCTGGTCTCTATTCTGTCTTGAAATCTGTAGGTTTGGCTCTGCTATTTATTTGTGGAATTATTTGTTGAAATACAAAGTGGATAGTTGTACCAAGATGCATAGTCGGCAAAGTGAGATTGTTACCAGCTGCAATCCTAATTTTCAGATTTAACAAATGTAATATAATTCCAAGTATTTATGGTGACCTACTTGGAAAACATGTAGTACTATTACCATACTGTGTATGTAGACATGCTAAATATAAGAGAAGGCTGTTGTTGTTACATTATAAAATGTTATCCCACTGTTTTTTTGAGTAAAGTGCTCTTCTTGTGTACCAGTTAATAAAGTATGCCAAGAGTTTTTTACCAGATGTCTGAAAAAGGATCCAAAAATACTTTGTTTGGAACAAATCTAATGTTGATTTCCACCAAAGGGGTAATTGGGGCCTCCACTATAGTTCAGCCTTTGTAGTATGAACTAAGGAACTGGCAGCTTGTTTATGCATAAATCTGCACTGTAATAACAGAACTTCCGCTTCATTTACCTTCTTTTTTATTTTTTTTTTTAGAGTGAAAGTCTTTATGCAGCAAGATTCTAGCATAAAGCTTTCCCACTCCATTATTTTTTTTTGGCTGTAGTTTAAACAGTTGTTTGTGGTGTGTGTAGAGTACTCAAGAAGTTAAAGCTCTGTACTTCAGACTTAAAAAGGCTATTTAGACTAGTTTTGTTTAAGGAGCAAGAGAACAACATACGGATTTATTCCTGATGTGCTGAACTATTCCTGGGTGCTTATTGCCAGATTGTCTTGTCTGAAGTATAGGATGGGGATCTTTAAACTAGTCACCATTAAATATTCCTTTTCTCTTTTAATTGTCAATGTCTTGCCAATTTCATAGATACTTCACATTTTTGTTTCATCTACTTACATCTGATATAGCAGCATATCTCTGTGTTCAAATAAATTATAAGAATTGAAGACTGATATATCATCTGGGTGCTGTATCTAACCTGTTACTATCCTTTAAAGCATTACGGATGCTTTGATCAAATAATGTTTTCAGCTGACCACTGAATTGAAACAAACAGGTATATTCACTCTCATTGACAAATATATTATTAGTCCTTAAATAACCCCACATATCACATATCCAGGCTTTGTATCACAGCCTGGCCTCTTATATGTATAGGTTGAAATTAACCATTTATTAGAAATCAGGATGAAAGAATTTACTAAATCAAGATTTCAGAGTATTGAAAGAGCATTCAGTATCATTTGGTGTCCTTTCAGAAATCTCCTAGTTATTTGTGACATCAGGGTTTAATACATGATAGTGGGTTATCACGTATAAAATCTCAATTTTATATATGGCACTAAGCATCTATTTACCCTAAGAGAATTTTTACAAGCTGTAGTCAGATTGTAAACTGGCTTTATTTCTGACATCCCATGTTAAACTCTCCCATGTGTCCACCCTGCATAGTTGTATTTGTCTACTAGTTGCAAGTTACACCTTTCCAAAATGAATATGTTGAGTAACACTGTAATTTGGTGTATAATAGCCTGGCTTTGAAGTGTTTGTTAATTGGTTATGATAATATCTGTTAGGTATGTAAAAGTGTTACAAAGAACATCTGCTCCTGTCATAATTGATGCCACTTTTCATCAACATCAGCACTTCAAGATGAATAGGGCATTAATGAATATCAGAACTGGTCCAGTTGTGAAGGATTTTTCCTCTGTGTACAGCCGTGGTCCATTTGGCTAGTATGACAGTACTAATCCTGATTTCAAACCTGTCTAGATGAGAGGTCCCCATACTTTTTCAACTTTTCCATGAAATTCTTTGCGTTCCTGGATCCATCTCTCAGTTCTCTTGGGTTATGGTATATTTCCATGAGAGAAACGAAACAGAAATCTGATGAAACCTGCCCTTGAAGAAACACTGCACGGTTATACTATTTCATGGCAATTCTTGATATTTTCTCAACTTGTGCATATGTGCGTTTTCATTTTTTCACCTCAATACACACAAAAAGTATGACAGTGTTCCCGCTGCTTTGGGAACTTTAGTTTCCAATTTTCTTATCTTTACTTCTAAAATCAAAATGTTTCATTAATGTCTATTTCTTCTGCTAAGCTTTAAAAAAAATGTATTTAATTCTCAGCCTGCAGCTATGACTGGTTAAAGCACTTTTCATGGTAGCTATAGACAAATGTATGGCAAGTGAATTGGCTTTTATTATACTCACAGTTGCTTCTCTTTTCTATTTGATTTCTGCATGTTCTTGTGTGAATTCACATATTTATGTATATTAAAATTGGAGAGAGATGCATTCAAACCTGTATGCATGAATAATTCCTAAAAGTCCTTCTGTGCTCCTGAGCTGCACACATGAACAGTAGAGCTGGCATACCTTCATTTATTGAATATGTGCAACTGATCTGCCTAGTGTGTTTGGCTCAGCAGGTCCAGGATGCGTTGAGCAGAGGAGGTAGAAGTGCCTGCCCCAGGAAATAAGGCACTTAGGACATGTGCTGTAACACCAAAATATCCAATGTGTTTCACACTCTTTGTATCACTCATGGTACACAGTGTTATAATCACTGTTTTCTACCTGGTAGCCATATGAACTACAAACACTGCAAAAGAAATCTGAATGTCTGTTTTGCAATTACATGTGTTTTAATAGTGTGTTTATAAAGTAGATTTTTAAAGTATTTGCAGCATAGGCTGTCTTTCTAGTTATTTACACATAGCATGAATGTTATTAAATTGAAAAAACAGTGATAAAATGGGTACTTTAAATAGATCTGTTAGTGTATGTTAATTTGACTATGATGCTATAGGAAAAACTTGAAAGTGAAAGAGCATGTTAGGGAATGTGAACTTGCTTGTTATGTGCTGAAATGCAGGTGAGGGGATAGGAGGAGCATTCAACAAGTGAGCTGTACAGTTTCACTCTCAGATTGGAAGATATCTGTCCTAGATCTGCTGGTCATAAGGCAGCTTCTTAATTGAGTTGATTATTGAATTGGTAGGAGGAGACTACGGTAATGTTGGAGGACAGAACTAGGACTTAGATTCGCTGGCAAATAGGAGAGGCGGTTTAAAAAGACAGGGTGCCCGGTTCTGCACTCACGTGGGAGTACTCAACTGTGTCCCCATAGAGTGGGTGAGAAACAGCTGGGTAATTCAGCAAGAAAGTGTCTGCATGGCACAGGGCATGTGAGTCAGCATTATCATGCTGTTATGAAAAAAGGCATGGCATATGAGGTAGTTCACTACCAAGGTACGCGTAATAATTCTTTCACTTTGTCTGGCGCTGGTGAGGCATTGGCTGGAGAGGAATATTGTTCAGTATTGAAGATTGTGGTTCAAGAAAGATACAAAATAGTCAGAGACCCTCTGAAGGACAACATCAGGATAAATCAGAATATAAAGTGATGACTTAGGGGAATGATTTGGAGTCTTTAGTTAAGAGAAGATGAATTAAGATGTGATAAAACCCTCAGATAAATAAAATGCTGCTGCAAAAAAAGGAAAGATCTGTTCTCCATCGTAGTGATGGGTAAAACAAGAAGCAGGTCTTAAATAGGATTAAATTGGATTAAACTTCTCATGTTAGGAATAATTAAGTACTGTAATAGGTTGCCAGAGGCAATAGTGAAGTGTACTTCAGAGGAAGTAAGTTAGAAATAGATTTGCCAGACTTGTGTCAAGGAGACAGCATCATGGCCATTCCTGCCAGGGCAAAAGATGGACAAGGTGATCTCCCAAAGTCCTTCCAGCCTTATTCCAAAATGTAAGTTTTCAAAGATGCTTTGAATCTGAACAAAAAAAATCCCCTTATTGTGTTTCCCAAGGCTGGGTTGATGTAAACGTTTTCTCAGTAAGCTTCTAGATAGAATGCTTCTTGTTGTTGTAGTTGAAATTGGCATTCCACCTACCCCCCCCTCCAAGAAAGCAAACCACTTTTTAGTGTTGAAGAGTTCCTAGATAAGCAAAAGCTGTTCATTGTTTCCAGAATTAGAAAGTATTCATCAAAGAAATACACTTTTGAGAGAGGATAGTCCTTATTAGGTAAAGAAACAAGCCAACAAGAAAGTTAAAGGAGAATTTGGAGAGATCTGTGTTTTGTGTGGGATCAGAGACATTCTTGCCAAAGTCCCATCTGTTCAGCTTTTATTCAGCTCTGTTTTCTTTTCACCTCCCTGTTGTGCTAGCTCTCTAAATGGAGCTGTAACCGACTGACTGAAATGAAGTCCTGAAGTTGTGCTGGTTGTCTCTTCAAATACAGGTGACTGAGTTTTCATGGAAAGGTTTCATTGGTAGTGAAGTCACCTGATTAAGGAGTGGTCTGATCCAGGAAAGCTTAAGAATCTGTCTTTAACCAATGGGGACCAAGTAAAGGAATGACTATGCTATTCCAGACACAGGTGACAGTCCCACTCCCCAGGATTTCTGCGACTGTCTGAGAAACCCTGTATTCAGGATTCTTTGCAAAGTCTGTCTACATTAGTGTGTGTTTTACACCTATGATGTTCATCTTTTAAGAGTAAAATCACATCTTAATTAAAATGATGGGAAGAGATGTGCCTGAAAACTGAGGACTGAGTCCTCTGTTGTAAGCATGTAGCTTAGAGCACATGGCGTAGTTCTGTCATAAGGAAATCCTGGGTAGCCTGTAGCCTGGGAGTGTATTCAGAGACTGAGTGATTAAAGGGTAGCACCTACATCAGACTTAAAACATGGGAAATTCTTCATTTGCGTCTTATCGCAGCACCTTTGTGGGTGGCCTGTAGGTCTGAGGAGTATTTCTGTGTGCTGATTGTTGGGGGCTTATTGGAGATACAAGAGAATGTTTTCTCTTGAGAGGCACTCCTAGGAGAAGCGATTTTCTGTTTTATCTTGAACTGTTTTTGCTGAGGTTATATGTTGCTCATGGCTGCCATTTCTGTCTGTTCTCTGTAGAACTTCTAATGGAGTTTATCTCTTCCCCTGTCCTGAAGAAAGAATCCTCGGTGAAAGTGGTAGCAGTAATCAGGAGAGACAGCCTGTAGGATGAACAGCACAGAGGCTTTCATATTTGAATTACAAAAGATTTGGGCTAGATGGAATTTTTTTTGCCTTCATCAAGCCATTTAGAATGGTATATATCATAGTTTCTCTCTGTGAGAGTGGGATAAAGGATTTGATTAGCCTACCACTTAAAGCATCGTAAATCAGGACTGATTCGACCGGGTTTATGCTAATAACACAGTAGAAGTAAAAGGAAAACAGGGGGTTAATCTTCTGCTATATTTCATTGGGGCTTAATAAATTCACCAAGCTTGTCAAAATAACTCAGGTAATTTTCAAAATTAAACATATATATCCTGTGCTACTCATTTTTTGTTTCAAAGCCAAGCACCTTTTTGCTAATGCTACTTTCAGAAACCTTTATTTTGGCAATGTGTTCTGGCCTGGCCTTGTTTTCATATTGCGCAGGACAATGAGCTGAATATGCTGCAGTACTATAGCAGAACGAGTGCTGAAGCAGTGTAGAGTTGGCACAGGCTACTTGCTTAAGAACAAAGGATTAAAAAATTCTTACTGTCAGATGTATTTGTAAAGAAAATCATTCAGTTGCTAGGGAGGGTATCTGCAATTGCATGTAAAGCAGTGGGGCAAATCTGTAGTTGCTGTCTATTCCATACACTTGTTTCTGAGAGCACAGGTCTATACAATTGCAGAAAATCAGCTTGAAGTTTGGGAGTTGTTAATTGGTATGAAGATTTGTCTTTATCTTTCTGCAACAGTTTTGCCCAAGCTTGTAGAGTAGTAAATTATTGGCAAATATAGTGATGTTTTATTGGACAAGATTTATTGGTATTTTGTAATTCAGATAATTAAATAAAGCAGATTCACATTTTGGCCTCACCAGTGTGGCTAAATAGCATAAAGTGGTGTGCAAGAGAATCAATGTGGAGGTAGAGCCTGTGTGCAGTACTGTTCGCTTGAGTTGCCTCTCCAAGCACAAAGATGTGCAAAATTTCCATCTCTATTTCTGTATCAGCAACATTATTAGCTGAACTGATAGCCACCCTGGTGGATACCACACAGGGGGCTTAAAAACTGCGTTGGAGAAAGGGGCTTCCTCTCCTGGGCTGAGATTGATAGGACAAGAAGCAACAGGGTTCATTTGTTTTAGTACTAGTGATAGCAAACCATTGGAGCAGTTTGTGTAGGGAAAGCGTGGATTCTCTGTCACGGGGACATCTAGATATCTGTCAGAATGAGCTAGGAAAAGTCAGATGTGTCCTGGGGCTGTCCTAGGTGCACTAGGTGACTTCTTAACAACAGAGCAATGTACTACAGTAAAAGGAGATTTTTGCCATCTTGGCCTACATTAGAAACAAACTGGGTTTTGTGTTAAAGTTACAGATACGTCAGAAGACCACTCAGTAAGTGTTTTGTTTGACATAATATCACATTGGAATGGCAGTTTCCCACTGTGCTCGGGTTCTGTGTGCTGCGATATCCATGCAGCATTAGTATCTACAGTGTTTGCTTTGCAATTTTTTCCTGTGTTGTACTCAGCTATTCACTGCAGGTACCACATCTGCTTTTAGACATAGCTAAATGATAGCAGTCTGGTTTTTGTCACAAGTAGTTTCGTCCCAAGACTGGCTGCCCACACATCTCTAGCATATAACAAGTTATAATAAGCCATTTTGTTTCTAAAGTAGATGATATGCCTACGAGATCTCAGTGAGAACTGAACTAATTGTAGTACAAAATTTAGAAGGTACATTTCTGGGTTTTTTGTGTAAAACAATAATGGAGTGATTTTAAATGCTGAGATCGTCTTTACTGGAGTGTAGACAGAAAGCTTTGTGAATAAATACTTTGCTTAACTCTAGTCTATAACTTTCCTAGGGAAGCTGATCGCATTTGGCAAGGGAAATAGGATTCCACAGGAGGTTATATGAAATTATGAGATGATGCAAATGGAAATATATTTTCTTGGGAGGAGGAGAGACAAAAACTTCTCTGTAACTGAGTCACAGATAAAATTTAATTTAAGGGGTCCAGCAGGCTTGTTTGAAGTTCAAAGAAGTTTGTGCATAAATTTGGCCTGCCTGGAGTTATTGCATCTTAACACATACAGCTTGATCAAAAGAACGGTAGAAATGGAGTAGTTCCAGGAACCCAGACTGATTAACTCAATCTTTCATTCCCAGTGGTGGAATTTAGAAAAATATCATTTGGTCTTCTCTAAAGTATTATCCTCCTGGATCAAAGGATTTGTCTTCCAGCCTTTTTATACTAATCACACGGTGAAAAAAATGAACTTCTGTAGTGAAAAGATGATGTTCTCTGTGATCTATTCAAGTAAGCAGTTCATGGAAGCTGCTGTCCTGAAATATAAGCTACAGAAATGCTAAGTCAGTAAAAATATTACTTGCCCCTGTAATAGCTTGAATTTACCTTTATGACAAACTTGGAGAATGAAATAGTAAAATGCAGTGTGATCTCTAAAAGTGTACTTGTTTTGTGTTGTGATTTATTGTTTTGTTTCTGTGAAATGGGGGGCCTATTACTTGAAGAACCTCTGGATGATTCTGCTAGAAGTGCTCTACATGAGGAAGAGGTCAGCAGCAATACAGAACGTTTGTGGGATAAGACCTAATAATCCAAGAACACACAGAATATGGGTTCTTCGGGAGATGTGCATTTCAATTAGCAGGAATAGATGCCTTTTAATTAGCTAGACTGAAAAATCTGGGTAGAGCCAAATGCCCTGTACCATACTTAGCATCTCTAGTTTCTGGAAGCCTCAGTTTAAGGAAGCAGGACTTGAAAGTGTAATTTATGCCCTAAGATGGGACAAGGTTGGATGAAGATTGATCAGGATAGAGAAAATCCGTGGGACTGTAACCTTAGACAGAGCAAATACTGTTCTGTGGTACTGACAATTTTCCAGTCTTTTCAAGTCTAATGAAAGCCAACTTGGGGAAAATAAGTACAAAAGTTTTCCATGTATGTATTTCCATATATTCTGTGTATAGTGGAAATACAAACAAGGAAATTATAAAATTTCCTAGTTAATGAATTTTGATCTGCTAGACACAAGGTCATTTTGGAGCTCAGCTAACTGAGAGAGGTCTCTTTGCAGGCCTGCTGATCTACCAGCATGAAGCTAATTGCAGTGTTAGAACCTGCCATATTTTATACATATTGTAGTTTTACTTTCTGCTGTGATGGTGTTCATATCATTTCAGTGCCTCATAAATACCCATTGACAGTATTTGAAATAGGCCAAAGAAAATACTTTTAGGTGAGGTAGCTTTAGTATAATGAGCAAGTTTCCCTCCTTTCCCAGCAAGTTTTTGTGCAATTCAAGAGGCCTGTAAGAGCCACCGAGGCAGCTGACTTTTATGGAATGTGGGAAGCGTCATAGCTCATTTTAAGTGTATGTCTAATATTCCTATGTGCCTAGTGACTTAAAATCTGGCCTCTGTTTGAGGTGGCACAACTCTTTAATTCTATTAGGTGTTTAAAAATAATATAAATCTGTTCAGTCACTGACAGCAGGTTTTTTTTTTTTTATTATGTGGTGATTTGGGATTATGAGAGTTATGGGAGAAGGTCACCTTGATGCAGGTTTAAGTGCAGCATTTCTTGACACAATGCAGTAGAGAACAGCACTGGTGTTAACTCAATTATGTTGTTAAATGCACTAGGGGTGGATTACTCGAAACAAATTAAACAAGTGACATTCTTATTTCACAAACTGCCTTTAATCTCATGCATGGCTGTGTTTATGATAGCGTTACAGAAATACCATAAATTAAATGTGAATAGAAAGCTCATCAATATCTTCATAACCAGATGTTTTATATATGAACTGAAATAGAAATAGGATGCACCTTAAGTCATTCAGGACAAGAGGGTTGAAGTCTCATATATTTATTAAAAAAGACAAATTTGTGATTTTGAATAGTTAATATTTGCTCTCTTATTTGGTCTGAGGCATTCAGAAAGAAGTTAGGCTCATCATTACATCTTGGAGTAAAACGGCACTAAACAGAATTTTGCAATGGAATTTTACAAAGAGATAAGCACAGGTAATAGTATAATAACTTCAAGACTGCTGATGCTTATTTAGTATGATTCTTGACATTTTTTTGCCAGTTCTAGGAGTTCAGTTTTTCATTGATTTTAATTAGAAAAGTTCTATGAAGTATGGGGAAAGTTATAAATATATTAAAAGAAGTCCTACCAATCAGTACATTTTTTACTCTACTGAAATTTCATCACAACCTTTTCTCAAAAATTCTATTTAGCTATGGGAAGAGCTGGAAAATGTAAATAGAGGAAAAAAATTTTGCGTTACAGTAGTATCCTTAATTTTCACCTATTTTTTTTAGTGTTTTGGCCGAAACAATTTGGTACATTTGACCCACATTTGTCAAATAGTTTTAGGAAATCATTGTTGCCTTTTGTGGTGAATAAACTGTTTGGAAGGAAAATTCAGGCAGTTCTACTACTTAGTAATCCTGGTGCAGAAATGTATTCTTATAATGTTGTGAAACCCGTATGTACCCATTCACATGTGGATGGAATTCGTAACTCCATAGTTTATCTAATGATTGCATTCCATTTTGCAGTGACAGTTTTCATTAAGACTACATTTATTCAGAGAAAGCTAACCTAATAAGAATGCCTCAAGTTAAGGGATTTATTGTCCTTTTTTAATATTTTACTTATTCTGAAATTGATATCATTTAGGTGTAAAAATTTTTTTAAATTTTCCAGCATTTTTTCTAGTTGTTTAATGTCTATTACTTGCTGAATGTGAAGTATGTATTTGAAAAATCACATTTTTTTCAGATACTGAGGTAGTATTGAAATGACTGTAAAAAAAAAAAAACAGGAAGAGTTTATAAAGTGTTTGGACAAAGCTATAGCCACAGATTTAATTTGAAAGTCATAGACACCTCCATGATTTTACCTTCTGCATGGTATTTTTACAATTTTATTTGGGCTTGTTTCAGCATTAAAATCAAGATTTATATGAGTATGGGGATTGGGGCTTTTTAGGTCATTAGTTTAAACTCTCTATAGAAAATATTTACTTTTATTATAAAGTTAGCTTGATTTTACATTCTATGTCCCATCCATCTCAGTATATATTCAATAAACCTGTGACTGTGACTACTTTTTGTATCTGTAGATTTTGAGTTAAAATCTCATCAGTGGACTAGAAGACATAAAAAAGAAGTATTTGTGTTTGGAGTTTGGTGTTAAAGTGGGGACATCTGAACACAGGAGTGACAGGCCCAGCAAATCTTAATTTTACTGCGACTTTTATTGCAGCTAAATTGGGAGAATTTAGTGCAGTCACATGGTTTGGAAATAGTTCTCTCTTTTTTTTCCAAGAGCCTTTCAGTTCCGCAGGGTATCTGTATGGACATTACTTGTCCTCCTCCTGGGAGTTGGACAGGGTTGTGTGGCACCCGTGCTGTGTGAGGGGGAGCTGGGCTTTCTTTCCCCGGCTTGCATTGTGGTGTGCTGGTTACTCAAAGAAAGGTTTTCCCTGATCTCCTGCTCTGATATAAATTATCATACCCACCAAAGGAACCTCTCTCTGCCCATTTCAGCCTCTTAAGTGGTTTGGACCAAATGCAATGCTGTCAAACTTGACCTCTTGTATATTGGCAGATAGAGACATGTGAGAGGCGGAGGCACTTTTAAGTGAAGAACAGCTAGAGACAAACACATCTACAGTGGTAGTATACATGTATACTTAGTGTAACTATTCCTGATGTTGTAAGAATAGTCCTTATGATTCTAAGGTCTTCTTTTTTTATGCCTAAAACAGGTTTTTTTTTTTCCCCTCTCATCTAATAAAACTATCGGTTTTGCCACATATTTTTCATAAAACCAGAGCTGTAAAATCATTGTTGTAGATTCGTTATGAGCATGTGCACATCTAAACACAGAGTATTCTTGTTTTTGCATTTCACTGTTTTAAAGGAGGCAAGAATCAAGCCTGTAAAGTCTAACACAAAAATAAAGTAATGGCAAAGTCTGGAAAAAATAATTTCAAATAATTACCAAATGAGCTTTTAGGAGAGAAACGGGATATGCCTTTTGAGGAGAAAGTGAGTTTGAAAGGCGCCAGCAATATGATTTATCACACATTCTTGGATAATACATCACACCAAAATCCTGTTTATCTGTCTATTGCTGTTAGCAATTAATCTCAAACAAGGACACGAAGCATACTGAGAAAGGTAAAATGACAAAACAGAAAGGTGTCCATACCTGCTACAGGATCTTCTGTATAGCTTTATAGTCTGAAGTATCAGCCAGAGATCAGGAGGAGATTTCTCCTCTGCCTGCTTTCTGTGGTTCTGTGATCCTGTTTGGCACTTAATGAACATCTTGGTGGTGCAGTTTTTTTCTTAATTTCACAATTGTACCAAATTTTTCTTCATATTACTATCACCAGAAGGGTTGGAAAACAAAATTTGTGCATTGTGTAGATAAGAACAAGGTAAATTCTGGCTTGAAGAGGTTTGTACTAGTTAGTAGCATTACAGTAGGTGAATACAGTTGCTATTTGATTGTCTTACCTCCTCTTTTTTCTTTCTTACTCCTCCTGGCCCCCGTAAGACAGGTACTTGGTAATTGTGATTTCAGGACATTTGATTGAAGAGTTATTTACAATTAATAGAAATAGGCTTGAATTGTAAAATTTGCATCCAGATCTTAATGTCTTATGTCTCAGAGTTCTGGGAGACGTTATTTGTATTGTAACATTTTAGAAACAGTCCTTGGGATCTACAAATGACCTCAGAATTCAAATACCAGCAAAACAGATGTGTTTTTGTGTTGTGCCTATTTGTAATTATGATGGATGCAGAATTTGTTTGTTAGGGAGGTCTCTCATCACAGTTGCATACAAAATAATTTGCTTGCTACCTTTCCCTTCTCATACCTCATCTGCTTTGAAAGCTACTATTTATCATTTTATGGCACTGGTGAGTAAGTGCTACTGAGACAATGCTTGATTAGTTTCCACCTGGTCCTGTGTGAGTAATTTATTTAGATGCCAAACAATGAAATTAAGTTTTTTGAGTATTATGGCTTTACTAGACCTGCAATCTGGTGGTGTTGTCATGGTGCCATCCTCAAAGACTCTCATGGCCAGTGACTACTCTGAAGTCATCTCAGACTGGCAGTGACATCATTCTGGCGTAGTACAGCAGTCCCTCTGGACTTTCATTACCTTTTGCAACAGCGTGATATTGTAACAGTACCACCAATGGCTTCCATTAATATCAGCCTGAAACTATTTTAATGAGAAACGTTGCAGAGGGATTTTTGTCAAGAACATACAAAAGTTTTCTTTTTCTGCAGAGGCAATGTTTTGCAAAGAATATTACCAGTAAAGTAATTCTTCTTGTAATTTTATTTAAGTAGTAGTAGATTTTCTGTGCATATTGATGTGTAATTCATTTTGTTATAATAAAAGTCTGAAACAGATGTGACATGAAACAGAAAGCACTCCGTAATTTCTTAATTTGCCAAATTAAAATTTTGGAAAGTGTGATTAGGTCATATTTATGTACCTTTGCTGATGTTAAGACTCAATCATTTAATGTAGTTGATTCAAATGTCAAATTTTACTTGAAATATTAGTGTGGCCTGATTTCATAGCTTTACTTTGTATTCATTACACCTGCTGTGGAACAGGGAGAAGAATTAAAAATATGCATATTGCTTATATAAAATGGCCTAGCATGCACTTGATAGTTTGAAAGTTTAGGCCTGTTTCCTGTGGAGAGTGGCTTCTGAATATCAGGATGGGTACCTCTGGGAGAAGGCAACCTCATTTTTCTATCTACTCTTTAATCTTGTTCTAGGTTTTTCTCTGCTTTACGGAAGCTTTGCGATATGGTACCAGATTAAATTATAATTAATTTTATCTTTCATTGGGGGGGGGGGAAGATATGGCTAATTATTGACTTCATTCAGCTTTCACTATTCCAAGAACTGTTGGGGGTAATGGGCAAAGATTCAGGCCAGTATTGCCTTTGTTAGAGGAGCTTCTAGAGAAACCACTGGCTACATCTAGATTAGTGAGTGCAAGAGGCAGATGTGTAGAGTGAAGCAGTTGGCGAGGAGGACCCAGAGACTGCACTGTGTGTATTTTTTCAGACCACGTCTGATCTTGTGAAGGGAGAACTCAGAAGCAGTTGAAACATTCCTGGAGCACATCCTCTGATTTAGTTTCATGCAAAAGGAGTTCAATTTGTTTGCTTTGAGGCCACCACGCAATGCCCGCCAAAATGTGATAAACTCCTGAAGTCCTTTTCTAAATGCATTGAGACAAATGTATGTTCGAATGGGCAAGGTGAAAATTCCCCGCCATTTAAACTGTGGATTTTGTCAGACGTACGAAATTTATTTTTTCCTCCACCAGTACGGCAATCCACAGCTACAGTTAAGTGGAGATAAGGATGGCAACCTCTCAATAAGTATAGGCTCAGCACAGATAAAAGGTGGTAGGAACTACAAATAATACAAAATAGCTATAATGCTGGTAATGGTTGAGCCTCATGATTCCAATGCCTCCTGAACTGTCATTGTTCTTTTCAAATGGTAGTACCTTAAGTGTCTGAAGTATTTACTTTGATCTGTCTGAAAGCTACAACACCTGTAAACAACAGGTTTTAAAACTCACTGAATTCAAAAAAGTCATCAGTTGCCCTGCTTTCAGGCTTCTATATAAGCCTAAAGTTCTCTGGAGAATTGTTACAGCGTTACAGAGTGTGATATTTGGCATCTGCATTGCCTCAGGAATATTTCAATGATTAGGGCTTGTCATTCATCTCCTAAAATTCCTGAGAAGAAAAATAATAAAAAAAAATACATTTTATACCAACATAATTTCTGAAACAGTACAGTCAAGAAAGTAACTGGAGCACATTTCACCTTTATTAAGGAGGTTGGTAAATGAATAGACTAGTGCCATAAGAATATATTCTGACTCTTCTCTCATTAGCAATAATTCACTGTAGAAACCATAACAGTGATCTTAAGCATTCTGTGTTCAAAAGGGGAAGTATAACAAATATCTGTCAAAAGGTAGCGTCTCACTGGATGACTATAACAAAATAGCTAGGCTCTCTAGTTATCTCTGCTTCTTTTATTAGTAATCTTTTTTCCATGTTAGAAGGGGATCTTTCAGGGGCAAGAAAAAGGTCTGTGTGTTTACCGGTTGGTAGTTGTTTGATTAAATCTTGTGATGGCCAAAAAATTCTGCTTCCAAAATCTTAGGACAGATACCTTAAAAATAGCTCAATAAGCATTTCTTATATTTATCAAAACTAAATTTAGTACAGTATCTGTCAGAGGTTTGAGATTTCCCATAATTCAGAGCATATAGCTAGAGATGCTGTTTCATATGAATATGAGTTAGTCAAGCAAGCCTGGGGAAGTAGGTTAATCTAAAATCTGATGCAATTTATCCAGTTGCAAGATACCATCAAACATAACCTGGAGAAAAAGGTACCTTATCTAACGGCAAAGGCTTGGGGAATGTCACTTTGCTGAATCCAGCTTTTGATTCCCATACAAAGGCCTCTAGCACTACTTGCTAGCAACTTGGGAACCTACACCAAAGAGGTTACTTCAAAATAGCAGTGTGTTGGAATCAATTAGGTATTTCTGAGATGTCAGCCTCATTTGTTTCCTGATATTCTTTCATTCCGTGTATGCTCAAGTGTATGGAAGTAGCTAACAGAAGACAGTCTGCATTCTTGGTATAAACCTACAGGGCCCCAGGCAATCCCATCAAGGCTGTGTTGATGCAGAACAAGAGACAAGTCTCAGGAAGAGTCCTCTACAACATGATGGTTTGGGATAAATAGAACATAAATCTGGAGTTTCCTTTTTTGCTGCTTAAATTCATCATTGAAACCCAGGTTTCTTCCCTTTTCTCTTACTAATATTGCTCTAGAACATCATTTTCCTCTTCTTAGAAATTCTTTAACTTCCGATTACAGTGTTATAGGGTCGTTATAAACATGTTTCACTGCCTTTCAGTTTAAATTAACCTTTTTCTCTGGGGTTTATTTACCAATATATACACCTAATTTTCTCCTTTCTCTTTAATTTTTATATAGTAAAAATCTAAGCTGCTAATTTACTTCCATCCATCCTAGTGATTGTCTTACAGGTTTTTCTCTGCATTAGAGATGCGCTTTGAATTTCTTTCTCAAATATAACTGAACTGAATTATGTGTTATCCAAGGGAAACTCTTACTTGTACCTTTTATGCTGATGTTTACACCTTCATTTCTTTACTGAAAATGACTCAAAAGACATGTTTAGGATCAACTTTACCTTTTACATAGCCATATTGCATAGCTTCTTCATAAAGGTTGGAATTGATTAATATGTTAAAATCTTTTTTTGTGCTGTTATTTTCAGTGGATAAACCTGTTGTTTACAATATATTAATCTCTTAATGCATGACTTCATACTATTTCCCACCAATTTTAAGCTTTTTCCTATTACTACAGTCTGCTCTGACCTCTCTCTTTCTTGCTCGATGGCCAGTCACAAGTGGTGTTCCCCAGGGTTCAGTTTCGGGTCCAGTCTTGTTTAATATCTTTGTCAATGACCTGGATGAGGGGATTGAGTGCTCCCTCAGTAAGTTTGCAGACGACACCAGATTGGGTGGGAGGGTCAATCTGCTCGAGGGTAGGAAGGCTCTGCAGAGGGATCTGGGCAGGCTGGATTGATGGGCCGAGGCCAGCTGTATGAGGTTCAACAAGGCCAAGTGATGCATCCTGCACCTGGGTCACAACAACCCCATGCAATGCTACAGGCTTGGGGAAGAGTGGCTGGAGAGCTGCCCAGTGCAAAAAGGACCTTGGGGTGCTGGTTGACAGCCAGCTGAACAAGAGTCAGCAGTGTGCCCAGGT
>Ga0065711_1033516_pt1 | contig 25349 bp, 32 predicted proteins | sample Hoacrofraction12_FD_59098 | JGI IMG/M metagenome (GOLD analysis project Ga0065711, IMG submission 59098) | Hoatzin crop microbial communities from Cojedes, Venezuela - Epithelial fraction 12 v2 (version 2) | ecosystem: Host-associated > Birds > Digestive system > Esophagus > Crop | place...
GGAGTCTGTCCTGAGAAGGGCATCCAGCCTCTGCCACCTTCTGGAGATGGTAACCAGCAGTGTCCTTGCCACCCAGGGACACACATGGTGGCTTTTGCAAGACCATCCTTCATCTGAACTGGACTTTTAGTTTGGGTATCATGCTGTCTATTGCAAATACTGATAAAACTGGTATTGTCCAAAGTGGCTATCACAGATGCAGATTGTTCTGCTGCAGATAATTATATTTTGACAGATTAATGTTTTTGTTGTTTTAGGTACTGATATCCTTAAGGAAATCAAACAAACACTTGATGAATAATTCAAGGATTACCACTTTAGTGGCCCTCCAGTGAACTGGTTCCTGTTGGTCAATGTCCCACTGGCACTGTGCAGGGTATGGTGTAAAAGGTGCTGAACCCAGGGGGATAATCACTTTTTCTGTCTGTGGTCTTGCTCATACAGCCCAGGATGCTGTTGGCCTTTTCTGCTGGCTCACGTTTTGCCTAATGAAATTCAAAGACCACTAGAGCATTTCCGACAAAGCTGCTGCCCAGCCACACAGCTCCTGGCCTCTGTCACCACAGCCTAGAATTCCCTTGCTCATCTCTTGAGTCTTTTTAGAAGATGTATGCAAGATGTACTTTTAGCTTTCTCCACTCATGATGAGCTTCCAAAACGCTTCTGAGAAGACCTGCTATGTCCCGTCTAGTCCAGTGGACTGTTAAGGGTTGCCCTTATCTAAGTAACCCCTGACTTGATCTTCATCCAATGCTGGATTTCTTCTGCAGTTCTGCCTCTTAGGCCAAAGGAACTGGGAGATCTTGCTGGTGAAGACAAAGGCCAAGAGTACCTCACACATCTCTATAAATTCTCTTAGAAAATTCAGCAGTGGCCACACATAATCTTACTTTGTTCTTTAACTTTTCTTGAAGTATTAAGAGCTCATCGTTGTGCCCTTGAGCTCCCTTGCAAATGTCAGCTCTAGGGCAGCTCTGATTTCCCTAAACCCAAACCTACTTCTGAATTCCTCCTTTGTTTCAATCCTTGCACCCACCTCTTCTCTGCTTCCTTTTTTCTGTGGAGCTTTCCCGTGAGTTTCCACTTTCTCCAAGTTTCTCTCCTGAAAGCTCCTCTTTCTGTAGAGCTCAGGGGAGTGCGCACACTCATGCTGTCTGGGGAAGGGAGTTTCAGCTGCAGAGTCACACAGTGATCTTGTGGGTCCTTTCCTGCAGGTGTGTCCATGGGAACAAGTGTCCCAGCTTTCCTCTCCTCTGTGTGGCTGTGGACAATGCAGTCTGTGGGGCTGGGTAATAAGCTGGTTTTCCCTGAGTGGGCTACCATCATTAAAGCACTTCTGTGTCTCCTTGAGGCGTCCTTCCAAGCTGTGTGGTTCCTTCCAGAATGCAAATCTGTCTCCTACAGACACAAGTATTTGTGTTCTCAGAAAGCCCCACAGGTAAGCACAGAGGTGCCACAGCTAAAGCACAGGAATGCTATAACCGCTGACAAATCTGAACACCAGGACTGGCCCCTGCTTCCACTGTTCCATGAACTTGCTTCTGCAGAGCAGGGCTGACACCTCGTCAGCCAGTGGACAGAGGCCCAGCTCCTCACAGACAATTCAGTCAACACCAAACCAGAGCTTCATCCATGGCGCTGAATGAAGGTGTCCGAGAAAAGGAAAACTGGAAGGTGGGGTGTGTAGCAACAGGAGGTTCTGTAGGAAATGACTTTGGTTTTGCTCTGAAAAGTCTCCCTCAAATTGTCAATGATTTTTCCTCCTTTCAGCGGTTTCCATGCCCAGAGGCAGCAAATGTCCAACAGCAGTTCCATCCCCCAGTTCCTCCTCCTGGCATTCTCAGACACAAATGTGTTGAAGTTCTTGCACTTCCATCTCTTGCTGGGAATCTACCTGGCTCCCCTCCTCTGCAACAGCCTCATCATCACTGCCATAGTCTCTGACCACCGCCTCCACACCACCATGTACTTCTTCCTTCTCAGCTTCTCCCTCCTTGACCTGGGTTCCATCTGCACCACTGTTCCCAAAGCAATGGTCAATTCTCTATGGGACACCAGGGCCATCTCCTACTCACGATGTGCTGCACAGGTCTTTTTCTTTCCCTTCTCTATGGCAGGGGAATCACAGAATCATAGAATTGTTTAGGTTGGAAGGGATCTGTAGAGGTCATCTAGTCAAACACCCCTTCAGTGAGCAAGGACATCTTCAACTAGACCATGTTGCTCAGAGTGCCGTTCAACCTGGCCTATTTTCTTCCTACTATTTTCACCTATGACTGCTACACTGCCATCTGCAAACCCCTGCACTATGGGACCGCTGCACTTGTGGGCAGAAGAGATTATAGTCACCTGGCAGCAGCTGCCTGGGGTGGTGGTTTACTCACTTCTGTGATGCACACTGCCAATGTATTTTCACTACCACTCTGCCAAATGAATGCCGTGGACCAGTTCTTCTGTTGAAATCCCCCAGATCCTCAAGCTCTCCTGCTCAGATGCCTACCTCAGGGAAGCTGGCCTTCTTGTGGTTAGCATCTTTGTGGAATTTAGATGTTTTGTTTTCATTGTGTTATCCTATGTGTAGATCTTCAGGGCTGTGCTCTGGATCCCTTATGAGAAGGGAAGGCACAAGGCCTTTTCCGCTTGCCTCTGTCACCTTTCTGCGGTCTCCCTGTTTATCAGCACTGCCAAGTCGGCCTACCTGAAGCCTCTCTCCCTGTTGTCCGCATCACTGGACGTGGTAATGGCATTTCAGTACTCGGTGGTGCCTTCATCAGTGAACCCTTGGATCTACAGCTTGAGGAACCAAGAGCTTAAAGACATTTAAGGAAGCTGATTCATTCAGCTGTTTCTCAGAAGCATTAACTTGATCATTTGTTTACAGAATAAATTACCAGTTCATGTTGGGAACCTCCTGCACTTTTGCCATTTTATCTAGGATAAGTATTATTGTCCATGTCAGCATCCACTCCACTTCCCCAGTGGCATGAATCCAGCCTGTCTGACCCAGAGGCGTGTTCTCGTGTGTCTGGCACAATGGTACAGGGAGCATCCCATGGCGCTTCTCTCTAATAAAAGGGGATTTCTTCAATGCCGGTGTCTGGAGGTTGGGCTCTTCTTCCAAAGCTGAGGTCGGGCTGAAGGTCTTGCCCCCACAATTCCATGCGACATTGCCTGCGCTCTTCATGGGATGAGGGGAGGAGGGCATGGGGCAATGTGTTAGAGGATGGGCCAGGGCTGACCTTTCACCTGTGGGTTCCCAGTTTTGCTGGAGATTGTGGATGATCAACAGGGGTCTGCCTGGGACTGTCACCCCATGGATTTCAGGCACCACAGCCTGCTCACTCTGCAGAGCAATACTAACAGCTTGTGGCTATGCGGAGAGAATGGGGACAGAGTGGGAAAATGGTGACATTTTTCCTGTGAAAGTCTCTCTGGGAACAGGGATATGCCCAGAAAAGAACAAAGTAAAAACTCTGTTCTTCTAGAACTTCAATCACAGAGGGAAGCAAAGTGAGTGCACTGTGCACCGTTGTCCGCTGGAGTTTAATATAGTGCACAGTGCACTTCACCTCTCCTGAGGTACTCTGCCTACATAACAGCTCATGCTCCGAAAGGGCTCCCCTATCTCCTGGGACACATGCATGCTTCAGCTACCCCAGGGCAGTGGCTACCTCTGCATGAATAACTGAATCAAGACCTGAATGCAGATTTTTAGGAAAAACCTGTAAATTCAAAATAAAAGAACTCAATGGAATATCAGAAAAAAATCTGAATTTCCAGCATTGCTAGGTTTTTAATGAATTTTCTTTTTTTTTTCCACAGTTCTTCATTAACAGCACCATGAGTATGTGCTAGCAAGCTGATTATACGCGCTTGCTCGATGGAAATAGTTTTATGCAGCTACTTACGACAGTAGATCTTGTTACCAGTGGTTCAAATGGAGAAGACATTGCTCAGAGGAACTACTGTAGTTATATTGGCAAATTTTATCTCTCTACTTCTACCTCTCTGTCTTTTCTCCTTCCTCTGCCTATTCTATTTTCAATGAACTCTTCATGGGAAAGACTCAATGCATGACAGAATAACTCAGGTTGGAAGAGAACTGAGTATTGTCTTGTCCAAATCTCCTGCTAGAGGCAGGGTGGAGTAGCTGAGGTAGATAAAAGGCTCTCCCCAGCTTGCTGTCATCCACTAAGGAGCTGAAGGTGAGCTGCATCCCATCATACCGGGAGCTAATAAACACCTTAAGCAGTGCTGATCACTCAGGGGTGTCGCTAGTGACTGGTTGCCAGGAAGACTACACACTGCTGTTACTTTCGGTGTCCTTCTTCTCCTCCTTTTTCTCTTTCTTCTGTTTCCTTCGGTTGCATCTTCCTTCTCTTGTTGCATCCTGATCTTCTGTTGCTTGGTTCTCCTCCTCTTCTCTCTTGTTGCTTTTTCTGGCCTCCTGTTGTCTCCTTTTTCCTCCTCCGATTGCTGTCTCTGCTTGCTCCCTCCACTTGCCTCCTATTGCTCCTGTTGCTTTACCCTCTTCCTGCCATCTTCTGTTGCATCCTGTTGCCACTTCCTTCTCTTCCTCCTCTTAATGTTGACTCCTCCTGCCTCCTGCTGCCTCCTCATCCTGTTATTTCTTCCTCCTCCTCCTCCTCCTGTTGCCTCCTGTTACCTACTGTTTCCTGTTTCCTCCTCCTCTTGTTTTCTTCTCATCTTTCTCCTGTTGCTTCCCTTTTCTTCTGCCTCCTGTTTCCTCCTCTTCCTCCTGCTTCTTCTCCCGTTACCTCCTCCTCATTTTCTTCCTTTCCCTGTTTCCTTCTTATCCTCTTCTTCTTGTTGCCTTCTCCAGTCCTCTTCCTTTTGCCTTCTCTTCCTGTTGTTTCCTTCACTTTCTTCTCCTCCTATTTCCTCCTCTTCCTCCTCCTCTTCAAGTTTCTTATGTTCCTCCTTATCCTCCTTTTCCTGTTGCTTATATCCTTCCTCTTCCTCTTCCTCTTCTGGTTGTTTATGGTCTTCCTGCTCTTGCTGCTCCTCTTCCTGTTCTTCGCCTTTCTTCCTTCTGCCCCATCCCCCCTTCATTCTTCTCTTTTTTCTCCTCTTCCTTTGTTTTCTTCCTGGTCCTGGTCTTTCTTCTTCTGGCTCTTCCTATTTATACTTCTCCTCTTGCTGTTCTTATTTGTCCAAATTTTTCTCCTGCTTTTACTCCTCCCTTTTATCCTTCTCACCTGTATCTTTGTTGTTCTTTTTCTTCTTCTCTTTCTCCTGTTCTTCTTGTTCATATTCCTATTATTTCTCCTTTTCTTCCTTCTGATCACCCTCCTCTTCCACCACCTGTTTTTCCTCCTCCTCTTTCTGATCTTCTTCCTTCTCCTTTACCTCTTCCTCCATCGTTTCCTGTTCTTCCCTTTCCTTACCCTCTCCCTCTTGTTTGTGGTTTTCTTCTTCCTCCTTTTCCTCTTTCTGTTTGCAAAACAGTTTTGGATGGGATCTCCTGGGAATCCTTTGTGGAGAGAGATGGGGAGCATGTCCCTGTTGCAAAACCTCCATGTCGTCCTAATTCCACCCTTCAGCTCCTGGTTTCTTATGCTGTAGATGAGGGGGTTCACTTCTGGAGGCACCTCCCAGTAAGGAAATGACACCAGCATGTCCGGGAATGAGGGGGAGATAGAGCTGGGCTTCAGGAGCTGATGAAGAGGGAGCCCAGGGCCAGGTGAGGGAGGCACATGGAAAAGGCTTTGTGCTGCCCCTTCTCAGAGGGGATCCTCAGAACAGTGTAGCAGACTTTCACATGAGATCCAGGAGGATCCCATAGTGGGGTTTTTGAGAAGGGTGGTGCAGACTGGAAGCACACGGGGGTGAGGAAAGTTCTTCACGTCAGGCTCAAACACTGAAGCTCTGACACCACAGTGACCTGCTATCTGACAGCAGTTCAAAAGACACATTTTCACCTCACCACATGCCTTCCTTGCACTTTTTTGGTTCCTCGCCCCGAACACACCAGCAGCAGAGGCACCACTGGCACTGGAGGCCCCGCCCACTCGCTGCCAGCTGTAGTCCCGCCCCTTCCAGCTCCGTCAGGGACTATTTAGCCCAGAAGTCACTCCCCTCTACTGGTCACATACTTCATTGTAATTGGCTGGAAGGTGCAGCCACGCCCTTCTGGTTGACCTGGAAGTACATCTGACTCAGAAGACTTTTCCCCTACAGACCCAGGGGCTGCCTTTTTGTTTTCGCCACCATTTGAAGTGACCTGCCATTTTATGTATGGGTCCCACCACTTTATGAACGGATGCCACCATTCTATGAATGGGTGCCACCGTTTCATGGGCGTGAGTGCATTGTTGTTAAACCTCATACTGCTCTGTGATTGGCTGGTGGTTATTGCTTGACAGCATCAAACCCACGTGTTCTCAAGAAATCTTGTGACTGGCTGGCCAGAGGAGCCTCCCCTCCCAGTGCACCCAGAAGCAGGTCAGCAAAGGAAGCCCCCGGCCACTACAGATTGGGAGGCCACTGCTGCTGACTGCCTCATTCCCCACGTGTTTTCATACTGCATTGTGTTTGGATGTCAGACTTTACCCACATGTTCTCATGCAGCCCTGTGACAGGCTGCCTTCATGATTTGGGCAAGGAAGTGCTCAGATATAAAAATATATACCTGTATTATAATATATACATTTTTAGACAAAAGAAATACATAAAAATGTGATAGTGTAAATTTGTATAAAATTCTATTTATGGATGACTACAGTATTTATAATACATGTGTGTACACATTTATATATATGTATAACTATAGAATCATTCAGGTTGGAAAAGACCTCTAAGATCATCAAGACCAAACATTTATAAAGCTAGAAAAATTAAATATATATAGCCATTATAACACAGGTATAAAATGGATAAAATCTTCTTTAATAAGAGCTAAAGGAATGAACAGTTTTAATGTGAATAGACAGAACAGTAAAAGGCTGTGTTAAAGTCCCCCACTTTACCAGGCTGCAGAGGAAGCCCAGGTATGTCTGGGTTGGGGGGAAATTCAGGAGGGTGGGGAGGACACAGACAAGCTGGAACACGCCCGAGGGCTGTGGCCCCCTCCCAGGAGGCCACCCAGAGACCCTTGGAGCAAATCGTGTTAACATACAGAGCCCAGTCCGCTGAATGAGCTTGGGAGGCCCCCGCATCCCATTCCAGTCCAGCTTGATGGTCATGTGGGTGACTGGGGCACACACTTGCTGCTGCAAGAAACAGATAACACCACATGGGTTTACCCCACCACACGAGCTATGTGCAAATAGGTTGGCATGTGCTTGTGAAGGCTCTGGTGCCTGAGCAGATCATAAGCTGGGAGCTGGCACATGGCTTGTGTGAGTGGTTGTGAGATTACTGATACTCAAGTAGCTGACAGGCCAAAAGCAGGCATATGGCTCATGTCGGAGCTTGTGAGGTCACTTGTGCCTTGGTATCTCCTAGGCGAGCAAATAGCAAGTAGGTGGACGTGTGGCGGTCAGGTCACTGGTGCCTAAGTAGCTGACAGAGCAGGAGCAGGCCCATGGCTTGTATCTGTACTGATGAGGTCACTTATGCCTGAGTAGCTCATAGGCCTGGAGTAAGCTCATAGTATGTGTAGATGCTTCTAATGTCACGGCTGTCTTTGCAGCTGATTGATAGGGCAGGAGCAGGCCCATAGTTGGTGTAGGTGGTTTTGAGGTCATTGGTGTCTGACTAGCCGATAGGCCAGGAGCAGGCCAATATCAGAGGTAGATGTTATGACATCACCTGTGGTTGACTAGCCGATAGGCCAGGAGCATGCACAAAGCTGTGTAGGAGTTTCTGATGGTGCCTGACAGGTGATAGTCCAGGAGATGGCACATAGCTTGTGTAGGTGCTTCTGATGTCACCAAAACAATATTCAAACAATATCCAAATATGGCTTTTTGGAAGAACCATCGTTAGAAGAAGTCCATACACCGAACGCACACATGTGACAATATAACCCATGAGCACACAGTGGTAGCAGTAAGAGACTGTGAGGTCAAGTCACCAATGTTACGCATGGCTGTGGGGCTCCGTGCAGAGCGTCCATGTGCTATCACAAGGGCATCACAGGGGACGGGACCTGTGTGGCCCCATGTCTGTGAGGTGAAAGGAGCAGCCCCTGCAGCTGTGGCTGGAGCAGTCGGGGTGGGGGTAGCAGCATCCCAGCGCAGCAGGGATGTGCCCGGGCACAGTGCCAGGAGGAAACCACAGGCTTCCTGCCCGGGCACTGTGGCAGGGGGAGCACGGGGACCGCTGCGAGACCACGTGGGCTGTGGTTTGCGCACCTGCAGGCTGCAGCTCCCGATTCGACTGCGGGGAATAACGACCCCTCGGAGACAGGCTGATAGTGAGGGATGTGTCCGAGGCTCTGGGCTGCATGTCTGCTGCCAGGATGGGGACATGTCACAGATCAAGCTAATTTGAAAGGACCTTCCATGAGGCTCTCCAGGGAGGGATGGGTGAGCCAGTTCTCCTGGGATGTGGCTCTGACCTGGGCTAAGTTTTTTTCCCAGCTGCTGCTTCCCTGAAGCAGGGACAGCGGCTGTTTCCTTCCCTTCCTGACACAGCCTCCAGTGCAGTCCCAGCCCTGTGTTTCCCGTGGTATGGGGATGACTGGACACTCTCACCTTGGGCTCTTAGATGTGCCCAGCACAGGAGATGCTCAGTGCTCCTGGACCACACAGCACAGTTCCAGGGGTGAAAACCAGTCTGTCCCCACAACTGGCCCTGTCCTGTGACAGCCCCCCAACACAGTGACGTGACACCTGCAGCGGAGCTGTCTATCATATATGGTCATGAATGGTGCTGGAGAAGTTCATTGGAGGGCTGGGCTGTGTCGGAAAGGAGATAGCTCCCAATAATGTCTAAAAAGGTGCTGCTGCGTCGATTGGCTCCTGCTGTAGCTGGGCTGGCATCTGCAGAGATATATTTCCCCTTCGTCATCATTGTCCCCACGAGTCACTAGGAGCTATTGCAGGGAGTGTGGTGCAGCAGGAATGTGCTGGCAGGGCAGGAGGCTTACGATGGGCACAGAGAGACTCCTGTCCTCTTGGATGCTGTGGCTACTCCTCTGGGTGCAGCTGTGCAGGGGTAAGTGCCAGCTCCTTTGCCCCACAGCCCAGGGCTAGTGGGTACCAGCGTGGTCATCGGGATCTGTATGGGGATGGGGTTTCTTTGCAGGCGTTACTGAGATAAGGGGCAGAAGGTGCTCGCGTCCATGGACCCTGTGCCCTTCTCTGTGCTCGTCTGGGTGGGAGGCAGAATTGTGTTTTCCAGGGCTCCAGTGTTTACTGCCGCGTGTACCTGGCTGGATTCATAGGCACTTTGTCCTGGGGTACTCTTTTGGGACCCCTTGTTCCCCAGCATTGTGCCTCTGGTGCTGGTGGTGGCCTAGCTGGTGATGGCAGTACCCAGAGATCCCCAGGGCACTGCCAACCTCTGCGGTACCCTGGAGGGATTGTGTGCTGCTCACCTCCCCCTTGTTCATGGGAAAACCTGACCCTGTGAGAGCAGTTTATGCGCCACAGAGAGAAGGGGACGGGGGCATCTGCAGTGCAGAGACATCCTCCCTGGGGCGCCCAGTCAAGTGCAAGGGCACAGCTGACACCAGGGACGAGGAGGGGATCTGGGTGTGGGGATCATCACAATCATCTCAGTTTTCCCTGGGAACACGGAAAGCCCTGGGGGTGGGCATGGATTTGGGTGGTGCTGAGGCAGGTGGCTTGCATGGGAAGCTGCAGGCCTGGGTAAACGAGGCTGTTGAGGAGGTTCTGGGATGGGGAGGAGCGGGTGCTCAGTGCAGGGCTGGGCAGTGTGCAGGTGGACACAGGTTGGGGACAGGTGACTGTTAGCCTGGGAGGAATTGCCTTGTATGGTGGGATGGCCAATGACCCGGCAGTGCTGGGCCAGGGCACCCTCAGCCTTGCACAGCCTGTGGGATTACAAGGGACCCCTGCACTATCCTGGGGAGAGCCAAGAGGGGAGAGGGTTCCACTCTGACTCTGCTCGAGCAGGACGTTGCACCAAACCTGCAGTGCTGGGGCTTGGTACTCTCCTGACCGATCCCATCTTGATGTTTGAAGGGGCTGCGGAGGTGAGATTGGCGGATGGCGGCAGGCGCTGTGCTGGGAGAGTGGAGGTGAAACACAAGGGCCAGTGGGGCACTGTGTGTGGTGACTACTGGAGCATGAACGACGCAGCAGTGGTTTGCAAGCAGCTGGACTGTGGGTCTGCTGTTGAAGCTCCTCAGTATGGACACTTTGGCCCAGGATCTGGCCCTGTTTGGATGAGTGATGTTGGCTGTAATGGCACTGAATCTGCCCTGTCTGACTGCACACATGGAGGATGGGGTGAAAATAACTGTCCTCACAGTTTGGATGCTGGAGTGACATGCTCAGGTAAGTGGACAGCCTCTTCTCCAGCTTTGGTGCTGCAGTGGCGGAATGGGCCTGGCTGTGCCCTCAGGGAGCAAAAGGCTAACACCAGAGGATAGCCCGGTGTAGCTAGTTGAACTGTTGTGCTGGAACAGTTATTGCTGATGTCCTTAGTCCCCAGTGAAAGCCACGAGGGAGCCTATTGCAGCGTGAACTAAGCATGCAACAGCATCTCAGCCCCTCTTCAGTCTTCGTCTTGGGCTGGACATGAACCCTCCATCCTTGCTCTGGATTGACCGCTGGTCTCCAGTGGTCTCCAACCATTCTGCCACTTGCCAGCCAACAATGCTGAGGGTCCCTGTGCTGGAAACACCATGGGGGAACTTGCTCGGCATGCCACACCTTGGAGGAAGAGCATGAGATATGTAGTCCCCCCGGGTCATTCCCCCTCACAGGCATGAGTCCCTCAACTGAATCAAAAGGGTTTTTCAGAGGGAATGAGCTCTGGGCCCTGAGCAGAGGAGCAGGGTGGCACACAGCCCTTTGTTGCCTGTCCCCAGGGCTCGGTTGTGGTTCCAGCACTGCAAGGCCACAAGGCTTAGTGGCTGCTTGATCCTGGCTGCTTCCTTCTGCATCACCGCACTCACAGGCTGGCACTGAAAAATCCCTGGGGCTGTGACAGCCTCGCAGGGACACAACCCAACCTCGCGCAGGCAGCACTGACCTGTTGCCCAACCTCTCCTACCTTCTCATGGTTCCCCACCCAGCCCCATGAAACAGGGTCTTTGCCAGCACTTACTGACCCTCTTCTGTGCCTGCTGTTACCCTCAGGCACAGAGCCACCATGATTCCAGAGGGACATGCAGATCTCCTGCCCCTCTGCATGGCCGTTGGCTTGGGACCTGTGCATGTCCAGGCAGAGCACTATGTCCCTGGCTGAGGACAACCCCTCTGAGAAGGCATCAGAGATGTCTCGACAGGGTCCAGCTGCACCATTTTTGTGCTGTGTGACATCTCCCCTTAACAGGAATCTTCCAAAACCCCACAATGCCCCTGGAAGCAGGGTGCATTTCTGGCTGCATCAGAGCTATGACCCTGCCTAGTCCTTAGCTCTGCAGAAGCTATGCACACTGCAGCAGTCATTACCTCTGGGCCAGTTGTCCCAGACTTGAACTGCAAACCTGAACTGCACCCACTGCTATGGTGCTGGGGTGACCGTGCCAGGCAGAACAGGGCGCCTTGTGCAGAGACAGATTGCCTGAGCAGTGCGTGGTGCTGCGACAGACACGTGCCTTCAAGTGCTGTGATGGTGTAGAGAAGGGCTGAAGGGGGGCCTGGATGTGCTTGTGTCCCCAAAAGCTTCTTCTGGGAAGTACAATGGCTGATTTGGTCATGGCTTGCTTGGAGGTCATGTGGGATGTGGACACATAACTGCCAGAGGGCTCTGGGAACACCCGGTTGTGTTGTTTTTCTCCAGGATTTGTCCGGCTGGTGGAAGGGAAGAGCCGCTGCTCAGGACGTGTGGAGATCCATGATGAGGACCTGTGGAAAACTGTCTGTCACTCACACTTTAGTCCCAAAGCTGCTGACGTGGTCTGCAGGGAGTTGCAGTGTGGCATGGCCCTGCCTGTCGCTGCGGCATCTTCCTTTGGACGAGGAGTCAGTCCCATCTGGGATGGAGAGCTGCAGTGTGTGGGGAATGAATCCCTCCTTGCCGAGTGCCCCAGGGAGTCCCCCAGGGACCAACCCTGCACCCATGCAAAGAGCGCTGTTGTCGCCTGCACACGTAAGAACTCAGGGAGGGGTGCTGAACACTGGGTGAGTCCCAGCAGGGGTGTGGGAGGGCAGGTTGTGCCTGTGGACACAAGGGAACTGGGGCATGTGTTGCCGTGGGCTGGCAGAGATGCAACCTTGCTGGGGGATCCTCAACAACGACAGGGCTGGGCTGACGCTCCAGGACAAGGAGGGGGCATGGGTTGGGAGGGCTCACTGGCATCATCATGTTGCACCACAGGTGATACAGAACGGCCTGAGGGTGGAGGATGAGCTGGGAGATGCCCAGGCCAGGCTGTGGTCCAGGGGAGCTGGGGGCCCTGGGGAGAAACAGCAGTGTGTGCTTGGGGTTACCCTGCTGGGGACAGGTCTCTTGTCAGGGTACTGGCTGAAGAGAAGCAGGTCCCCGGGGTGGGCATTGGCCTGGGGCACGGGACAGGGGACCTTTGGGGTGGAAGGAAGTGCCAAGGTCTGTGGGGCCACAAATGCCCCAGAAGGGCCAGAGCTAGGCACCCCCAGCCTTGCACAGCCTGTGGGGATAGAAGGGACCCCTGCACTGCCTTGGGGACAGCCTGAAGGATAGTGAGCTCCCACCTGGGAAACTCTGACTCCACCCTCACAGGGGTTCCTTCAGCCCCACAGTGCTGGGGCTTGATGCTGTCCTGACTGGTCCTGTGTTAGTGTTTGAAGGGGCTGTGGAGGTGAGGCTGGCAGATGGCGGCAAGTACTGTGCTGGGAGAGTGGAAGTGAAACAACAGGGCAAGTGGGGGACCGTGTGTGATGACTACTGGGACATGAACGATGCAGCAGTGGTTTGTAAGCAGCTGGACTGTGGATCTGCTGTTGGAGCTCCTCACTTTGGCCCAGGATCGGGCCCCATTTGGATGGATGATGTTGACTGCAATGGCACTGAGTCTGCCCTGTCTGACTGCACACATAGAGGATGGGGTGAACATAACTGTGATCACAATGAGGATGCTGGAGTGACATGCTCAGGTAAGTGGACAGACTCTTCTATAGCTTTGGGGCTGCAGTGGGGGAATGGACCTGTCTGTGCACTCAGGGAGCAAAGGGCTAATGCCAGAGCAGGGCCCGCTGTGACCAGTCGAGCTGCTGTGCTGGATCTGCAGTTGCTGATGTCCTTGGTCCCTGGTGAAATCCCAGTGGGAACCTGCCCCAGGCTACCCATACTGTGCCTAGCCCCCGAGGCAGCTCAGATGAATACCCCTGCCCTGCCCTGCTGTGTATCTTGGTTGCTTTCTCCTCCCTTTCACTGAGGACCTGTCTGGCAGCATTCAGTCCAGCTCCCAGCATGCCAGAGGTGCCAAGAGTGACTCATGTAGCCACGCACAGCGTTGGGAAAGGTGTGAGAGGGATGAGGAATTTTGGGACGTGTCTTCTGAAAGACAAGAATCCCTTGACCCAAGCAAAGGGATTGCTTGGAAAGAAGGAGACTTGGGAAGAGGAACAAGGTGGCATGGGGCACCTCATTCCATTCCCAGGAGCACCCCACAAGAGCTTGCCCAAAGGGACAAGGGACAAGGCCCTGTCCAGGAGTGTTAACCCGCTGCCCAGCCTCTCATGTCTGTCCCAGCCCCTGGCTGCCTTGTACTTTTGGATTTGTCAGAACTTACTGGCTCCCCTCTCTGCCTGCCTTGGCACTGGGAGCTCGTGTAAGCCCAGGGTTGCTCTTCCGTCCACTCCCCTGCCCTCTGCCTGGCCATTGGCTAGGGATGCATGTGCCCAGCAGTATGCACCAGTTGTGGCTGAGGAACTGTTTCCTGGGCAGTCATCGGAGCAGGGGGCAGTCAAAGACACCAACCAAATGTACAGCCTCTCCGTACCTTTGCCCTGCGACACATCCCACCTACCTGCAGCACTCCAACAGCCTGAGACCCTCCTGGGAATGGCGTTTCTTTCTTCTGGCTTCAAGGGGTTCCTCATGCCTGGCTCTGAGTTCAGTGGGACACAGCAAGCTGCAGCATCCAACAGCACCTGGGCCGGTTTCACTGGACCTCAAGTGCTATGGGTGCTGCAGTGCCCAGGGACCGGTGCCAGGTAGCCCACAGTCTCTGGGGCAGCAGCAGTCTGTCTCAGGTTCCTGTGACTGTGGGTTTGGGAGAGAAGCAAGCCCACGAGTACTTTGCTGATTTCAGAGGAGCGGCAAGGGTGTCCCTAATGTGTTTGTGCTGTCAGCAGCCCTTGAGAGCAGCTGGGGTGTTGATGGGGCTTTTTGCCTTTGACCACCTTGGAGATCAGATGGGACATGGTCAGGGGACTGCTAGAGGGCTGTGGGAATGCTCAGTCTTTGTTAGCTCCAGTATCTGTCTGTCTAGTCAGAGGGAACAGCCACTGCTAAGGATGTATAGTGATCCATGACGGGGACCCTTGGAAAACTGCCTGTGAGTCACACTTTGGTGCCAAAGGCACCAACATGGTCTGCAGGGTCTTCTGTGGGTCTGCGATAGACACACGCCTTCTAGAGCTGTGATGGTGTAGGTTAGGGCTGAAGGGGGGCCTGGATGTGTTTGTATCCCCAGAGCTTCCCCAACAGCTCCTTCTGGGAATGTGCAATGGACAATTTGGTCATGGCTTGCTTGGAGGTCAGGTGGGACATGGGCATGTAACTGCCAGAGGACGTTCAGTTGTTTTCTTTTTTCCAGGATTTGTCCGGCTGGTGGAAGGGAAGAGCCACTGCTCAGGACGTGTCGAGATCCGTGATGGGGACCTGTGGAAAACTGTCTGTGACTCACACTTTGGTCCCAAAGCTGCTGACGTGGTCTGCAGGGAGTTCAAGTGTGGCATGGCCCTGCCTGTTGCTGGGACAGCTCCCTTTGGACGAGGGGTCAGTCCCATTTGGGATGGAGAGCTGCAGTGTGTGGGGAATGAGTCCTTCCTCGATGCCTGCCCGAGGGGGTCCCCCAGGGACCAGCCTTGCACCCACGCAAAGAGCGCTGTTGTCACCTGCACACGTAAGGACTCAGGGAGGGGTGCTGAACACCAGGGCTGTGCTGGGGATTGGGTGACAGAGTTGGGCTGGGCATGAGGACAGGAGGGGTGATGGGTTTTGTGCAGCATGAAAATAGTGCAGAAGGACAAGAAAGGCATGCTGCCCTTCTGGCCTCTCTTATCCAGCTACTGAGGGTACAAGAGCACCAACCTCCCCTCTCTCCTCCTCCTCTGTCCCCAGAGTACACGGGGTTCAGGCTGGTGAATGGCAGCACAGCATGCACGGGGAGGGTGGAGGTCCAGGTGCTGGGGACCTGGGGGACCCTCTGTGCCTCCCACTGGGATCTCTTGGATGCCCACGTTCTCTGCCGTCAACTCAACTGCGGGTTTGCTGAGTCCATTCCCGGAGGAGAGCATTTTGGGAGAGAGACTGGCCCTGTCTGGAGAGACTCATTCCACTGTGATGGGACTGAAACCCACCTGGGACAGTGCCCAGTGACCACCCTGGGGGTCTCGCCATGCTCCCATGGGAACAACGCTGCTGTCATTTGCTCAGGTGAGTGCCAGAAAAATGATGCATTAACTCTCTTTTCCCTTTGTGTGTGACACAGCCATCAAATCAGGGGACCCTGTGGCTTCCTCAGGAATCATGTAGAGGGTGTTGCCTGCTCAGACTGACCATTCTACTGTAAGAGAGCTGAAGACTGAATGGAGGCAGGCATCTGCCCCCAGGGCAGTGGTTTAGGCTCCAGTACCACCACACAGCCTGGGCTCCTCTGTTTTTCTGCTGTGGGCTGAACTCAGGACAGGGCTGCAGGGCTCTGCTCCATCCCTCTGGCTGCAGACGAGCACGTCCCATCCCCAGAGAGAGCCCTGCAGAGGCTCATCCCAACACCCAGGCAGGAGCTACCTGGGTGACCCCAGCAGCAGCAGGCCTGGGTGTGAGCTGCAAAACAGACACAGGCTTTGCCCTCGCTTCCTGTCAGCACAAGGCTCACTCTTGTCCTGTTTGGTGTGAAAATGCCCCCTTGTCCTGCTTTGTGATGGTTGCCATGCTCCCTGGTGTTTCCAATGGCTGTGGCATTTCTGTTCTCCCCAGGCTCAGCTGGCTTTGCATCCCTGCGGCTGGTGGGTGGAGGGAGCCGGTGCGATGGGCGAGTGGAGATCTTCCAGCATGGGACGTGGGGCAGAGTCCTGGATGACCAGTGGGACGTGCAGGAGGCCAGCGTGGTGTGCCGGCAGCTGCAGTGCGGAGAGGCACAGAAAGCCTACAACCCCCCAAAGCCTGAGAGAGGGACGGGCCTTGTGGGGCTGCGAGGGGTCCAGTGTACAGGGCAAGAGGCCAACCTGACCCTCTGTAACACCTCCCTGCCCAAGAGCGCACCGGCGGCAGGGGTTGCGGAGGACGTGGGAGTCGTTTGCTGGGGTAAGGAGTGCTGCACGGGCCCCCCAGGCTCTGGGCTGAGTGGGCAGGTGTCCCTCACATCAGCTGGGGTTTCTCCCCACTGCAGGGAGCCAACAGGTCCGGCTGGTGAACGGGACTGGGCGCTGTGCTGGGAGAGTGGAGATCTACTACCAGGGCAGCTGGGGGACCGTCTGTGACGATGACTGGGACCTGTCTGATGCTGCGGTCGTTTGCCACCAGTTGGGCTGTGGGGGGGCGGTGGAGGCGGTTGGCTCCGCTCGGTTTGGGGAAGGCTCCGGGCAGATCTGGCTGGACAGTATGAACTGCTCCGGGGCTGAAGGTGCTCTCTGGGACTGCCCTGCTGAGGCCTGGGGACAGCATGACTGCAGGCACAAAGAGGATGCAGGAGTCATCTGTTCAGGTCTGTGCCAGGAGCTGTGGTGGGAGCCTGGTTCCTGGGGAGGCCGGGATATGGGGAGAGCCGGGCATGACCAGGGCTGTCCCTGGCTGCCTCTGAGCTCCTGCCCCAGCCCGTCCTGTGGATACCCGTGCGTGGACACCCTGAGTCCCACTGTCGGTCCCTGGGGAGCTCAGCCATGCCCAAGGGTTAGCAGGGAGGGCAGGGGTGTCTGTCCATCAGGGACTTCTCTCTACTCCTGCATGCAAGGGGAACCTCCTGGCCCTGCCCATGCCTGGCTGAGGGCCTGGGGAGTGCAGAGATGTCCTGGCTCCCACAGCCCCAGACCAGCCTGTTCCCCCTTGGTGCCTTTCCTCCCAGAGTTCATGGCCCTGAGGCTGGAGAACAGCGATGGTTGCTCCGGGCGCCTGCAGATCTTCTACAATGGGACATGGGGGAGCATTTGCGCCAACTCGATGACTCTCGAGACGGTGTCACTGGCATGCAAGGAGCTGGGCTGCGGGGATGGAGGAACCCTGGAAACGGGTCTGCGCTATGGCAGGGTGTCTGGCCCTGCATGGCTGGATAACGTGCAGTGTGGGGAAAGAACCAGCTCCTTCTGGCAGTGTTCCTCCACTCCCTGGGACCCACAGTCGTGCGAAGACCTGCGAGATGAGATCCACATCACCTGCAATGGTAACTGTGAGTCACCTGGCCACCAGTGTCACCCCAGCTCCTGCTTCCCACTGGGCATGGCCAAACACAGAGAAAGAGCTTGGAGGGACTTTTCCTTTTAATGTCAGACCCTTCTGCTGCCGGTGGCACAACAGTGACCACAGCCACACACATCCAGCAGCAGTTGCCACCCAGGTTGCCAGCAGCACCCAAGGGAGGCAGAGGCATCTCCAGGTGAGGTCTCAGAAGAGACCATACAGGATTCACAGGAGCTTCCCCTCCATGGATATGCTCTTGCTGCGCTGTGAACCAGGGACCTTTTGAGGCTTAGCAGTTGGGGTCCCCCACAGTCCCACACACGTCCCCTGAATGACCGGGGTTCAGTTGCTGCTGTGACAAAGATGGCACAAGGAGGTGCAAACAGAGCTCAGCCCTACTCTGTTCTGCACGATCTCTTGATCCAGCCCCTTCACCACAGTTTTTCCTTCTTCAGGGGGACGCCCAGAAGTGTCGCCGGTCCCATTGGCGCCTTGCCCGAACTCCACGAGCTGCACAGGTAGGGAACTGCTCCTCTGTGTACTCTTATTGCCTGGCAGGGCTCTGCCTGCTGTCTCAGGTCCATGGGAGGCCTTTGCCTTCTCCAGACAGGGAGAAGATTCGTGCCATGGGAGGTGAGGACAGGTGCTCAGGCAGAGTGGAGATCTGGAACCGTGACTCCTGGGGGACAGTGTGCGACGACTCCTGGGACATGCGGGATGCTGAGGTGGCATGCAGGCAGCTGGGCTGTGGCCCTGCTGTTTCTGCTCTGCATGAGGCTGCATTTGGCATGGGGAATGGCCCCATCTGGCTGGAGCAGGTGGAGTGCCAGGGGACAGAGCCGTCCCTGCAGGCCTGCTGGGCCCGTCCTGGGGACAGCGGTGCTTGCCAGCATAAGGAAGATGCTGCTGTGCGCTGCTCAGGTGAGCGGTAGGGCTGGGACCCCTTGCTTGGGTACTGGCAGGGAGCTGGGGAAGGCCTTTCGCCTACTTGACCCTGGCATGGCCCCTGACTTCCTGCGAGCAAGAAAGTTCTTGTGGACCGCAGGAGCCTGGTACCAGGTGGGGAGCCGCTTTGGTTGAGATAAATGTCCTCTGGCCACTGCCCATGGGGCCCTGCAGCCCCAGGGCTATCCTTGAGGTTGCCTGCTACATCCTGTCTGTCGCGCAGAGCAGAGGCGCTGGGCCCTGACCTGGCCTCCCTTTCTAGCACTACCGGAGGGGCAATTTGGGTGAGATGTGTCAGGGACATCTACGGACACACACAAACATAAACAGAGTGTGTTGGGGAGGAGGCTCCCTGGTACCTGCGCAGCCACCCTCTCAGCCCAGCTCTCCTTTTCCTCCTCTGCAGCTACACCAAGGACAGCAGCATCCCCACCCCAAATAGGTAAGTTGTTGTCCCCCCCAGGCTGGGTATCCCCAGGACCAGGCTGTGACCCACAGTTAGATAGAAGGGGCTCCTTTCAGGGGTGTGAAAATTCCAGAAGGAGGCACCTGGGGGTGGTGGGGAGGGTTGTAACTTACTCAGCAGGGTGTAAGCTTCCCCTTAGGCGCTCCACCCCCTGCTGCCTTGTGGGATGGGCATCAGGACTGGTGCTGCCCCCAGCTCTCCTTGGACTGGGGCCGCCCCTTCCATGTTCTTGCCTATGCAGATCCCACCCGAGGCCGTCTGATCAGCAGTGGGAGAGTTTCCGTGCCTGTCATCATCTGCATCATCCTGGGGGCCCTTCTGTGCTTGCTCCTGGCCCTTCTGGCTGGGCAAGTGCTAAGTGCCAGGGCTGAGCGCAGAGGTGGGTCCTTCCACGGCGTCCAAGGGGAAGATACCTCTTGGACGGGCTGTGGGGTGCTGTGGGGTGTCAGCGAGGGGCACAAGCAGAGCTGTGGAGGATGAGACAGTGCGCTGCCAGCTGTCACATACATTACTCCAGTGACTGCCCAGCCGTGGGGCAGCAGCAGCAAGGGGTGGAGAGAGCCCAGAGGTGGGAAAGCTATCACGGGGCAAGAAGACAAATGGTGGAGTGGGGATGCCCAAGGCTAGTAGAGTTCTAGGTAGTGCTCGAGAAGGCTCTCAGGCAAGAGACATAACAGGAGGAGTGTAGGGCAGCCGTGTCCATCTCCATGGTGTGAAGTCACCAGGCAGTCCCTCTGCCCAGCCCTGCCCACTCCCTGGCAGGGCAAGGGTCCTGCTACAGACCCGTAACACAGATAGACAGAGGAAAGCTTCAGGTGTAGAGGAAACATGGGAGCTGTTCCAGGGTCAGATAGGGCAAGCACAACCCAGGAGCCGGATGGGTGTTAGCGCTGTCTCCGAACCGAAGATGTAAGAATGATGCTGCCCCAGATAATCTCCACAGCAATGTTTCCCTCACTGAGGATGTAGCAGCCATGCCTGGACAGCGCAGTGAGGCTGTACTGTTGGACCAGTGGTGGGCTGGCCCAAGGATCAGGTCTGGGAGAGCACAGTGGGGTCCCATCGCCCCTCTGCCTGTCCCAGTTCCAGCCCTGCCTCTGTCCCCAGGCTCCAGGACAGCTCAGAAGCCCTTCCCTGAGGCCGTGTATGAGGAAATCGGTTACAGCCCAGTGTGGGAGAAGCAGACAAGGTTTGATCGCTCAGGTGAGTGTGGGTCCTCCCTGGAGGCACATCTGCAGGACTCTTTCCCCTGGCCCCAACCCAGCGCTAATGCTCTGAAGCCCTCCAGCCTGTGGTCCCTGCTTTACTGGGGCTCTGTGGTCTGTGGAGAGAGCATCCGGGTCCTGGACCTGGGACAGAAGCTTTCTCCCAACCAGCTTAGCTCATCCCAGCTGAACAGCCCTTCTCTTCCTGCCCATGCACCCCATGTGAAACCTGAGGAGTGAGGGAAGGGGCTGTCCTAGGACAGCTCCAGGAGCACCTTTGAGACAGGGTTTGTCCCAGGGGAGCAGAGCGAATTCCTAGCCCTTGACCTCATGCAGCCCCAGCTCTGTGGGTCCCTCTTCCCCAGCAGTGCTGACCACTAGCCAGGTCAGTGGGGCTTGCTCCTTAACAGCCTTTGTACATCTCTCCAGGCTCTTACTCAGAGGAGTCCCTGATCCAGCTGCAGCCCTACCCTGGGGCCAGCGAGAAGGAGGATGGTCTGGGATCAGCACCAGGTAATGCAGGCAGGGGTTGATCTCTTTGCAGACATGTGATGGACAGAGGTGTCACTGAGTGTCACTGTTGGAGATGGGGAGGACATGGGGGTCTCGTGTGGTGCTGCCAACATCAGTGTCTCAGCCCTGTGTCCCTGCAGATCCTGCTATCCTCTGGTCTGCTGGATGTATCTTCTCACTGTCACCATCTCCCCTCTGCCTTCAGATGTTCATGTTCTGCCTGGAGGTGACCCAGCGGATGGCTATGATGATGCCAGGGAGGTTTCTGACCCTGGGGAGGATGTTGTCCCTGTGCAGGGAGCTTGGGAAGTGCCCAGGTCACCAGAGGAGGGAGCAGAGCCCAGGGATGCGCCCAGAGGTGAGAGGGAAACTTAGCACTGCAGGTTTCGGGGATGCCATCCCTGGTGCCAGCCAAGTCACTGCTGTATTGAGACGCAGACTTCCTGGGACAGGGAAATCTGCCCCGGGAGTTTTCCTTGAAGGGACTGGAGATGGGAGAAGGAGCTGAATGTAGTGAGGAGTTTGGAGGGAGGTGATGTACAGACCCCATGGGGTGAACTGCAATGTCCTGCTGTGTTGCTTGCAGGGGGCAGCCTGCGCTCCCAGAGAAGTGCCAGGGTCCCTGGAGCTGAAGCAGACACCTCGTCCCTGGCCCAGGGGAGCATGGGCTATGATGATGCTGAAGAGATGTCTCTGGCACACCCCTGTGAGGACTCAAAGGCTGTGACACTGGAGCTCGGTGCACAACAGTCCCTGAGCTCCAGGCCAGGAGAGCACATCCCTGCTGTGCAGCTGGGTACAGCCAGGAGAGAGGAGAGGTCTCTGCAGTTGCAAGAGCTGTGAGCATCAGGAAACGGTCTCCCTTGACCCATGGGCACTAGAAATAGCCTGGACTGTCCTCCATTTTTATTCCCATTTTTATGCTGCGCATCATATTTGTTCTTATTAAAAGTCTCTGAGGGCTTTGAGACAGAGCTGGTGCGACCTGCCCAGGTGTTGGGGTGTCTTCCTGTGGCTGATCAGAGGGAGCAGAGAATAAAGACACAGTGGTAGGGAAGGTTCATATCTCAGAGAGAGCAGGCTTGGGGTCAGGCTGTGGGGCTGTGAGAGCCCATGGTCCCTGGGGAGCAATGCTGCTGACAGAGACATTTCCATCCTGCTGACAACAAGCAGTTTCTAGTCCAAACAGCTCTCTGATAGGTCCCATGATGCACCCCAGTGGGAGCACGCATTTTCTCACCCTGGGGTTTCCAGCTGCTCTTTTTCCCAGGCCCTGCCTGGGCCACGCTGCTCACACAGTGTGGAGGCCATGACAGAGCTGCCATGTCAGGGTAAGCCCTGGGCTGTGGCCCCACAGAATTGAGCCCTCAAGTGCCCGCACTGCCGTGAACAGCCCAGCCAGCCTCAGGGAGGATCACGGCCCACAGATTAGCTCCCACAATAGTTAGGAGGCAGCTCTGCTCTCCACTGCCCCGGCACAGGGTGCAGAGCTGCTTGCTGTGACACAGGGGGATGGGATTCTCTCTCATGGTCTGCCAGGACCACAAACTCCATGGTCTGTTTCTGCTGCTTTTGGCCCTCGCAGACCCCAAGGACTCTTGTCACAGCTGCAGAGCAGCCTTATTCCTGAGCAGGGGCTGTAAGGCCCCAGGGCAGCTCTGGGATCCCCTCCTCCTGTTCCCTGCCAGCCTCCACCCTTGTCCTCTTTCTGCCCTGCAAGGGGTGTCAGTCTGGGTTTGTGTCGGGACAGTGTGGGCAGATATGGGAGGGATGGGAGGAGGGGAGGTGGGGGTACCTTTCCCTCAGTGCCGTTGGAGGACCAGGAGGAAGGAGAAATGATCCTCACCAGACGTGTGCTGCAGCCAGAAGCCATGGTTCAGTCACTGGCCTGGAGAAGGGATCATCAGGGAGGATGCTCATGTGGGCACATTTCCGCAGCAGAGGAGATTTTGTGTCCCTCCCCTAAAACGGTGCTGCTGGGAGCTGAGCCAGGATCCATCTCCCTTGGCCAGGGCTTTCACCTACCCCAGTGCCCATGGGAAGAGAAAACTCTTACACAGGAGCCAAGAGGGACAAAGGGTTTGACATCTGGTCAGGACTTGGCACCCAAGCCGCCCTCCCTGCTCCTGCTGGTGGGTCTGCACACCCCTCCATCTCTTCCCCAAAAGCTTCTACTGCTGCAGGCTGGAAGGTGTTTTGTCTCCCTGTGGGCAGTTGCTGCAACTCAGTACTGCTGCAAGCAGCCGGATCTGGCCCTAGAGGAGAAGAGGGGAGGAGCAGGCTGTCACCAACATCCTCTCCCATTTCAGCATTGCCCCATTTCCTGCTAGGAGCTCCCCTACTCTTGGACTGACCCCGGGGGCATCTGGGGCAATCCCAGGCCCACACATCCCTCTGGCCTATACCATGGATCCTTCCTACTGGCAGCACCCAGGGGAGAGCAGTGTTCCCAGAGCGAGAGTCCTGCTGTGATGGGTGACATACATAGGCATTGCAAACACAGCCTCCGTCCTCTCGAAAACTCCTACTGGGATAAGCTCCAGCCTTACATCTCAGAGAAAGAAGGTGTAAAAGTGAAGTAAAGAAGAAGCGGCGAGTGTTATCTTCTGCACACAGGTTGATGGGGGCCTGTGGGCGGTATGGACTCTGACCTGCAGGCTCAAGATGCCCCAAGTGGGGACCAGGGAGAAAAGCCCAGTGCCTTTCCCGTGCCATCTCCCCACCATCTCTGCCCTCCTGCAGGTGTAATGTCTCTCCCTTACTCTGGCACCTGGTAAAGGTTTGCCTTCTCTTCTTTGGGAAGATGAGCCACAGGCCCAAATGTGCTTCAGAAGGAAGCACACCTGAGCAGAAAGAGCCTGTTTCATGACATTTTGGGACCTGAACATTCTGGCCCTGAGGGCTGGGTCCATTCTCTGCAGCAAAGTAGGATCGTCACTGTGCCCCAGATCTGAGGTTGCTCCTGCCCCTCCCGAGGACTAACCTGAGCGTGGTCACATTGAGGCCCCAACTCTCAACACTACTGCTCCATACTGGGCAGAGCATGGCTGTGTAGAGCCCATGGGAAAGCAGCTTTATTCCTCTTAGTTTGGGCTCACTGTTCCTGGGGATTGGGCACCCTGCAATGAAAGGCTGTGTCTCATGCTCTGTTTTTGCGGTGGGTGTTTTTGCTAGTGAAGCAGCCAAGGCACCACCTCCTGGTCCTCACGGCCTGTCTATGGCTGTGGACAGGCTCATGCCTCTCAATCCCACCAGCACAGGGTGCATCGAGACTCCAAACACCCCAGGAACAAGAAGTGGACATTGGGCCCAGCAGTCCCACCTCTGCAGGTCTGTGCCTCACCTCAGCAGCTCCAGGTTCCCTGAGCTGAAGCTCTCCTCAAGCCAGTGGTGATGGTGGAATGCAAAGGACCTGGAGGCAGGGTCAGGGACTCCTTCCAGCTTGGAGTCCCACAAACTTGCCCATGTTCATCCAGCACGGACATCCTGACCTGCTGGCACAGAGGGGTGCTTCCCATGTGGTGGTGGTGTGGGATCTCCACCTGGAGACAGGACAATCTCAGACCCTTACTGCTGGATGGCATCCTTGGCCATGTGGTAGAGGGGACATGGGGGCAGCAATCTTACACCCCCTCGTACAGCCACTAGGCTTCCTTCTACACCCCCTGTCCCCCAGCAGTCTTGGAGGTGAAGTAAAGAGCAAGATTCTGTCTCCCTGGGGCTGAGGCTGTGGGTTGGGCTCAGAGACCTTCCTATCCCAGGAGGTTGTATCGAGGTATGTGTTGGTCTCTTCTCCCAAGGAACCAGCAACAGGACGAGCAGAAATGGCTTCAAGTTGTGTCAGGGGAGGTTTAGATTGGATAACAGGAAAAATTTCTTTACTGAAAGAGTGGTCAGGCATTGGAATAGGCTGCTCAGGGCTGTAGTGGAGTCACCGTCCCTTGAGGTGTTCAAAAAACGTGTACATGTGGCACTTCTGGACATGGATTAGCAGGCATGGTGTTGTTGGGTTGGTGGTTGGACTTGATGATCTTAGAGGTCTTTTCCAGCCGTAATGATTCGATGAGTCTATTGTTTGACTTCAAGATCTTACAGGTCTTTTCCAACCTTAATGATTCTATGATTCTCTGGTTGGACTTGATGAGATGAGCTTAGAGGTCTTTTCCAACCTTAAGGATTCGATGATTCTTTGATTCTAAGAATGACAAAAAGGAGAGAGGCCAGGCCTTTGCAGAGACCTCACAAAGGAGACAGCCAGGGCAGGGTGGAAGAAGGCAGATGGGCTCTGCAAAAATGAAAGGGAGAAAATCGTTGCTGAAGCCCTTGGTTGCACCAGGGACCTTTACATCTTCAGTCTAATGCTCTCCCAGATGAGCTACTTCAGCCCTGACCCAGAAGTCCTTGTGAATGATTACTTGTGCTGAGGCGCTGCTTTCCTGGAAACGGCTAAACACCTCTTTGCCAATGGGAATCACAGAATCACAGAATCACAGAATAGTAGGGGTTGGAAGGGACCTCTGTGGGTCATCTAGTCCAACCCTCCTGCTGAAGCAGGGTCACCTACAGCAAGCTGCACA
>Ga0065711_1033517_pt1 | contig 25347 bp, 13 predicted proteins | sample Hoacrofraction12_FD_59098 | JGI IMG/M metagenome (GOLD analysis project Ga0065711, IMG submission 59098) | Hoatzin crop microbial communities from Cojedes, Venezuela - Epithelial fraction 12 v2 (version 2) | ecosystem: Host-associated > Birds > Digestive system > Esophagus > Crop | place...
CCCTGCCGAAGCAGGGTCACCTACAGCAAGCTGCACAGGACCTTGTCCAGGCGGGTCTTGAATATCTCCAGAGAAGGAGACTCCACAACCTCCCTGGGCAGCCTGTTCCAGTGCTATTAATGGTCTCTACTGGCAATTCAGTTGTAATTGGTTTTCCTCAGGGGTCTATCCTGTGAACTTTACTGCTTTGTATCTTCACCAATGCATTGGATGACACAAGACTGGTGGAGCAGATGATACACTAAAGGACAAGGCAGCCGTTCAGAGGGACCTAGATTGACTACAAGAATGGGTAGACACAGAATTAATGAAATTCAAAAAAGTCAAACGCTAAGTCCTGTACCTGGCATGAACCACCCTCTGCATCATTACAGGCTGGACACTGCCCAGCTGGTTAGCAGCTTTGCTGAAAAGGACCCAGGAATTCTGGTAGACAGCAACCTGGATACAGGTCAGCAGTGCTCCCTGGCAGCAGGTAAAGCTAACAGCATGTTGGACTGTATTAAGCAGAACTTCTCCAGCTGATCAAGAAAGGTGACTGTTCCCCTTTACTCAGCACTTGTTAGATCACAGCTGGAATACTGCATTGAGTTTGGGACTCCGGCTGTGCAAAAAAGACATTAATAAGCTGTAGGAAGTTCAGTAGAGTGCCACCGAGACAGTCAGGGGCTGTAACACGAGGTACAAGCAGAGGCTGAGGGAACTGGGTTTATTCAGCCTGGAAAAGAGAAGGCCATTTTGCTACTAGCAACTTTCCAGTACCTGTGATAAAACTACTGGAAAGTTGGAGCCAGGCTCTTTACAGTAATGCGTAATGGAAGGAGGAGAAAGAATGATAAGAAATTAGGAGGAAAGGTTCTGATCAAACACAGGGAAAGCGTTTTCACCAGAAGGATGCTCAAGAATGGGAGCAGGTTTCCTGCCAAGCAAGGCTGTGGCGTCTTCATCCTTAGAGACCTTGAGACCCAACTGGACAAAGCCCTGAGCCACAGGGGCTGAATTCAGTGTTGACCTGGCTTTGAGCAAGGGATTGGATACTTGAGCAAGGGGACCAGTGCTTCTGTGGCCTAATGGTTAAAGTGGTGTGTCTTCCTGATTGAACAAAAGACTTCAACATTGTAAACACTGGTTTAAATGGATGAGAACTTGAAGTCTGCTTTTATGTCAAGCTGATACTTTCTTCAAGAGCTCAAGAATGTCACTATTTTAACAGAGCTCTGCTGTATCAAAGTTTTCTCAATGCCACTCATCCACCATAATTTCTACAGCTTCTCTGGTTTTAACACAGAGCGCGGCTAGGTGTTCCCACTGCTGCAAGGTACATGGAGATATGGCCAGGTTCTTTTCTGTGTTACCCTGCTGGAAAAGTCTGGTTTTGAAGATGAAGCTGTCAGCAATGTTGCTTTATCCCTGACTATATCATGATGCAAATTAAGGGCATGTGCAGGAGAGAAAGCTGCATTATAAATACGAGCATGGATTTTTATTGTTCACAGCTGTCTTTGTCTCCTCAAAAAATTCACTCCCTGCCCTAAATGTTCATCATAATAGCTAAGAAGTGGAGATTGAATTGCTTTTCAGCTTTAATAATGAATCCACAAGTGGAAGAAATAGATTTTGTCTGCAGTCTCTGAATTTTTTTCAATAGCAAAAAATTGCTTCACATAATTAATTTATGTAAATATCCCCATGGAGTAACTGCATCAAACTCCTTGACAACTTGAAACTGCTATGCTTGTTTTACTGCAAAGCATCCTGCTGCCTGACAGCTTTTGGCAGAAATCTAGTAAACAGACATAACTCAATTACATGAGTTTTAATACAAAATTGAATTCTTTTATTCATAACATTCGTGTTCTATGTGTTTATTAAACTGTCCCGCTTTTTTTCCATGTTGATTAGATGGAAGTCAGACTGTTAAAAGAATAATTTGAGGATATTACATTGAATTCTCTGCTGATATAAAATGGCATAGTACCAGGTTTGGTCCAGTAGTTTCAGTAGAACAGCAGAAATTTAACAATCATGCCTTATAGCCTAGACAACTTAATAGCAATTGAGCATAAACTTCAGCAACTAGTCAGCAGACTGAAGAATCCAAGTGTCTCTGGTCTGTTTCCTTTGGTTTTTTTAATTCTACTGAGTTTAGTTTATTTCAACAAATGGTTGCTGGAGAAGAAATTCTAAGAAAAGGCGCATATAAACAATTTATTGTGGGCAAAAATATCCTTAGAATGAAGAAACATATATTGGAGCTCTAGCATAAAAAGCGCCATCAACAAATAAAAAACATTAGTTTCTTCCTACCACTAGCCATATGGCTTTAGAACTGATTGATGGGTGCTGTCACATGCCAAAGATGATGGTGACATTTGTGCATTTAATAAAAGTACATCTTCCTTTGTTCTTTGAAAGTCTCCTTCTATCCATGTGTGCCATGGGTACCTCACTGGAAACTATACATTCCTGCAAGTTCAGATCAGTCTAGGCTGTTACTGCAGGCAAGAAAAAAATCTCCCTGGAAATTTTTGACCATTCCAAGGGGAATTTATAAAAACTCATACTGGGCAAGCAATAGCTCTAGGTTCTGACAAACTAATTTCCCTGTCTCCCCTGATACATAGCCCCTGCTACATCTCAAGCATCTAAAAGCAATAATACTACCTTTTAGACTATGAATATTCTGTCACTGCTACTTTTGAATCTAAAATGGTAACTCTTAAATACAGGAGCAGAGAGGGAGGTGCTACCTTCCACAGGAGCAACCAAATGCTCCATGAGCTCCTTCAGGCTCTGTGGGCCAGGCTGACGGAGCAGTTTCTGGCCCCGGTGAGTTGGGTCTCCTGATTATCATCCCCTGGATGCTGAGGAACCATGGTCCCACTCAAGGGCAAGGTAACATCTTGTTCCCATGCAGGGCTAAGTATACAGTCTGAAAGTTTCCAAGGAACACTTCCAAACTCTGAATCCTACTTATGTTGGGAGGAGCTGTTGGCAGTTAAGACAATGACTACAGAAGCTAAGCACCTCTAAAAAGCAGATGAGTGGAAACATGTAATGCTGCCAGGGCTTCTTCTGTGCTTCAGGAATCTCTGAGAAAATGAACAAGATAATAATTAAGGTAATCTCAGACTATGCAGACATTGTGAACAAGAGCATACAATAATGTCTAGATTAGATTCAAGTGGTTTTTGTGTTAGAAAGCTCCGAGAACTTCTCAAATTTTATTGCTTGCTAAGTTTGAAACCAAGCAAAACATTTTAAGGGCAAACTGGTTTCATCATTTTTCAAAGCAAATAGGGTGGATTTCCAACCTATATCTAAGGCAACCTTCTACGCTTTTGTTACGTGATTGTACTATTGCATACAATGTGAAACTGGGGACTAACTCTTTAAAGCAAGAAACCGAGAAAGTATCTGTTATGCATAGCCCTCTGATACTGGGCAGAGTAAAGCAACTGACTTTTCAGCAAAAGGAACCTGCTCCCTAGTTGGAGTCAAACACCTAAGTCCTCAGTACAAGCAGAAAAAGGGAACAAGGAATACACTGTAAAAATGAAGAGGTTTAGGCTCTAGAGCTACACTGGAAAGGCACAAAAAGTGGGAGAAATTGAAGCTCTCTGTTTTGGTGGGTTTCTATGCCAAAAGGAAAGGCAAAAAGTAGTGTAATTCCTCAGACTGGATAGTTCTAAATTTATGCGGTTGCTTTCCATATTCCATTAGCTTTAGGGATGGCAGCATACATTTTCTTCTGCCTTTCATACAGAAATGAAATGTGTGGGCAGCATGTTTTGAAGCAGGGAAGGCAAAGGAAGGTGAGTCCACAGAGGAGTCTGATCTAGCATCAAAGAACCAGCCTTGCAATTTTGCAGCTTTCCTGATGGGTGGTTGGTGCACAGCACCACATGCTTCAGAACAAGGCTACTAGGAAGGAGATTAATGGATGGGCTAGACTGAGGAGAATCATAGAATCACTAAGGTTGGAAAAGACCTCTATGAACATGAAGTCCAACTGTAAGGTCAGCTCTGTGATGTGTCCCAGGGTTCTTTAGCAATATTTGTCAGCACAAGCAGCACGCTGACATGCATTGTTGCGTCCTTCCAGTCTGCACACCTCTTGCTCACAAACAGCTGGACTTACAGAATGGGGATGGGAAGGAAAGGATGGCTCCCCCATGCCAGGATGTCACTTTTGGTACAGTCTTGGAATACATATGAAGTGTACACTAAGAAAACAAGAAGTCCCCCCAGGTCTTCTAATTTTGGTATAACTGTAGAAGACTTCAAATTCCTCTCTGATGAACAGTCAGATTTATCAAACCAAAGGAAATGTCCCTGTCCAGGTCATAGGTATCCTCCCAGGAGAAAAGAATGATCAGAAGATACAAGAACAGAGATCCCAAGGATGAAAGTTATGTGGGATCTGAATTAGTATCCCACAAATGGAATATTTTAACTGTCCATAACTTAAATGTCACTTTCTTGGTACTTCTGTTGAGACATATTAGACATTTTGTCAAAAGGTATCAAATGTTGTTTTAATTGAAATTGAGAGGTGGTAGCTGAATGAAGTACTGCCTAGAATACTACTGTACGTTCAAGGGCTCTGATATGAAAAATCCCAATGATGAGTGATAGCTGGTAAATTCAGAAATTAAACAGAATCACAATAAGACTTACATTAAACCTTTGACTTTTAATTGCTTATAGTGGCCCAAACTTGTTTATATTGGTCCTTGTGAAGAAAAAATTTCATCCTGGGCAGAGAGACAAAGAGGGTTAAGACATTTTGTTTCTGTTCTTTAAAGGCAGGAAAGATTAAGCATGGCTTGTATAATACAGAAAAAAGCCAAACAGAAAGCTAGAAGATTAAGGGATTTGCAGATGAGCATAGAACGGATAAAACATACAGATCTGTAGCAGAGAAATAAGAGAGAAGGAAGGCAAACCAAAGTGGGAGGAAAGTCACATACTGTTACACCCACTGTCTTTTGATGACTCATAAAAATCCCATTCGATGAGGAGGGTGAACTCTGGGAGAGTGGTAGTGACAGGGAAATTAAAGAGTCTAAGACTGCTACTGGCACCTATTAACCTTGAAAACTAAAACCCTTTGCACAAATAATGGACATGAAAACTAGCGTAAAGAAAGTTTATCTGTTCATAGATTTCCAAAATGCTCTGAGTTATGAAAGCCTAGTAGGTCTAAATGTAAGCACTAAGGCATCTCTTAATATGTTCATATTAAGTTGCTAAGCTGATGTATATTTAGCTCCATTTGAATTTGGTCCTATTTTTCTCCACAGTCAGCATCAGCATCATTCTAAGATTGTTCCAAAGATAGATCTATGACAATCCAAAATGGAATTGTCTTGGAGTGGTAAAGAGGGAGAACTGTTTGAACCGCCTTTATATAGTCAGCCTGCAATGTAATTTTCTGCAATGACTCCCAAATCTTCTTTGCACATTACTCTAAAAGATCAGACTAATGGACACGGTGGGTCTAATAAATTTTTGTTTGCTGTTAATTCATATTTTTGTTGTACACGTTGTACACAGTAGATTATATCCTAATTTTTTAAATTTTTTTTCTTATTCAAAGCTAAGGCTGACATGCTCAAGAAATCTAGCCAGAAAAATGACATGTTATATTAGTAATTAAAGCTCTATTGGTAATCTATTTTCAGTTACTACTACCAGAAATGTTAAAGCACTTAAACCATAAATGAACAATTCCAAGAACTAGACATATGAATAGCCTAGATATCACTGGAAACAGGACATGGAATTATGGTGAAGGAGCAGTAATCCTGCCTTCATAGCCCAAATGGAAACAAAATGATTTTGTTGTTGGTTGTTTGAAATACAATGACTGTATAATTTGATTGGAAAAAACATCATTAGCTTAGGTGATACTCATAACTCTGTTTATCTCAGTCTTCGCATAAATCAGATCTACCCTGCCCTCAGGGATCTTTAGAGACTTTGAACAATGACTAATATTAACATATTCCTAAATATTTCCTAGATATTTGCTAAATTATTGATGCCTGTCAACTCAGTTATTATTTGAAAGAAGGATATTGACATAATGGAATTAAACTCAAAATCAGATTGTTTGACTTTTGTGTCTACAAAACATAAGTAATAAAAATATCAAGGGAAACATAGCAGGCTTTTAAGGGTGATCTGGACCACAGCCTGAACAAGGGCTGCAGGAGACAGAAAAACTTGGGATTTTAAAGGAAGTGAATATTTGCTGAATGGTTCACATTGCTCTGAAGGCAGTTGATTGTAATCAACTTCTCTAGCAATTAGGTTCTTTTGAGATAATTTCATAATATGTTTACAGGGATAATAATGGAATAGTCTCTCAATTTTTCCTTTGATGAAATAGTACTTGTTTCACAAGGCCATATGACCATGATAATAGTTTCCTCTTACTTCTGAGTTACATGTTTATATGGAACAGTGAAGTGAATTAATTTTACAGTGAATCTTCAGTTTCCTATGAACACCTGACCAGGAACTTGTATGCAGAGGAGTTTCACTGATCTAACGAAAGATGTAATGCTAAGGCAGTTTATTTTATCTGGTGCAAATTTGTCTGTAAACATTTATTAGTTTTGTTGCATCTCTCTTTACAAAAATGATAATAAACTTCTCTTGCATCCCAGAGAGAAACAGCATCATACCAAGTACTTACTGATTGTGTACAAACACAGAAGATCCAATTAAAAACAGACTGGTCTTCGGACTGGTTTCTGGCAGCTCACAAAACACAGAACATACTGGGATCCACCGTCAGTCTCACAAACTATTTAGAAGTTGAACACTTAACCCTGATGTTTAAATACGCTAGTTTATTTTAGCATTAGCTTGCAGCTTTATTAGGGACCCAGCCTCTCTCCTGGAACCTGGAGCTAAATGAGGCCCCAGGGCTCCCCTGCACATGGGGCATGAAGTATCCCAGAAAGACGCAGTTCTTTATGGTCACCTTCAGCACTTCCTGTTGGCTAGAAGGACAGTCCCAGATTTCATCCTGCCCCATCCCGAGGGTTGTGGGGACACAGCTCAGTTTACTTGGAGATGGTACTGCAGAGCTTTCCCCTAGATGTTGCCCTTTGAAAGGCAGTGCTAGAGCCTCAGCTGGCCCTCAGAAGCAAGAGGACCTTCCCGTAAGATGCCAGGAGAACTCTTCAGTCAATGCTGTAGATTTTTCACAGATGAAAATCTACTTTCCTTTTTAAATACTACCCTGTTATGATTAGATACATTGTTTATAAGGTTACAAATTCTACAGAGAGATAACTGTAGGAATGATATCAGCTTTTTCCAACTTCAGGCATCTAGTGGGCAGGAAGTGCCAAAAAATACTGGATGTAGCAGAATGGAGGACTACTCACCCTCTTCTTTTTCACAGCTCTTCAAAGCTTATTTAAAAAGATCGAGATCTACAGGTCAATCAAATGTTCTTTGTAAACAAGTGTTCTGTTGCAGATTTTAAAAGGTATTTGGCTCCTACATATGGAAAGAGATGCTTGGCACTTTCATTAGCGTCTAAGAAGTTATGAGTAAACCTGGGTGCTCTACCAAGCACCAGATGCAGAGTCCACATGCATGCCCTGAGGTGCACAGGGTGTGGGTGAAGTGAGACTGGGTTTATGCCAGTGCTCCCTTCCTTTACTAGTTCTCCTTTCCTTTACTCCGGCCTGCCTTCACGTCTGAGTTTCCACATGAAAAAGACAGCAAGCTGTGACAGGTGCACAAGGCTTAATCTACAATTACAGTCACTGAAGTCTGGAAAAGTCTGGTATTACAGTATTTTTTGAGAACCTATGTTTGCCTGCTTCTGAAAGACATAAAATGTTTGGAGACAGGGTTTTCCAGTCATGATCATGTGAGAGTATCCAGAAAAGAAAGTTAATGTTGCATAGAATATGAAAAAATCTCCCATTTCTCCAGTGGTTTAAAAACATCTGTTCCATATATTTGCCATCTTGTTGCTTACTGCTTAAGTAGGTACCTATTCAATTAATGCACCATGTGTAATGTTTTAAATACTTGAATATATGTTAATATTACATACTTAAGACTAACTTACCTAAAACCTCTATTCCTCTCTTCTCCCTGAATATTTGAATTTGTTCTTCATTTAGTTGGAAAGGTTGGAGGCAGGAATATGAATGATCTGGCAACTATGATGTCAGTATATACTGGGTGCTATATAATTCAAGCAAACTAAGAAATGGTCCCTCTTCCTATTCTTTTGTTCTAATGTACACTGGCTCAATTTTATTGTGTTTGTGTACAAACAGATACTCTGTTATATAAGGTATCAGTCTATGCACACATCAAGTATATTACTTTCCAAGATGCTTAAGTATTCCCTCAGGAATAAATCAACGGTGAACTAAAACCAACACACAATCAATCTGCTAGTCACTCAAGCAATCTGGCTTCCTATATGTTATATGAGTAATACAAATTTATCCACTTTCATCTGTAGAAAAAGTCTGTCAAAGTAAAACTTCACAGCAGTTTCCATGATTAACACTCATGCACAAGAACAGTCTCAACAGTGACTAATGGGAACTGTTGTAGGAATTGTATCAAGCTTGAGAATGTTTACTGGCTAAGAGACATCAGCATATATCAAGTTATCGATTGTAGTCGTATGATGCCTGAAAAAGATTATTTCTCCGCACTGCAGAAATGACAGTAATAGTATATGATACAACACAGCTTCACAAGTGGCAATTTTCTGGTATCTGTTTTCTTAGTTTTATTCTGAACTATGCCAGAATGTTTTCACCTCAGTAGCTCTGAAAATTAAAGTCAGTAATTTACGGATACTTAACCTATGGTGACAATTTGGGAACTTCTCTGAATGATAGCAGGAAGAGCAGTGCTGAAACGGCAGAATGGAGAATGCATCATTATACAGGAGCATTACTGATACTTGTAAAAGAAAAACATCAAAAAGAAAATCCAGTAACACCTGATGTACTCTGTCAGCAACTAACAACCCTGATAGCTGTTCGCAGTGTCCTGGCCACATACCACAGAACTATAAAACACTGCACAAGGTGAATAAATTAACTGATCACCAATTCCTCCTGGTCTTTCCACTGCAGAAAGAGGTTCTGCGCTGTTTCCTCCACACACATAAGCGAGACAGGCCAGAATGGCCTTGTTATTAAAAAAAAGTCGTGTACCTCTGTGGTTTGGAAAAAAAAGTGTTAATTAAAATTGCATTCATGAATTCTCCATACTGAAAGCATCTCCAACTCCCATAATGTTTATAGAGTCACTTTTGAGCTCCTGAGTTCACCCTGTGAGTCCTGCTACTGTGGGCCACCACACACAAAAAAATATAGTGTGATTTTGTAAAGCTTCAGATAACTTTCTCTGACACTGAATAATCTGATCAAGGTAAATAAAGACTCTTCTTGAGATCAGATTAAGCGTGATCTCTTGTATTTCAGTTTCTCATATTAGAGAATGAATTCTTCCTTCCCAGACTTCCCAGACAACGGCAAAGCAGTTAACTGGAAAAAGAATATCCTATCAAATTAATACAGAAGTTAAGTGGGGTCTGAGTTACTGGTTGCACTAGAGTAGATCGTACATAAAAAAAAAAAAAGACCTGTTGCAGCATATTCTCATGGTAAAAAAACAAATTTCAAATACCCCATGCAATGAACCATGCTTTATTTACAGCATCAATTTGAGAACAATATAACAATAGCACTAATAAACAACATTGATGCAAAGCCTATTGCATGAAGCTGAAGAACTACCTGGGGCTTGTGTGCCAGGCTTAACTGAAAGTAGTTCTAAACCCAGGGTGTTTTTTTCTGTATCCTTGTCTGTACTGCTTTCCAAGTGTGAGATTGTATGGATTTGTGCTTTTTTTACCTTAAAAGTTCCTGTTGTTTATATATAAAGTTGCTAGTATTTGAGGAGAGTTTTAAACGATGAAAAACACTAGGTCATTGGCAGCACAAAACATTCTGGCTGTTCATAGCAAGTTACAGGAAAGATAGCAGCTAGTACAATTTTCCCATTTTACAGAAGTGCTAGTGATATCTTGTTGCATAGAATCAAAGCTGGTTCGATGCGGGCTATCAAAATTCCTGTGTGCTGAGTTTATCTCCTAGTGTCTGTGGTCATGTAATCCAAAATGGCAGCAATAAGAAGCAAGAGTTCATATTGAGCATACCAAGCTAAAATCATATTTTTATAAATGCACATAGTATGCTTATTAACACTGTACAAGTTTTTCTATGACATTGTTTACTCTCTTTGCAAACCTACTACTTTCATCATATTAGGTAAATTATGCTATAGGTGAGCTATTACTAATTGCATATAGTAATTTGGGTCCAGAAAAGTAACTGTAAGTAGGAAAAAGCTGATTGTAACTTTACATAATGTCCTAAACACAATTCTGACTGCCACAGGAATAGATTCTTAATCATGAGTTTGTTCTATTTGTGTTGAATTCCACAAAAGAGTGTAGATTTAGACTAGATATAAGGAAGATATTTTTTACAATGAGGGTGGTGAAACACTGGACCAGGTTGCCCAGAGAGGTGGTAGATGCTCCATCCCTGGCAGTGTTCAAGGTCAGGTTGGACAGGGCTCTGAGCAACCCGGTCTAGTGGAAGATGTTCCTGCTCGCTGCAGGGGGGTTGGGGTAGATGACCTCTAAAGGTCCCTTCCAACCCAAACTTTTCTATGATGCTATGAATTCAGGGTCCTCTCTAGCAAAAGAGAAATACATGACCACATCCAATATTAGCCTGAAGAAATGTTGCAAAAATTCCCCTTTCTTTTCTGTCTGAACCTCCTCCATTGACTCCATGTTTCCGCAAAGAGTCTTTGTGCTATGTACGTTCCCAGAAATAGTAAGATTTTTTTTAAATCAGTACTGATGTAACCTTATCTCCATTCACCTCTACATTTTGCTCTCTTTCTGAATATTAGTTTATTGCTAATATTGATGATAAAGCACTAGTATTTTCTATAACTTTTGGCTTCACATTTTGAGGAAGCACTTTGCAACTCTCCAGTAAGAAATCAGAAACTGAACATTCAGTGCTTTAGCCACATAAGATTCAGCCTTTTCACCAGTTACACTAGCAAGTGTTTCCTCTGCCAGCCTGTACTTCACAGCTTTCCTTTGGATTTCTGCATTTTCCCTGAGCTGTAAGAAAAATATGTGTGAAACAGGGGAACATAGTCTATAAGCATTTATGTGCTTAACTGACTAAAAAAAAGGTAGGCAATAGCTCCTTTTCACATTGCTCTGCCCATACTTCCAGTCTAGCTGCATTATCAAGAATCAAGGCTTTCATATTAACTCTGCTTTTCATAGACTCTGAATACCGTCCATCCTGTCAAAGACAGCATTTTCACTGAATTTCATTATGATGAATATATAACTTGATAAAATGCCAATATTCTGCTCAAGTTTGGCTGCAATACAGTGCCATTACTCATGTAAAGGAAGTACAGACAGAACGCCATTCTAGTACAAAGATGTGCACATGCTGTGCATGAGGTGACAGTCTACTGGACTCAGCGGAGGTTGGAGCAAATCTGAAAGGACTTATTCACTAGGAAAAGGAGTATTAACTTTCCTGTCCCAGACTCTTCAAGATTTTTCCATGAATTGGATCAATTGTTGATGAAGAGAGTATCTTGTAAAGACCATGTTCTCTCATGGTGGTCATGGGCATACTTTTTTCTGTTGACAGATAAATTACATACCTATTTTTACTTATGTGTAAGGATAAAAAGTGTACTTTCCTATCTTGTTTTCGTTGTAAAAGTCATACACAGTGTAGCTGTAAAGTGCAAGTTTTCTATTTATGATCATTCTAGAACATGTATCCCCAAAGGATGGCAAAATTATGCCTTTTTTTTAAACCCATTTTCAGCCACTTTCTCCAATACTGATACTTACTTTTTGTTTTAAAGGAAACTAACCACTGAATCTGAATGGTAAGACGCTAATTAACAAGAGAAAGGGATTCATGGAGTGAGACAAAATCTGGACTTTCTTAGAGCAGCAGGAGTACCAAGCAGTGCAGGCAACCTGGAAGTAAATTAGTAGATTCAGAGTGAAACTCAGCCACATAGGTCCCAAGTCTTTGATCTTAACACACCTTTCTTCTACAAAACTAAAATGCTTGTTATATGGAATGAAAAAACCCTGGATGTGTTATTTGACAGTGGATATGAAAGACCACTAGGCATACACTAGAGCTTGAAATAATGTTCCATCTATGCCTCAGTTTCCCTATGAGCCTGCGCACAACAGTTTCTGGATGGCTGCATAACCACTGAGTTTGACATTTAATGGATGCAAGAGCAAGCCTGTGAAACAGCAGAGATATGCAGGGACAAATGACCACCAATGGGACCCAACTCCTCAATCTACTATGACAAAAAACCATTTTTGACACAGAATGAGTTTTAATTAAAACATGTATACAACATTGGTGATAGAATTAGTGATAGGGCAGGGGAGGATGTCTGGAGAAACATAGACTTGATTGGTTCACTTAACTTTGCAAGACAAAAGCCGAGCGCTGTTTATAAACATACTGCCTGACGTATTTTATGAAATACCAGAGAAGAAAAGAGCTGCCGAAGTTGTATGGGAACTATGTTAACAGCAGAGGAAAATTTAAAAAGCCCAAACTTGCTCTGCGTAACTTCAGACTGGAAATCAGAAGGAAGTTTCTTACCATTATAGCAGCAAGGGTATGGAACAGTCCTGCAATCAGAGTTCTGCCAGGCAAAAAAAATAAAAACCCTTAATTGGTTTCGAGACTCATAAACTGATTGAGTTAAGATGAATTATAATAGCATGTTGCTTACAACAGTCTGGTTCCAGCCCTCAGCTCCTATTAGAGCTCTGGGCTGCTTTGGGAGTGTATTAGCAAGGATCAGAAGCATCAGAAGTGCGATTGTGGCATCTGCAGCCAAACCTCCCCCAGGAGAAACAGAGCTAGTATCAAAACTAGCTGGACTGGCATACATCTCCTCCTGTCTGATTGCCTATCTCAGCAACCACAGAGTAAAACAAATGTGGAAGCCTTGATCCCAGTTCTGTTTGTTTTCAGAGTAATTCTCGCTGTTGGCAACTCTGACAGAGAAGGAATGACTCAGAGTGAATCAATATGTCCACAAGCAAAAGCAGAGTGTTCACAGCTAAAATAGGACACAATTACAGTTACATAAGCATAACTATACTACAGTCATAATAGAGAAGCCTATCATACGTAATACAAACCAAACTTCTTTCTCCCTCACGTCCGTATCCTATGTCATACTTCTACCTTGAGGAATCACATCTGGATTGTTGCTAATGATAGACTTTTTCAGGAAATGTCATTCTTGTGGTCTTTCAAATGCTGCAATTTCACTTAAGCCAAAATTTTGGGTTTCAAAGATGCCTTTTAAACAGTATCAGTAAAGTTTGAAATCCTGGACTACCCAATCCATCCTGACTAGAAAAGGAAATCTCTGGTTTTCTGTAGCGAAATAACAATTTATAAAAATGTTTTGTTTTGTGTAAAAACTTGCACCCCCCATTGAAGTGTGGTGAAAAAAATCATGTTTTTAAATCTTTACAGTAATTTTCAAATCAAATTCTCCTCTGGTCCGCCACGTGATCAAATTTCCCTGCCACTAATGTGCACAATGCACACCAAATCTGAAATACTACTACATTAAAAACTTTGACAAAGAACTACCTATTACTCTGTTTTGAGTAGATGTAGGCTGTGAGTGATGTTAACACCAGAGTTGTACTAAAACAAATTAGGATTTGCAAATTTCAAGAATTAAAAAAAGCAAACAGGTCCAGAAAAAAAGTTCACATAACTGTGGCCATGACTTGTGAGTATGATAGAGTCCCGTCTAAGTTATTGGCCCCTGCTCTCAGAGCAGCCTACACTAATCAACTGCTTAATGTAAAACAGCCTCCATCTCCTGACTCTCTGATTGAATGGAGTTTCCTGCACTATGGCACAGTTCAACCAGGGGAAAACAGCGTCCGTCTCAGCATAACATAGCATATATCTTGTGGGAATAGCACTCTAATGCAAAGTAGAACATTTGAGTTGGAACTCCTCCAGGCTCAGAAGGACCTGACACTAGGCCTACTTTCTGGTCTAGCCTCTTGGCTACGAAAAGGAGGGTTATCATCAGTCATATGACACAGGAAAGTAGTGGCTGAAGACAAGGCAAAAAACTGAGACAGATCTGGACTATTGGAGCATTTCTGTGCCTGCAAGGACCTTAAAATCAAAAGTAATCTGCAATGGACTTGAGGGATTGAGCAAGTTGTCTGAAAATAACAGTTAAGGATTTAAATAGAATTTCTGTGTCTAGTTCCACTTCAGATCAACTCCCCTTTACTTGGGTTTTATTATCTAGCTCTTATGTGCCCTGTGATACTCACTAAAAATATACAATGCCTGGTCTGCCCTGCATTTGCTTCAGATCATTGTTGCTATGTTGCAGCACGCTCTTTTCCGTCCTCAGCAAGATAAATCTTAAGCAAGACTAGGGTAGCAGAGCTATGCTTAAAATAAGGCTATTTAGCTTTATAGCCCATAGGAAGCAAAGGAAATTTATGGTGAGCTGCTCCCTGTATGATGGAATACCCATCGAATACTTACCAAGTAGCACACAATGAAAGCTCATTTTCAGAGCTACTGCTTAACACTTAACATGCAGTGGTGGATGCATAATTTGTCAAGTCAAATCCTTAAACATCTTTATCTCCTCTAGCTCTCCACACCATTATTGAGGGTTAAAAAGAAGTAGTGCTTCTTTTTTGTTTGTTTGTTTTGGCAAACAGATTCTAAGACACTAACTGCTTGTAAAAAAGGACAAAGTCACACCCAAGTGAAATGTTGAATTGATGGTCACCGTGTACTTGTTAAAAAGAAACCTCTACCCATAGGAAAAGCTCACATTGCATTACCAAATGGTGTATTTTTTCAAACGACATGTTTTTGCAGTCATCCAACACGAAAAGCCCCCTTCTGTAGTGCTAATACCTGCCTGAGACCTTGTGCCACTTTTCACACAGATTCGTTTTGTGAAGATGCTGTGGAAGACTGGACAACAGCTCTGCCACCAAATCAATCCAAAGAATTTGTAGCAAGTTCTTCACACAATACACAGAAATCTTCGGGCTAAAAGTCAGCATAGTGTACTAACTGCAAGAGTTCATGACTACCACGAATTCCTTGCTGATCCTTTGAGTGAAGTTTGAGTTTACTCAAAGCCTTACTGGAACATAGCAGAATTGTTTTTTCTAAGTGCCTGAGAATTTCAAGTATTAAGATTTTGGGCTCAAACTGACAGCTTGTGCACAAAACTTTTCTTCATTTAGGTCTTTGCATCGGAGACCAGGTGCACTGCCAGCAGGCTGTATTATTCAAATGATATGCAAAATACTTGGCTGTACACCAAATAAGTGTCCATAGAACATAAAAAAATTGAATTTACATGCAGGTCAACTCTAATCTTAATTTCTGGGCAAAGGAACTGTGGTTTATTCATCTCTGGAAATGCTCTTCACATGAAAAGACAGCACTTTGTACCTTCTGCATCTCTGTTCTATGGCTTCATTGTTGTTACCACACAGAACATCTGAATATTTCCAGTGTAGATTATAACAAATGAGTTCTGAATTTGAGGAGTCCTAGAAGTCCAGTTTGCACTCTGACAGATTTGTCTCCAAGCCATATTCTGCAAGACACTCAGCATCTCTTCATCCATGCAGTAAAGAGATGGCTTGTCCAGTACTCCCTCCATTTTGATTTATAGCTGAACTCTCCCTTACACAGAAAAGAATTGTTCCTGTCCAGGTTAATGGGATAGAAGCCTCTATTAATAAATATTTTCTGTTAGAACTTAAATAAGCTTGTCAGTTAATTTTGCTGGTGGGAAAAATGTTGCAGAACTAGAAAATGGAAGACTCACTTCATATATTTGTTTTTTTTCTATAGCACAATTTTATTTCCTATAACAGCAGAGAGAGATTTCAGCAGACTATAGAGTGTATCACTAGCTGTCCAGAAAATTCAAACCTTTTTTTCCAAAACAAAGGCTTACTGCAGGGCAAAAAAATAGAGAGAGAGAGAGAATATAGAGCATGCTTTATTTTACTAGTATGATAAGTTCTTCATGATATGGAGCACAAGCCCTGTCTTTTCATCCAGCTCTTCATCATCTGACAGCAACTTGCAGCATACATTTTATAGCATAATTCATTCACTTTTGGATATGGACACTTTTTGATACTCAAAGGTGCATCCATATATTTAGTTCATACCAGGAGCACACTTTTAAAGTAAATATCCTAGTTTCTCCTACTTACTGTTTAAGTATCACAGAAGAGTCTTGGAGTGCATGAATGAGTTCCTTCTGGATGAAATGAAAGCTGAAGACGGACCCTAGAAACTACTCAATGGGCTCTAACCACAACTCACCGTTCACCCCACAGGATCTTGTCTGAAGCAAAACCCCCTGAGAATTGTATAGTATGGACATTAAGGGCTTGGTGCCAACCAGCCCTATTAGGCCACAAGTTTAGCTAATACAAGCGCAGTCTAAGTACATCCCTGTAAGGTTTTGTGGATCTGGAGGTTAACCACCAGCACCAGCTTCTGACATATCCAGAAACAGAACTTCAGGTGCAACAAGAAATTTAGAGCCAAAGGACTCAGGTCTCATAAAGCACAGATTTCTCACAGGCTTGGCGGCACCTGAGCACTGACAAACAAGAAAAAATGTTTCAGGTACTTAAGCCACAAGGTCATCAGTGTTACTAGCTGGGCACGTTAGCGCTCTTTCAGGATTTTTTGTTTGAAGACACCCCCAGCAATCTCTGTGCATCACAAATAAGTCTCAGTACTTAAATAAGGATGTTTTTCCTCCTGAAGTGGACAAGCACCAAAATGAATTACAGAGTTCCATGCTTGAACTCTAAAAATCCCTCAATGCATACATATGTGGCCCTGCATCATTGCAAGGAGCTGTTATTTGAGACACTAGAGGCATGCGTTAGCACACCACTGTGCTCAGACCAACTAATCCAGCTTCTCAGAGGACTGCCCAGCCTGAGTGGCACACCCTACTGACACCACTTTTTTCCATTCAGGACCACCAGCTCAGCATCACATTCAACAGCACAGATGGAGCTTCCATACAACAGGGTTTTGGCAGTGACACGCAGTGACAGAAACACTACATACCTATGCAAGCACAAGTGGTGCTAGTTGGCTGACAGGAAAACCTGGTCATGCCCATCACACCCTAGACTTCCACAAGGGCACCGACGAAGGAGAGCCAGACCTCCTTCCAGCCTCTATCAGGTGAACTGACACTTCTCCTCTGCAACCACTTTCACAAGTAAGTTAGGACAGAGCTAGTTTAGTCTATAGCAGCCTGTTAACGCTTCCTTGGTCAGTGTGGGGTTTGTATTCTCCATCAGAGAATGTTTTCTTGATGTTTCACGCCTTTATTACAATGCAATGGAACTTGGCTGTACAGTGGACAACCTACTCTGTAACTACACTGTCAGTCTTTTTTACAGTTGTAGTCCTCTCTGTACACCCTCACTGAATCAATACCTAGTAAATTCAGAATAAAGAAAAACACGTATATTTTTGAATCTGCTTCCTAGATCAGATGACCACTTCCCATGAAAAGCAGAGAGTGCTTTCTGTTGTCTTCAATGGACTTTTATCAAGATCTGTGAATTGCCACCTTCTTACTAGAAAATCTGTTTCTAACATGTAGAATATTACATATTTTAAAGTTGGAATTATATTAATGTCTTTAGTTAAAAAAAGGGGAAAAGAAATCCAGATTCTTTTTGCACCTTGTTTTCACTTGTAACTCTGGTAACCTGACATCAAAGTAGCAATAGGGACACTTTAAAAATGCTATGGTTTATCTTCATTTAAAAAATACAAATATGAATATGCCTCTTTTTCGGCAATGCAGTTTGCACAGTGACCACGCAATATCATCTGTTGTTTGTCATATGGTGGTGTAAGACACCCACTTTTTCTTGCTGATGTCAAAACGATAAATGAAAACTGAGAAATCCTGTCATGCATTGCTACATGTTCTTAAATATAGATATAAAAATACGTATCACTCAGAACTTTGTTGAGTATAATCTTTTGACACTCTGACAGAGAAATGTCATAGATAGATATATAGCCTGATCATCAAAGTTATTGTATATGCCTTCTGCTATTGAGCTTCAGTAAGGACGTTAGCATAGGCATTGGAAGCAGTACTAGGTATATTCCCCTTACTCCATTGGCAAGGCTTGTCCTCTGGAAATATGATCGCTGTAATTCTGGCAGTGCCCAACAACCCCAAGCAGGAGGAGGACAAACTGTTCCACCCTATACCAAACAGTCACTGATCAGAGCTCCATCTCCCCAAAGTGACCAAATGTACTTCACCAAGTTCCTTTGTCAATCAAACCTCAACTTCATTCTCTGTAAATCAAATCACATATCTTGCCTTAATCAAAGGAAAACAAATTTTAGAGTGGGTTAAATCTGCTTAATTTGTTTCTACACAGGTTGGTAACATTTTATGTTACTAGCCATTCCAGCTTACTATCTGCCTCTTTCCCTTCTCACTGGGAGCTGTTACTTACTTGTTGTTTGTATGCCTAAGTGTTTTCTATTTCGTGGAGTCATCCACGAACATTTTCTATTTCGTGGAGTCATCCAGAATTCGGTGTTTTTGAATGGAGCTCCAGCCAATACCATCAATTTACATATTAAAAGTGAATTTGCTGTCTCTAACTAACAGTTTTACTAGTCTGAAAACACTACATTTTAACTAGCAAATACTCATGGGATTCATAGTTCCGGATATATTAATAACTGGAAGAATAAAGTAAGTCTCTTACTTGATCCTTGTTCACAGGAAGCTTATTCACATTGTAGCAGACAATGTCAGTCTTACATGAAACCATTGACAGCTATTGCTAGGGGGCTGGATTTAGTCCTGACTATCTTTGACCCAGTGCCTTGCATTGTACTTTAAATAATGTTCCAGGAATGGAGCAGTCTCACAAAGTGTGGATGTAAACCAGCCAATTTTATATCCTTGCCTCTGAAGAGGCATACTGTTTGCTTTTGGATCTGTTATCTGCTGAGTTGGGGGGCAGTCAAGTCCAAAAATAACTGTACAGAAATTAAAATGCTACGTTGCTCTGCCAGCTACTTCTATTATTACATCTAATTATCGTGAGAACCTTTCCTCAGTTCTCACCAGTAATTTTTTGACTTAAATAACTTATCATAATATCTTCCATCAAAGCTCGTCTTTGATTCAACTATAGTTATTTTAAATTCGCTAAATGACACTTGGAACTTTCTTGAGACAAGTTTTACAGTGAAATATCTACTGCACAATTGTGTCAAAGTCAGAGCAAAACCTGACTCCCTCAATCAATTTTTTTGCGGAAACTGATTGTATTGAAAAGCTCTATGCTATGGATAGGGTAGGAATTTGAAGTTTTTGTGCTAGATTTAGATGTGAAATCAGCAGAGGAAATGCACTTGTCCTAATGTGATTATTTAATTGCAATTAGTGTATTTTTGTTATTGCATATTACCTTGATTTTTCAAGTTCCTTGTACAATCAAGCAAAAGTTATGAAACATTGGAGAAGTGTACCAGGGAAAACAGGTAGAAATTATGGGTGCTCTGTGCTGTTTTAATAAGGCATATTTTCTTTTACTTATTAAATTCTGTTAATGAGGCAGTACCCTTCAAACAGATTATAAATATTTTCCTTATATGCCCCAATGAATCATAGTGTTAAACTTTTTCTTCTTATATATAATCACAGATTTCACTCCTTGCATAACAAATCAGTTCTTTTTTTTCTGTTCTATTAATAATTCATTTTATATGTTCACCTTCTAATATAAAGCTATGTGAATTTACACATATATGGTTAAAAGTCATCATGAAGTCCTAGCACAAAAAAATAGGAAACATTAGACACAGAAATTTGCATGGATGTTAGCTAGTTAAATCTGAGTCTTAGTAAACTGTTTCATTACATTACTGTTTTAATATAATATAGAATCTTTAGACTTGGTCATATGAATAGCAAATGCTTGTATCAGGTCAACTACACACCTGTACTTAAGTTTTGGTTGGGGCTAAGTAGCTGTCACATGAAGGCTTTAAGAGTTCAAATCAGATTAATAAATTCTATTTCATTCCCGAGTCAAACTTAGCTAAAAAAGAACCTGCTTTCTATTAACAGTATTATTCACTTATTCCTATTTTGGTAAAAGAAATGTATTTCATCATTTGCTTCATATAGCAGCAGACTTTGGGAAATACTCATCTGGTTTCTAGTTAGTTTTGGCTGATCTAAGCTGATTTCTGCTGAAAGACAGTAGCCCTAGAGAACAGGGTCTTGGCTTGAAGTTCTAGCAAGAATCAGGACAAAATTTCAGAAAACTTTCCACTGGATTTTCCATAAAGACTGAAAAGAGCTGTATAAATATCTGGTATCCTCCAGTGTGACCACTAGGCTTGAGCTTCTCTGGTGATACAATATCTGGGTTTGCCTAAACAGCTCAGCAAGTGGATTACATGGCTAGTACTTTATTTTATCTTCAGTTCTTGTACACATACTGATTATCCCCTAGAAACACAGTTTCCCAGGAGCTTACGGAATTAAATAGTTCTGTTATAATTAAGTCTTGATACTTAATTAAGAAATGGGTAGTCACAAAAGCAGCAAATGAGACATGTTAGGCATTAGTTCCAGAAGAAGTTTTGAGCTCTTTTACCTTGAAAAGTTCCTATTTTTAACTCTGAATTATTGCACTTTTATTTCTCAGACTATTGATAATATTAAAAAAGATAAAACCAGGTAATAATGTATTCTTTGTTGCAGTGCACTGTTGCCGGTGGAAGAAAGCGTGTCCCACCTTCAGTGTTTCCAGGAAGGTAAAGCATTGTCATACTGGGCCCCTTGTCTCTGTGTCCTGGTTGTAGATTCTTGCTTTCCTAGCTAGTCCTCAAGTTTTGGGATATAATAATCAATTAGCTACAAAATATGACAGCTGTCCCGTAGAAGTAATAGGTTTTTATATTTCCATAGCTTCTTTTCAGCCATGTCTGTAAGAATTGTTTAAGCCTAACACTTCAGAAACAACCTAAAAGAAAGTCCCTCTACCAGATTTTTATAATCTGTTGTGTATTTTTATATTTTCTAATCCTATGTCATCAGCAAGGCCTTACATCACTCTCCAGCTACATAATATTACATGAGCTTCAGTAAATTCTTTCTTCAACATGCTGTATTAAACAAAATCTTAAGCAGGCTTCTGGGTAGTCTCACTTGGTCTGTCAAAATGACTAAGCAAGTTTACTTAGTACTTTGTCAGATTATGATTGTTTTTATGTGGGTTAAATGCTACTCCTATTATATATAATCTTGTCATGTTTGAATAGCTGAAAGTGAAAAAGCCAGTTGTACTCAAGATACAATGTTTGCAAATCTTGAATAAACCATTTATACAATTCAGGCAAAAGTGGAAATCAGCTATGGCACTTTAGTGCCTTGCGTGGTGATTTCTCTTTTTTAAGACAAACTATACTTTGGTAACTTCTCACAATCTAGCGTACAAGCAGCATGTGAAATGAAATTTACTTTTTGTAGTTATTTTTGGGCTTGCTCCATTGCAGATGTTAACAAAAGACCAAAATAACAACACCAGCTTTAGAAGATGGCAGTGTGTGTAGTCACAGCAACACAGAACTTGGTGTGCACTTGCCTCCCAGGTATTTACTGAATTTGTCAGGTGATGTCACCATGCACTGAGATACTTGCTGCCATAGCCACATTTTGTCAGTACTTAAGATGGTTATGTTAGTACTAACTCAGCTACAACTCTGTGAGGAGCCAAGGTATACTGAAGTCAAAGCATCGTCTCCTTCCAGGGTTCATAGTCAGCTGTGGTGGCTCTCCTGTGCACTCTGATGCTCAGACAGAAAGTAATCTGCCTTAGGTTTATTGAAGACAGACATAGATCAGCAAAGAATGTCAGTCTAGAGGAGAAAAAAAGCGCACATTGCTCTCCAAAATACAAAATCTGTGGGCACAATTGCAGACCTCTGCCCCCGAAAATACTGAAATGACACAAAGTTAAATGTTTGGAGATGGTCAAATGAAATAAAGCATAACAATTCGAGTCAAACAACCTGAAAGGAAATGCTTTGTTTTGATATTCCTGATGAAAAATTTAAAAAAAAAACAGAAAAAGCAGTCTTTCTAAGCACAGTTTCAATGTTGTGCTCTCTGTGTTGTCTTAAGTCGTAATACTGTTAACAGCTCAACGGTGTTTGAAATTATTTTAAGTTACTTTGTTTTGTATCTGATTGAACAGGAATGTATGCAAACATGCTTAGGCAAACATTTTTTGCATTTGGCCCTTATGCAAAGACCTTTTTTGCATTTGTCCCTTATGGTAAGATTCTTTCAGTAACTAGTCTGTGGGTGTCTCCTCTGGCTTTCTGAGTTGTATCTATTTACAGCAGTCAAGAGAAGGGGTAGGCAGGAGAAGTACTACAGGTCAAGAGGATTGAACTTTTATGTTAATGCCTAAAAACTTCCTGTGTTCAAGTAAACACTCACACATAAATTCTAAAAACTTGGAAAAAAATGAACATTGCTGACCTGACACCAGAAATGAAGCTGGCTTTTCAGGGGCACTGGGTAGGAGTCATTACAACATTAATGATCATTGAGTATGGATTTGAGGAAAATCTTAAGGTCAGCCATAGCTGTCAATGTAAATAAAGATCAACGAGTAACTAGGCCAGGGGTCTTCTGACACAAGACATATATTAATAGAAATTTAAGAATAAGCCCCAAGTACTCTCCTTGCAGCACTAAATGGGTACTAGCAGATTCTGTATTCCTTGCCCAGCCATGTTTTCTTGTTTACATTTACTATATATAAGCAAATTACATTAATCATAGAAGTCCTATTTTTTAATACTTATGCATGGTGTCCATTAGCAATACTACCAGAGGATCTGCCAACAATTTTTTTTTCATTTTTCTGTCCTTGAACCCTGCTATGAAATTACTCCATGTAATTAAAGGCTGCAAATCACAGAAAAGATGTTCTGATTGTGCATCATTCAATATGTCACATCACCATTAATGTGCTATAGAGTTTCTCTCGCAGATTTTTTGTAACTTCCAGCAAATCTTCTGTGGAGTATGGTAGCTTGTCTCAGACCCTTTAGTAAATGCATTCCAGCTAAACTGGGTGATATGCCATTATTGTTCTCAAGCTCTGTCATCAGCATCCATTAATAGTAGCTGTGGGCACAGGAATGCGCTTGGTGATACTAAAATGTTCAAAATATGTATCTACTACATGGAAATGAGTAATTATACTGGTTTCTTAACCAGGTCACTTTAGGTGCTTTTTAAAATTTAAAGAAAAACATATTATGGACAAGTCCTTTCTCGTAATCAGTGGCAAATACCCTTAAGTTGTAGAAGAACTGCTGAAGTAAAAAAAAACACACAAAAAAAACCCCCAAAAACCAAACCAAAAAAACTGAAGTCTTGAGTTCACTGATATTTTTAGGTATTTGTCAAACAGTATGAAGGATTTCAGAAGTTTGACCCTTTGGAGCCCTCTCCATCTACGCAAACTTGTAACCTAGTTTTTCAGTTCACAGAAAACATTTTTCTCCTCTGTTTTACTTGGCTTGAATTTCAATTAGAACTTCTTTTTCTCGCAGTGTTCTCTGAAATGTCAGAGAAAGAGAAAGAGATCAAGCGTTTTCTTAATGGATGACGGAGTTAGCAGTAAAGGTCTGTGACTTGCTAATTTTCAGTCAGCAACCTCTTCAGTAGTGAATATGCTAATTCATCATTATGTGCTTCAGACTTGAAAATGGATTTTTAATGTACCCTCGGGAAGTCTGCCTTGGCCAATCTGCTAGTGATGCGTTAAAGGAGGAGTAAGCACAACAACCTAACCTTTACTGTAGGGCATCCAGCCTGCCTCTGCAGAAGAGGATGGAGAGGCACCCTGTACTGCAGCAACTCACAAAGTCTATTTATCATCAGCTGCACGGATTTCGAAACAAAGCAGTAAAATGTTCTAAATCTTCTCACTGACAGTTGGGAATACCTAATGAAAAAGCAGGCTTTGCGTGGTTACTTGAATGCCATTGTGTGTCAGTTGTGGTTGGCTTACAAAATAAACTACTCTGATGAAAAGTAGTGATGTGGTTCATATTTAAAGCTTGCAATAAGACTAGCAAGTAATAAGACAGAGTGAAGGACCTCATGTTACTTTAGCCTAAGTAGTCTGTTTGGGTCTGATGCAAAGTGGAACCTCTCAAAAAAAAAGGCAAAACAAAGGAAAGACAACTTGCAGCTCTGAACAAGCTCCAGAAAACATGGTTCATATATATACCCCAGGAAAGAAGGGTTTGACTGAATCTTCACTGAACAGCAGTCTTCACTGTTCAACTGTGAGAGAGAATTCAGCCACACAGTTTCTATTTTCCAGCATTGCTCTGGTTATCAAATACTTCTAGCACTGTAGCTACAGCACTACTGAAGTCAAACTTGCTTTATCTTTCTCATTATAACTGTAAATGGGCTTGGACTATCAGCCAGCTATTAACCTACAGGAAATGCCCTCTGACTTGATCATTGCTTTATGAATCTATAATGCAGACAATTGATGATGCCTGTACATCAGTATCAATTGTGGTTATGACCTTTTCAATTTACTTAGCAAAGAGTAACATAAAATCTTGACAGGTGCTATAGTCTGTATTTCCCAAGCTGCTGTCAACCATTCTGATAAGACTAACACTGTAGTTTACTAGAGTAGCAGCCAAGTTGATGCTTATGTGTAAGCACATAAGATAGAAAGCCAGTTCTGTGGGAAGATAGCTGCTTACCCAGAGAAGGACTTTAATGTGTGTTTGTCTTTGAATACAAGAGCAACCTCATTATTTGCAAGGTCCTACACCTGGGTCGGGGTAATCCCTGGTATCAATACAGGCTGGGGGATGAAAGGATCGAGAGCAGCCCTGCTGAGAGGGACTTGGGGTTACTGATAGACGAAAAGCTGGACATGAGCTGGCAATGTGCACTGGCAGCCCAGAGGGCCAACCATGTCCTGGGCTGCATCAAGAGAAGCGTGGCCAGCAGGTCGAGGGAGGTGATTCTGCCCCTCTACTCTGCTCTGGTGAGACCTCACCTGGA
>Ga0065711_1033518_pt1 | contig 25346 bp, 11 predicted proteins | sample Hoacrofraction12_FD_59098 | JGI IMG/M metagenome (GOLD analysis project Ga0065711, IMG submission 59098) | Hoatzin crop microbial communities from Cojedes, Venezuela - Epithelial fraction 12 v2 (version 2) | ecosystem: Host-associated > Birds > Digestive system > Esophagus > Crop | place...
GAAAGAAAGAAAGAAAGAAAGAAAGAAAGAAAGAAAGAAAGAAAGAAAGAAAGAAAGAAAGAAAGAAAGAAAGAAAGAAAGAAAGAAAGAAAGAAAGAAAGAAAGAAAGAAAGAAAGAAAGAAAACACCCATTTTTTCCTTTCTATAAAATTAACAGTAAAAGTCTTTTTTTTCTCCCCTTGAAATAGTCTGGTTTTGCATGATTTCGTTTCTCAGCTCCATGATCTTATTTTTAATTACTTTTCCATGAGCATCTGAAGATCTTCTGAAAAGTTAGTATTGCCATCTCCTATATCTTACCTGTTCTTGAAAAGGTACCAGGAATAAGGAAAGCATAAAGTAGGTTATTACAGTCAAAAGCAGAATTTTATGCTTTAATTTATTTTCCAAACTTCTATGTGTTTCTCTGAGTTTGGTTAAAATACTCTAGATAACTTCTTATCTACATAGACAAAACAGGCAGTGGTGTATAGGATAAGGATGTTGCACAGAAACAAAAGCCAAAAGTTGTTAATTGATCAACTCTATAAGAATATTGGATGGGGATAAGAAGGCAGAGGTGTAGCAGGAGGACAAATGAGGAGATGAGCCAGAATCAACAACTGAACTACAAGGAGTGAAAACAAGCAGCTTCTAAAGCAGAGCCTGCTGAATCACTTGTATCAAGACATGCCTTTGCACCTAGATCTTTTCGTTCTGCTGTTGTACTGGCTTCAACTCTTAGTGGGAAGAAGAATGTTTGTGTTCTTGGTAAAATATCACTCTAGAACTGTCTTTCTTCCACAGCCTGTATAAATGGGGGAGGGCACAAAAGACATAGTATAACATAAATCTGTAAGAAGGCAGGCAGTTTGGATGGCAGGGAAATTTGCTTCAGGTTGCCTCTATTTAGTCCATCATGAACATTATTTCTCTATGCTAGATTTTTCCTTTTAAAGAAAATTGTTGTCTGCCTATCTCTCTCTCTCTCCACACAGATATGATGCCAATCATCTGATATGAGAGGCTTCATGTAACACATTTCTTAGGAGGTCCTTTTGTAGTCCTTTTTGAGGGTTTTCCTTTGCATTCCTTACATCTGGTCTTTAACAAACCACTTCTACATTAATTTTAGTATCACATGCTGTGTAATGAGTCCCATAACTTGAAATTGTTCTTCTTATTCCTCTCCTTCTTTCACTGAATATTCTGGTTTTGACAACAGTATAGAAAATTCAAGTCTTTTTTCTGCCAAATCAACCCGATCTTCTTTCTCCAGCACAACAGATGAATCTACCATGCCTTCCTTCTAGGTCCAGATTTCTCTTCCTTGTCCTTGTATGATGTCTCTTTTCTTCACATACAACACACAGTTTATATCCAGGTAAAGAATCTTATTTATTTTTCAACAAGAACACTGCTGTTGCCTCCTGTGTTGTAATGGAGTGTGGTTTCCTGCCTAAATACTGAGCTGATTTTTAGCAGGTCTAAATGATCATTCCTATCTGAAATATTGCTTCCATGCTTATGTCTCTCTTCTGCTACTCACGTTACACTTTGTGAAGTCCACCTGTCATGCCTTTCCACATCAAATTCAGATGTCATCATGGTCAGGACTCCACAATTTAATTCTATCTTCTCTTTCCAGTGGTCATCTAAGCGCCATCATAAACTCACTCTTTCTTCGTTATCCATTTTAAACACTAAAACACCTTTTCCACTTTTAAATTCCCCATTAAATTCCACCTCTTTCACATTCTCTAACAACATATAATAGAAGAATTATAAATCTGACCTTTAGTACATTAGATGTGTATTTCTGCAAACTAAAACGTGACATAGTTACATATTCATTACACAGAAATACAGTGTCTTAAATATCTGTAAAAATAAGATACTAGGTTGTATGTGAAATCCCACTGATGGTGAGTTTAAGTAGATTTTATCTTTTTGATTTAAGTATTGTCTATAAATCCTAACAGACTATTTTATAAATAAGTTTTGATTTGCCTCTAAAATAGAACAAATTCATGGTTTGTTATCTTTCCTCAGAAATACAAAACTAGTCTAAAAGTTTCAGACATTGCTACTTGCATCTTTATTTTGAATGTGAATGTTTCTTCACTTTTGCATCTCTTCAATGACTTTCTCAGTGACTAGCTAATAATCTAACACAGAAGATGTCTGGCTTTGTTTAATTCACATTTTTGCAGTCAGCTTACAAGCCACAGTGCCCTCAGCCTGTGAGCATCACTCAAGAATTGTAAGTGCTGAACACGTATGAAGTATAATCCCAGGAGCCCAGATATGGCCCCACTAGGAAAAGGTGACCCTCTTTTGCAGTTTAAACAGTGATTCCTGAATTTGCATCCTGCATAATTTCCTGCAGTTATTTTTAAAAGAACAGATAAAATACACCCTTGTCTTATCGCTTTATTGCACTTTTCTATTTGTTGATGGAAGGAGATGCAGACAAATTTATATGGACATCATCAGACTTGAACAGGGTTAATCTACTTAGGCTCAGGTGAGTTCATTTTAGTTTTGATTCACTTCATTGCACATCTATAATGGTTATTAACAAGCTTAAGGACCTTTGGGAGCTTATGGATAACAATACAGCACCATGGAAGGTGGGAAATCATTATCCTAATAAGGCTGGTGTAATAATTTGCAGTCACACACAGTTTCCGTACTAATCCTTGGGGTTGGGGTAGGTCACTAGGTCTGTAAACCTTTCATCAACTTTATACATTTTTTGCTCTTGCTCTTTAATTAATGAATATACAGTAACATAAAAGTAGATGTAAAGAGTTTAACATATAAGTGTTTTTCATGCATCACTGGCAAATTTTACTGCCTGTATGTGTATATTCATTTTAAATACAAGGCTTATAATGATTTTTTTTAATGCTATTATATTTATTCACTGTCTATTCCATGATAACTGATGTATAATATTTAAGAATAAGAAAAAGCTTCACTGGCAATCTTAAAATTAATGATAATTTTGGATCATATTTCTCAGCATATTTTTTTAGTTCAAACTTTTTAATGTATTTGGATAATAACAGGTGTCAGAATAATTCTGTATGTAAATCAGATGTTTAATCTGTAAAAATCATTTCTGAATGTATCTCTAATGCTGAAAATAATTCTATATATTAATTTTATAATAAATTATGATTATCTGGTGTTAGAAACATGCATGTATTCAACACCATGTTTCTCCACATTTTGTTGAATAATATGTCATGGTTAGAGGATATTTTACACTTTCTAAGACAACAGAGACTGTGTAAGGTTGAAATTCTGAGAGCAAATTTTAATCTCAGTATCTGTCATGCAAACAGCAAAACCAACTTTAAATACTTTTTCATAACGTTAAATCTTGTAATGATAAACACTTTTTTCCAGATTTGTGGTATTCTCCTCCTCTAAATAAGCATGTGCAATTAATTTTAGTCTGAACTGAAGTTGCATGAAACATGAGCTAGTAAAATAATCAGCTCAGGTGTTTTATATTCCTCAACTGCTGGAAGACAGGGAAGCTGCAAGAGCTATAAATTTCTCCTGTTTTCATCCTTTTGGCAAAATTTAGTGCATTGGACCCATTTCTCAATCTGAAACAACTTGCTATAGGGGAGGTAGCGTCTGAGTCTGTATCAAAAGCAACTAAATTGTTGAGAAGAGAACTATTCAGAGCTACTTCGAAAGTTAAATCACAACTTGAGCAAACTCACCAGGACTCTCAGGCCCACAACCCACTCCATTTCAGAAGAAATGAAAGTGCTTCACTCATTTCTTCCTCACTCAGAGTGTGGGAGAGGTCAGAGTAGTCACACTTCCCATCTTTAATGATTTAGTCTAGTAGTTAGAAATGTGTCAAGGAAGACCAGAATCAATGTCCCACTCTGCCTAAGTGGCCTAAACTGACTGTTTCATATCGTGCTTCTCTGGAAAGTGTCTTTTAGCTCCTTCTAGGGTCCACGTTAATTAGGGAAGATGGAGGCAGATGTGTTACTCTCCTTTTAAGGTTGTATCCTAAAGTAACAAAGAAGTCAGGGGTCAGAAAAAGAATATGCAAGAGAGGAGAATCACACAGTAGTAATTAGAAGATGTAGAAAAGAGAGGAAGAGAAACTGTGAGGTTCCTAAATTTTGGTGCTGGCTCTCAAAACTGACTTTTATGTCAGATAAAGTATGATATATCAAAGAGAGTGCAGATTTTTCTCAGAAACTTCTACTAGTAGGCAACACATTTTTTTAGCTAGAGAAAGCCACACAGCTTTTCATGAAGATAATCAGGGATTATAACCTCTGCCCTCTCATATGATTCGACGTATGCCAGGATGCTCTCCAAAATGAAGATATTCTCTATCATTGTAATGGATGCATATTTGCTTAGTCAAAGGGACATGCTAGCAACCTCCAGTGATATGACCTGATGCATATGCAGTGTTCTATTTCCTAATCAGACATGATTTTCTCATTTGAAGGGAGATGCCTGAATTTTGGATGATCAGATCTGCAGTTAGGAAAGAAGGTACAAGACTGAAGGCTGTCATTGAGCAAGAGTGTTCAGGTATAATTTCTGACTCAGTCTTTCATTGAGTAAAACCCTGTGTAATTATTTGCATGCTAATACATTTTTTAGACTTCTTGGCAGCTACTAGACAATCTGAACTAAGGCAAAGTTTTGCATCTTATTTTCCAAAAGAAAGCCAACAATTTCTGGTGAAGAAAAGTTAACATCCTGCCTTTGGCGTCTGGTGTGTGTAGCATAATCTATTGTTTCACTGGAAATTAGAAAGCGTGGGTATCTCTCCTGACTACACTCCAGTGGAATGTGTTAGTTTGGACAAATCACTTAAGCTTCTGTGTGCTTCACTTACTCCATCTGTAAAATGGAGATAATTATGGTATATGCCTCTCAAGGATGTTACAGTACTTAATTAGTGAATTTTTAAATCCTTGGAGGTCTTCAGAGGAAAGATATTATGTGTTAAATATGTCTAAAGCATATTCAAACAATTTAAAAATTATTATAGTGATTCCCTATTTAAAACTTTTTTTCTTTGAAGTTACAGAGCTTTGGGACAAAGAATGAGAGCTTCTTAAGAATGGATGAAAAAGTATTTTTACCTGTTTCTCAAATACTTGTTGGTCAACTGAGTATTTGAATGGCTTTCTTCATTCTCTATAGCAAAGGCAAGTCTAAGTAAGGTTATAATTGCTTTTATCTTCCAACATGTTCTGGAAAAATATTAGGGGGAGGGTGTAGAACAACTAATGCCAAAAAACAATGCTTGTACAGTAACCAAAGGCTATGAACAGGCCATGAATTAGTCTAGACCAGAAACGGAAAGGAAGTTTCACAGCACAATCAAGTTCTAGAACCAATGGGATTTAAAACAATGTTAGCAAAAATCTTAACAAAATATTTTTAGATGATGATCAGGCAGTGACTGAGAAGTGTTATATATTGCAGTGGCTGAAGTAACAGGAGACTGTACTCAAACCCTTAGAAACTACAGGTTACTACATGCTGAGTAAGCTCTGCAGTACATAGCAAATCTAAATGTGCTGTCATGGTCACACAGGCAAGGGCAGCATCCCCTAGACAGGATAGTCAATCTCTGTTGTGTGCATGGAAAGTGTATCAAGCCGTTCAGTCAGATCTAATATACAACAAGGAAATACTGCCACATAAGGAAGCTGCTCACACTGCTCTGTGATATTCAGAAAAAAGTGATCATAAGTTTTATCAGCTATAAGTTCCCCATGACATTCACTTTCTGCCCAAGACATACATAACACTGGAGTTTTTAATTTTATAACTGAGAACATGAAGGAATCAACTGCCTTTTTCAACTATTGAACTGGTAATTAAAATGTGCAATATAGAATGTAGTTAGAATAGTGGCCCGTACAGCCACATATTAATCTAAATGCCTGACATGGGTAGAATTAAATCTTCCTCAGCACCCTCTTCTCAGATGCTCATTTGTGGCATCTGTTTTAGATTCAACCTGGTTTTAGGTTGAGTAGATGTAACAAATATCTAATAATGTTCATTAAACTGTGAAAAATTAAATTTCTCTTATGCTTTTCTTCAATAAAATAATAATAGAGATAGATACTTGGTAAATCTAATTCTCTTTCATGTAACATCATGTACTTCATTAGTGAAAAAAGATTTTTAAATGTCAATTAAAATATAAGAAACAAACTAACTAAAACATTCTGTAACAAGTGCTTTCAATATGACAAAATATTGTCAATGACTGTGTGTACATTTACATTTTGGTTGAGAACAACACAGCAGCAAGGAAGCAAATTCCCTAGCCAAAGAGCATTTACTACAGATCGATTCGGATTGTAGAGCAGTTTCACTGCATGCAGCCGGGTTTTTTTTCAGAGGAAAAAGTTCTCTTGTTGTACACCAAATGCAACTCCAACTTCCAGTAAAGGCATAAACATCCATACTTATGACTTGTCCTTCAGATAGCTAAGAGCCACTTACATAGTGAGGACACTCAGTGCAGGGGACCAAACTAAATTCAGCACGGAGTAGGACCCTGACTGAAATACCATTTAGACGTAGGAGCCGCAGCAGCAACTGCTTTGGTCTGCTAACCCCTCCTATTGCACTAAATCACTTATTAGCATAGACATGGCCAATATTATCCTGACCACAAATAATTTTTCATATAATTCAGCTGTTCATTTTAACTTCATATATGATTTTACATATACATAAACACACACATGTATACAAGCATATATATATGAAAACATGTCCTGCATGCTTTAAAATAGAACTGTCTGGAATTTTTTTGAATAAAAATATACAGGAAAACAGTTCTGAAGTTTTGTTCTCACTTCAGTGATGACACTGTTAAAGTTCTTATTCAGAAACTGCGACTTAGGAAAAGAAGTGCAGTCACACAAAGTTGTCCATGATTCTCGTCAGCTGGAAAATTCTGTAAGATTGATTACGTAAAAGTAAATTAATGGCGAATGGTAAACCAGCATGTATTCAACCGGTGTGTACCAGGATACTGATTTGCAATAACCGTATGAACACTAAGGACGTTCCAGAGGACTGGAAGAAGGACAATACCACACTAGTACTTACAAAGACTAGATGGGCCAACCCACATAATTATAGGGCTGTCAGCATGACATCGATCCCAGGCAAAATAATAGAGTGACTGATATGGGAGTCTGTTACCAGAGAATTAAAGGAGGAAAAAGGAATGGATGCCAGTCAACATAAGCAACAAAACAACTTTCTTTTGTGTGAGATTACTACTTTGGTTTCAAAATCAAATTATGTTGGTAGAAGATACCTAGGTTTTTGTAAGCATGACATGTCTTACAAACAGGTATATATGACATATACATAGCTGTAAATATAATTTTGGTTCAAAAAATAACAATTCAGAATTAGCACGGAGCACAGGTTATCTTACAGGTCCTGACATGTAAACACAGATTTATCACTGAATGTGTGAAGTTTGAGCTGAGTCTTGCAGGGATTTTTTTGTTGTTCTGTTCTGTGTATTACTTTGTATCAGTGACCAGAAACAAAAGTATTGAGACATTCTGTATTTTCACCATTTCTGAAGGTGGAAATTTTTGGAGGGATAGTTAATGAACAGGGTAGGTTACTGCAGCAGAATAATCTGTTTATCTTGGTTCTGTGAGTGCAAGCAAATAATGGGATTTAATGTGGTCAGTTACAGAGCAGAACACCAAGGACCAATGCTATATGACAGGGTTATACATTTGGTTGCTCTCATCACATCGAGACCACAAGGAACAATAGGGTTGGTTTTTCTTTTCCAGACATCTACAAGGAGTGGGATGCAGAGAGACAAGGGAAGCAGTGAAGCTATGCTCACTGACTACTAGAAGCCAACCCAGGAGATGTCGTTACAGTCTGCATACTTTTCTACAGCCAGAACGTGCTGGCAGCCTCTCCCATTACACTTCTGTCCTCCATGCAAAGGCTCTTCAAGTCATATTTTATCACTTATTCCATCATGGCCTCCCCACTTTGGCTGGGACCTAGGCCTAGGAATTTTTCTTTCCCTTGACAGCAAGGAGCAGAACTCAGTTGCTCAGGAGCTACTTGCATATTTCATGCTCTTAACACTAAAGGCAATAACTATATCCAAAATCTTCTAGGTAAATGGGGAGAGTTTTTGTTCTGTAGGGCTCTACAGACAAAACGCTAAAGATTGCACAGTGCCTATACATTAAATGTGTAACCTGGGTCTTGAAGTATGGCTCTGAGTTAGTCAAGTAAGTTCCTTGCACAATCTGCAGGGAGAGTTAGTTCCCTTATAAAGTGATTTGGAAGAAACAGAGTACTAAGTTATCAGCATGTGAAACACAGAAATCCCTGAAAAACTGTACCATGCAAATAATTGACTGTAGGCAGCATCCTCCTTTGTTTCCTCTCTTTGAACATTTTAATTTTCTGTGACTGCAGGCAACAGAAGAGTGTCTCACAGGCTACATGCAGCCATTGAGTTAGAGGAATAGCAACTTTGATTGTTGATATTGTTAAGTAAGATAATAATATCATAAAATCATAGAATCATGGGTTGGAAAAGACCTCGAAATCATCAAATCCAACCATCCACCCAACAACACCATGCCTAATAAACTATATCCTGAAGTGCCACATCTACACGTGTTTTAAACACCTCCAGGCCACCTCCCTGGGCAGCCTGTTCCAATGTATGATGACTCTTTCAATAATGAATTTTTTCCTAATATCTAATCTAAACCTCCCCTGATGCAACTTGAGGCCATTGGCTCTCGTCCTATCAATAGTTACCTGAGAGAAGAGACCAACACCTGCCTCACTACACCCTCCTTTCAGGTAGTTGTAGAGAGCAATAAGGTCTCCCTTTAGCCTCCTCTTTTCCAGACTAAACACCACCAGTTCCTTCAGTTGCTCCTCGTAAGACTTGTTCTCTAGACTCCTTACCAGCCTCGTTGCCCTGCTGTAGAGGTAAACTGAGCCTTACCTCGTAACTTCTTGGCCTATTCCACAAAGCACATAGCCATTTTATAAAGCAAAGAACAAGTCAGTAGTTTTTAAAGGAGTTGGTGCCATTGCTGTTTTCAGTTAGTGAGATAAATATAAAATTTAGAAAATATGAAATTTAGGTTCAGATTTGCTTGGGCATGTGGATCAGATTCTCGACTGATGCAAAGTAACATAATTTTCCATAGCTACATTTGAATTACTTTCTTCCACATCAGCTAAGAATCTGGTAGCTATTATTTATTTTAACTTTCAGTATGACATGAAACTGCTCTGAGATTCTTCTCTCTTTTCTCATTCAACCATAAGCCAACATCCAGAGTACAAATGTTTGGTGATAAATTTTTCTTACCACAGGAATTTAGACTAGATACAAATGTAATTTAGCTGGTACTTTATTTTACAGCTCAGGGAATTTGTTGGATACTTACTACGGGCAAAAGTGTTTAGTTTAGATACTGACACCAGCAGTACTGTCGTCTGGCAAACGCTGTATCATATACAGTACTTAGGAGAATTCTATTTGGTAAATAAAAAAGAAGGGTAAGTGTAAAATATGTTGATCTCAGTATAGGCTGATATTTTAAACGATCACAGATGGTGATGTACTAGCTGGTTATTGACAGCAATATCAGCTTTAGAAAGGGTTTTGACAGGTCTCATCAAACAATGATTAATTACTGAGAGGCACTCCAATTTCCTTCTTTGTTCAGTTCATGGCTCAGGGTAAAATCTGTTGCTCGTATTACACTCTACAACACAGGAAACATCTTCTCACTGCTGTATCCAAGGGCCAATCAAAAGTGCAAAAGTCAGTCAAATAAGACCCACAGTCAATGCTGGAAAGGCTTTTCCTCAAGGGATCAAAGAGGAAGGAAGTTAATGTGGCTTTGCTCTCCGTGTTTTAATTTGTTTTAAATGACCAATGTGTAGGACAGATGAATAGATTTTCTGAGGAGAGCAGGTGGGTACTAGTTAGGCCAGTTGTCAGATTATGTATAAAAATATAAGGATGAAAAAGGAATAACTGTGAGAGGACGCAAAGGATGTTAGTGTTCATGCTGAAATTGTATACACTTTCCACTAAAAAAGAACAAGAAGGACAATAATGGAAACAAACATGTTCTACCTATTTCCTTGAGACCGTTCTTAAAGAAGAGACACTACCTGTTTGAAGGATTGCTCCTATGCTCCTCATGTTGAACACACAGTGATATTGGATGTAAACCGGTAATGGAGATTTCCTAGAAATGGACAGGGTTCAATCCTGCCTGAGCAGTGTTAGGGAAAATACTCAGCAAATAGCCGTTGTTGAGAAGAGGTACAGCAGTTTTTAATAACGCAAAGGAGATGCTTCATTGCCAGATACTGAATGTGTTTAATGTATACAAGTTCTCCCTTGCGTGACCTGAAAGAACAGAAGGCATGTATGAGGAGTGATCTGCCTTGCAGTGCAGGATTTTGCTTAAGATTTTCAGGCTAGTTCCAGATGAGGTGGTAGATCTACACATCCGTAAAAAGCTGAACAGAAATTGTACTCTGGGTCCTGGAAGCAACACAGACACATCATTGCTGCACTGCATTATGCTTTGGCTAGTGTAGTTATGCTGACGTGGCTATGTTGCCTCCAGTCTTATCTTTATCCTCAGCTAGTTTAGATCTTTCTGCACTATGGTGCAAACTTATCCACTGTCTTCATCTTTACCAGAATCTAGAAATGTTAATGTTTTAAATATACCATCTGTTGTATCTATAAAACAGGAAGGGAACTCTCAGGAATATGTCCAGATGTAATTAGCAAGGTGTACTCTGAAGGTGGCATCCTCTTTATTTTTCCTGGCCTTTCTCGTACCAGAGATTGATCCCAGCTAGACATAGGACAATAGGTCACCCAGAACTGTAATTTGAGTTAGAAAAGACAAACTGCTTTCTTTGGTTCCTGGTGGCTGTGGTTTGCTTCAAGGTAGGGGACTGGGCTAATTGTCTGATGACGGTCCAACCTGATTTAGATTGACAGGGATGTAGATGCTGGGGTGTGTGTCTCTGTGTGTTTGCACACATGCATGCACTGGGGGAAAGGTGTTTTCAGCTTCCTCTGAAACATAGGATGTGGTTCAGCTTTTGGGAATCATCAGGGCAGCTCTCACTTCGTCAGTTTTCTAACATCAAAGGATCCTTTGGCATTACTAATGCCTTGATCTCCTCCTCTCTGTCTGTAGCACAGAGTTCATTCTGAAAATCTTTGGTCTAATTAAAACCTTAGATTTTGTAAGAAACTGAGTGATATGTAAGGTTTGTGATATAGAAAAGGGAGAAGGCCACATGATCACCAGATTTTGTGATTTGGTGATCTTTTCTGGCATTATATTCATGTCTTTATCTTCTCCCTGTGGAACAAAACAAGGTAAGAATATTATAGATATCCAAGAGCTTTAAAACTATAAGGAATCATAGAATCATTTAGGTTGGGAAAGACCTCTGAGATCATGAAGTCCAACCATAAACCTAACACTGCCAAGTCCACCACTAAACCATGTCCCCAAGCACCCCATCTACATGTCTTTTAAATGCCTCCAGTGAAGGTGACTAAACCACTTCCCTGGGCAGCCTGTTCAAGTGCTTAATATCTCTTTCAGTGAAGAATTTCTTCCTAACATCCAATCTAAACCTCCTTTGGCACAACTTCATGCTGTTTCCTCTTGTCCTGTCACTTGTTACTAGGGAGAAGAGACGAACACTCACATCGTTACAACCTTCTGTCAAGTAGTTGTAGAGAGAGATAAGGTCTCCTCTCAGCCTCCTTTTCTCCAGACTAAACAACCACAGTTCCTTCAGCCGCTCTATTGGTTGTCAGTGACATTTAGCCATTGGTTAAGAACTTAATATAGAGGAAACATAAAATAAGGAACTGGGAAATGTAGTTGAGCGGTCATCAGAAAACACTAGCTAAATTTCTGTTTTCTATACGTGTTCCTGCTGAAATCATCCAGTGCATCTCTGAAGTGTGTATCACCTTAAAGACCACTTTTATGCACAAGCACAAACCCAATATCTGTCCACACTGATACTTCTGTATCCACTCCAGCTGCAAGGAGTTTCAGAGCAGACTAAGCGGAAATCTGAGCCAATGTACTTCCATGTCCGACTTTTGCCTACACATGTGGGCCAGAAACAAGCACGTGTCCTGACATGCTTGACTCTGTAGCTTATCTGGTCACAAAGACCCAATGTCACTGAAGTCGGGCTAACAAGATATCACCTCACTTCTGGGTAAGTGGGACTTGTAGGCTCAGACTCCACCTGTATAGTGCAGTTTCAGGAAGCCTGAATCTCAGGTGAAACACACACAGCACTTTGGTGTCATGGAGCTCTGCTTGGCAGTGTACAGGGCACAGACTTGCTTTTTGGTCTGGTCTTCTAAAGTCAGTGTAGATACTCTTTACAGATCTTTTCTTTGTCTGGACAGATTTGTTCACTTGCATAATTACCGTACATAGCTAATACGCTAGACAGCTAAATAGGCACATACATTTTTTCACAAGTACATTGAAAAGGTACATTGTGAATGAGAGTGTAGAAACATAATTTCAAGATGTTGGTATGGAAGAGTCACAATAAAAAACAAAGAGGAAAAATTCCTATGTTGTCAGAACTGATTCCTGAAAATTATTAAGGAAACAAAATTAATGCTGGTGACTTGAGACAAACAGTATGAATGGTGAGGAATCACAAAGTGTCCTTTCATCAGGCAATACGGGAGTTAAAGAACCTAACAGGCAGTCGAGTAATTTAGGAATGACAGGAAAAATCAGGGTTGTTTTTAATATTAAAATACTTGCTCTTCAATACCAGGTCAAGGCCATCTTCAATAGAGAATAGTCATAGTTTGACTTCAATGTTCGATGTCAAGCATAGACTATTGGTTTATGGCTGAATTACTGATTTTCTTTCTTAGAGGTCTCACTTTATCTTACTGGTGCTGAAAGCTGATGCATGAATTTGTCTAATGGCTGCTTGAATGCATGCAGTAAGACTGTTAGCATCCTGTGATGTGAAGTGGCATCCTTGCTTAGTGCGAATAAAACTCCTTACTATGAGAATAGTTTTCCTTACTTGATTAGTTTGCAAATCGTTGCAAACCAATATCGAATTTGAAAAATCAGTTTGCAAATTCAGTCCAGTATCACCTCCCACTCAAAATTCACCTGATAATACTTGCCAGTTTCCTTGCTTTTATTGATCATTTAAGATGCTTTTTTCTATTGTTTAACATTACTTTTAACAATACAGCTGAAATAGATCTAGTAGATCAGTTTAGGTCTTTGATCCAAAACCTCAACATAAATATGTCAATAGCATATCTGGTAGTTTTCATCTCCAGGGTCTTGACGGTTTCTGGATCTTTTAGAGTTACAGCAAGCTTTCTCTTTTCATTTAGATATGTCTGTGGCTTCTTATTCCCTTGTCCTTCAGCCTGCAGGTAGCAGTGCTCATTTATCTGGCCTAGCTGCTTGTATGTAACTATAATTAAGAAAAATGGTTGACTAAAAGTAATATATTCATGGAAATGATATGGGTCTCACCATTTTATTTACAAGATAGTAAATATATATATAATAGCCATATAACTTACTTACCAGATACCTAGCTAGATATCCATTGTATCGACTTTTGTATCTGAATTTTATAATTTTTATGGACTTCTAAAACTACAATTTTATAGTTCTAATAGTCTTAATACCTTTTTTCTCTAACTGAAGAATTTTGATACTCTTATTTATTCTTAAAGTCGAGGTGATACAAAACCACACCATGTTAAATAATGAAAGCACATCGATACAGTTTCAAAGACTGGGAACCTGCTGCTGTTTAACTTGTGTATCAATAAGCTGCTGTTTAGTCACTTGCTATCTAGAGGATTATCATCTCCTTTCTCATTACAGGCAAGCAGCAAAAAATCTTCTGATTTGCTGTTTTTCAAAACTTAAAACACAGTAAGCAGCATATCGAAGGAAATTCATTGTGGTAGTGGGATTCTTGGGAAAAATTCAGCCATATTTTCAAGAAAAATATGCAGAGGAGACTTTACATGCTGCTTAGCAACTGGAAGTAGATGTTGAGAAGCTCTCCCAAAGTGTCATTATATGTTGATAGATAACAGGAAGAAAGATTTGGTTGAAAGCTTTATGATACCCAGGACATGGAGGGATTCAGGAAAGTTGCATAGCACGTTTACTTTGGTCTCCAATTAATTTTTATTATTCACATTATGGTGGCTACTGAATGACCATTGAAGTCAATGCCATGCTCTCTGTTCAATGGGAGTTCTCACTTCTGTGCAAAGGAAATACTTGTGCCTATCAAGCACTTGAAGAGCTAACATTATCCTATTACATCTGGAACTTCAGACTATGCAACTACTGCAATAGTACCTTTTTAAGGCTTCCTTACTACCTGCTGCAATATCCTTCAAACGTCCATGTTACCTATGTTAATATTTAATATCTTCTATACCAGTACATGACTGAATATGGTATTATCACTTGTCTGGTTAACACTGGCAATAACATGCATCAGTTTTTGGTAATATGACTAAGAACTGGGTTTTAGTAAAGTACAGAATTATGAAGTTCTGCATGAAGAAACAGACATATTATCTCTTTTGTCTACACTGCTATTGTTTTGTTCTTCTTGCTGTTCTGCCCATTGTGTGATAAACATGACCGGATAATATGCACAAATTATGAAACTAACTAGGTAATGTCTCTAATGCATTTGCTTCCCAGATTTATACTTATTGGTCTAATAGCAGAAAGAATATTAAGATTTTTTTTAAATATTGATAAAAATATACTGACTTTTCAGAAATAAACTAGACCATGCACACATGCATTTGATTAAAGAGAGATGTAAAAGCTATAAACTAAAATGTTTTATTGCTTGAAACATGTTTTAGACTAGGAAGACATGATAATGTCCCTGGGTAGAAAGACATATTTTGAAGAACAAGACAAATTCATGGTTTTATTAATAATAGTAAGGTGAATCTGGTAGAGCTTTCATATGTATGTTTATTCCTGACATTTTTCACACCCCCACCCCCACCCCGGGTCTCTAAATTCCACATGGAAAGATTTCTGATAGTCAAGTCTGTCATGGGGAGAGTTAGTGAGGAGACGATGCTGTACGCAGGGTTTAGCAGCCATTGGGAAATCAGCAGTGAGCATGAGTGGAGACGTCAGAGGACAGGTAAGGTAGTGTTCAAGGAGAGCAAGACTGTTGAATAAAAGGTATCAGCTGGGACTCTGAGCTGTAGAGGTCTAGGCCAAATAACCATGGAATTTGAGTGACCGAATTTAGAGCTTATGTGGAAAGGCAGCGATGCTTTGAAACAGGAGGATTTGTAAGATAGAGCTCTAAAAGGAATATATGTTTGGCCAGGAAGAATAGGGAAAGTTGGGTTCAGAGGTCCTTGAAGTGCGAAGGGATTTTTGGCACGAAATTTTGGGGGTGTCACCATTAGCCATTCTTATCCCTTAATCTCCCTTTGTCAGGGTGGTGTCCGGCACTCAGGCCCTTGTAAGTGTTGTAGGCTTAACTGTGCATTCTGAACCCTTAGGTTTTAGGAGATTAGCATAAACTTTCCAGTCATGCAAGGGAAAATTGATGCCTGTACTACACATGTGGGGAGAGTATGTGGTATTTCTGTATCTCTTTCATACTACAGAGTGAGGAATACAAGGAGTGTTTGCATTGTTACTCAAAAGAGGTGAGTTAGAATAATAATGTGAAATCTGTGTAACTAACTTGTGTGTTGGAAAAATACACTGCGGAGTGTAAGAAGTGACAGACCCCAATTATTTTCATAGCTAGAACAAAAAACCTGAACTTCTTCGTCCAAATGACACACTGCTTTGATATCTGTTCAAGGCAAATGGCAAGGCCATAGTCATGCCTTGAAGTAATATGGTGTCTACACATCCTTCCATGCACTATTCCTGGACAGTTCAGGACCTTCTGGTACTGGAAATACCTGTCATCACATTTTATGTCCAAGGAGATTTCACTCCTTAGTACTGAATATGAATGCAACCCCACTACCTTGTCCAACTCAGTACAGCATTTCTGGCACTGAAAATGATTTGGGGAAATTCTGTGTGGTGCCATGGGCAGCACCGTTTCATCTAGTCAACAAAAGAAGTGAAAAGCACGTCAGAGTTTCATATGTTGCATAAATGACCCTCTTCCAGTAAAATGATGGGGAGCAGGCTGATTGCCATCTAGGATGTGGCTAATTGGTGTGTTCTCTGAGGTGTGACAGGACATCAGAGTATCAAGCATAATATTACTGTCTTCTAAAACTACTGCATAATGCACCCAGTAGAGTGTGCCTTAAAGGTTATACTAAAGGGCAGCATGATTTTAAAGTCAATCTGGTGCTCTGTGATGAACCAAGGATGTTTCTACATGAATAGGTTAATGCAAAATCTGGTGCTAGTATGCATGCTTTCTGCATTTAATACCCATGCAGAACTACTTGTGTTCCTGTGTAAAGATGCAAGAGAGAGACAACTGGATGATTTCTGGTCTGAAGTGGCAAAGACAGGCATTTTACGCCTGGTATGAACAGGAAGAAGCACATGTATGATACTACTAAACACACTCCAGTGATGAATAGGAAGCTTGTTGAAAAGATTGCTGTCTTTAAGAGAAAGTTTTAAGTAAACAACGCCAAAAACCTAGGCACATGTCTTGACAATCAAGAAGAATTTTCATTCGTGACAATAGAAAAGAAAACAGTTGACAAAAGAAATTAATAATATTTTGGCTTTTTAAAAATTTATTTTAATGGCGGAGTAGAAAATAATTTTTACAGAGAACTTAGGCCTGATTGAATAAGAAGAAATATACAAATAGTACACTCACATCTGCATATGATGTGACTTAAGTTGCATGTAGATCAGATCCCTACTTAAACAGATTTAGGTGCATAGTATATTGAATTATTACAGCTTGGTCCCTTCCCCCCTTCCAAGTTTTTGCCAAGAGAAAACCATTATAAATTAGAGATTAATTTCACCCAAGACAGAGATCCCTCCAACCTCAGACTGTGATTTGGAAGTATTATATGCAAGACAATACCTGACTATAATTCTTCATTCACACCGTTTGCTGAGCTATGTTTTGGAAGCTGAATGGTGAACACTCCCTTACTGACCTTAGACAGGCAAGCTGTTGGGATACAAGGGGAAAAATAACAAGGCTTTTATTAGAGATGCTAGAGTTCTTAAAGGTTAAGTAGACTGCTACTTCTTTAGGTAAACTAGGAGAGTACACTGATCAGCAATACTGGTGATAATAGAGCTTACAGCACTCAGTCTTTAAGGAAGCAGAGTATTTCTGGCAAAATGTCAAGTGAAAAGTTGGTACTCCATAGCTCGAGGATGACATCCACAATCTGTGCAATAGTTAATAAAAATCCAGGTGTCTTTGGTAAAAAAGTAATAGAAAGGAAGGAGGGGGTGGAGGGAAGGGTGACTAATGGAACATAATTGCGTATGGATATTAGATATGGATTTTATTCACTCTACACAGCAACTAGGGATATTTTCATATATGTTTGAAAAATTATCCTAGGGGACGAATGTCTGCTCCTCAGGATTTAAAAGAAAATACAACTGTACAAAAAAAAAATTTGCACAACTGGTGAAACTAATGAAAATCCTATTTCTGTGGAGAAGCAGAGTCCTCCATCACCTAGTTCCTTATCTCACCCACTTTGCTGTAAGAGAAAGATACAGAATTATGCGGCAGCTTGTCCACACAGTTGGAGTAAATTATATGCCTTTACTTTCAGCCTGTATAAGAGAGTGCTACTTATCAGTTAATATAGGCAGGATTATAGCATCACATCTTAAGTATTATTGAAATTAATATTATTGATAATTTTCATTATCGGTCCCCATCAGAAGTCCCTGGTTTTCAGTTGCTTATAACTTGGCACAACTTCAGTCCTTTGGGTGGAAATTTCTTGATGTTTTGTGTCAGCCTCAGGTTAAGATTTTTTATTTTTGCATTTTATTCTAATTTCAACCAAAGTGCTTCAGCAATACATTATTTTTGTCATATTTCTTTGAAAAGCTTCCGCCTCCTTTCCAACAGAGACTTGAAATATGGGTCAAGGATGTTTATTTGCTGGCTCCTTTAAAATCTGCTGAAATTTGGCCAAATAATAAACACTTGAAATACATGCTCAGTCAACTTTCTTCATATTACAAAGCTAAAATTTCAAAAGACTCTTCCTCCCTGAGCATGTGCTATCCTTTCATAGTGTCTACTGCTAGTTGTTCTGTGAAACAGGCCACATACGGTTCAACTAGCAGTGAGTCAATATCCTGGATCCTATCACTGGTCAGAGACTCTTCCTTTTTACTTGCTGCCTTTTGCAGGGCGAGGGGAATGTAGGAACCAATGCCAGAATTAAGGTCAAGTTGTCCTGTGTTTTCTGCAACATGAAGAAACTTGTGGCTCAAAAGACACATCCGGGTAAAGACGAGGAGCAGAATTTGGTCAACAAGTCTTTTAAGCGGGAATATGGAGTGTGCATTGGAGCCTCTGTCAAGGTGTTATAACAAGGAAATGAGGTAAAGTATGGAAAAGTGATGAAGATCCTGTGGGAAGAAGGGATTAGGATGAGGGGAAGCAGATTATGATTGGATGGAAAGTGATTGGTTATTGACAGAACTAAAACCAGGATTAGGACAGGTTAGGAAAAGATTGGGTTAAAAATATTACTGAACAGAATCTGGGAGGTAAAGATAATCATGGCTAAACAAGCAGTGAAGTGGAAACGGAAGGAAGAAATGGGTGGCTGACTGGAGGAACGGCATTTCAGTGACTCTTTGCTTCAGAGAACACGCAACTGTCTCCACATCCATTCCTTCTTTAATCTCAACTGGCAGATACTCATAAATAGAATCTGATGTAACTTGGCTGTGAACAAGTCAATATATCAAATTTTTTGCTTGTTTTTAAAAACAAAAGCCTGTAGGGCTGCATATAACTAAAATGAAGGTTAAAAGAATGCAATTAAACTGATAAATAAATTAAGGGTAAATAAACATTCATGTGATAGGAGACAATAGGCAACATTTCCAATATAACATTAGCCTGACTGCTTGCATTAATTATTTCCAGATTAGTAGTTAATGAATTGATGGTTTTCTTTTTTTTTTAATGTTTTGCTTTTTTTTTTCATTTTTGTGTGAAATTAGCTTGACCTGAGTATGAATTAGAGCTTCTTGGTTGTAGACAATTTCAAGTTATTGAAATTCAATACAAGATTTCTGTTGTAGGTAAAATCAGTTGGAGGTATTGTCTTTGCAAGAGGTTGCTTAGGTTGCCTGTGTTTTTATACTAGGCTTTAGGAAGCATCAGGTGGAAGGTTCTGTGATACTCAGAAGATATCTGTAAGCCACAACTTCCTTTCCTTTTTCATTTACACCAAGTTCTTTCTGAGGTGTTCTTCTAGTCAGTAAGTCCACCACAAATTTAGTTGTCTGATCCATGATACAAATGCATTTATCATGTGTGTTATACTCTTGTTTGAGGAACACCGATTAACTGACCTCAGATTTCTAATGTGTTCTGCACAGCTTACCATCCCACTGCAAGAACAGAGTAAATTCTAAATCCTATGAAGATTATTGCTTGTCTTCAGTCATTTCTGCACTCTCACTTAATCAAACATGAAGTGCTATATAGTGTATTATGTTTTTTATACTTGAATTTTAATCAGATTTTCATAAAACTCTATGATGTCTATTGAAGTCTAAGTATATAACATCATTTACCTTTTTTAATTGTAATTGTCATTCTGTCAACAAATCGTATTGAGTTAATTTGTACATGAGCTGTTTTGGATGAAATAACAGAGTGTTACTATCCTCCCATAATTCCCACATTACCAGGATATCTAGCTTTTATTTATTCATCCTTTTTGCCCTTTTGAAAGATTGGCACACTAGATTTTTCCCACTCTTCTGAAATTTCCCCAGTACTTACTTGAGGTCAGCATTAAAGATTTAAAAGAGTCTCTTCATTGCTGTAACTGGGAGAGCTTGCTCCTAAATGGTAAAGGCCGTCTTGGAGTCTGTGAGACTGTATCTGAAATAAGGGTTATCACTTATCCATATGCATCTTTACCTATATATTTACCTCCAATGAATTTCATCTGCCCTCTTATTGCCCAGCCCCTGAAGGTATGATACAGTTCCAGGTTAAGACTAAGAGGTGTCTGCAGTATCTGAATTGCAATATCACTATCTGAACTTCTTCATAGTCAACGCTTTTTTCTGCTGCCTAAAATAGCTTAGCATCATAAGGAAATATTGATGCTTTGTATTCACCCTCTCTTCCTTTCAGTTATTTAGAAATATGTCGATCAGTATGGGACCCAAAAACATGACTGGAGAGCTCCACAGGGATCCTCTTTCTACACTGAGAATGAACTCCTAACCTCTGTTTCAAATCTTTTAACCAATTATTTATACATGCAAGAATCTTCTTTTTAATCTTCTGGCTTCTCAGCTTCTTTAAGAGCCCTTGGTAAGGGATCTTGTCAAATGCCTTCTGGAAAGCCAAATAATCTGTATCATCAGGGTGAATCTTATTCATTCTCTTCTGTTTCATTTAAGGAACTTGCACTGATTTTTGAGGCACCATTTCTCTGTATAGAAGTAGTTGTAGATCCTTGATATTATATGTCATTTATTACTATGTCCACTCATTCTATTCTTTATAATAGTTCCTGCTGACTTACACAATACAGATGTTGGAGTTACTGGTCTGTAATTCCTTCAATATCCATTGCAAGCTTTTTAAAAAAATGTTTTCACCGTTACTTAGTTAATAAATTATTTCAAACTAAGACTGTGCATCACAAATCAGATAGTTCATTCTTCTGTTATCTTTGGATTCTTGGGTAGGTATCATCTCATGCTGGTGACTTGGCACTGTTCATTTTATCTTTTTGCCTATTAAACTCTTTTAGAATAATTTCATTTTGAGGTGAATTTTCTGATGTCCCCTTATTGAGAAGAATTGCTGCTTTGGAATTTCATTAGTTTTTTTCATATCAAACTCCGCTCTGGTGAGACCCCACCTGGAGTACTGCATCCAGCTCTGAAGAAATTGTTCATTATGAGGGTGCTGAAACACTGGAACAGGTTGCCCAGAGAGGTGGTAGATGCCCCATCCCTGACAACATTGAAAGCCTGGCGGGACAAGGCTCTGAGCAACCCGATTTAGTTAACGATGTCCCTTCTCACTGCAACGAGGTTGGGCTAGATGACCTCTGAAGATCCCTTCCAACCCAAAGCCTTCTATGTTTCTATGAAATACTAATAATTTTTTATTATTATTATTAAACTGGTGCATTTTCTTCCCTCAATTCTCTTTTCATATTCTAGTTGCCTTCCTTCTCTACTAATTACTTATCACATTTCTCAACTGTCATGAGTTTAAAAAAAGCTTTGTGAATGTATTTTTTGTACTTTTTGAAAGTTATTCCTCAAATTTTTGCTTGCACCATCATGTTATTTTTACATTTACCCCTCTAAACTTTATGATCTGTTCCCTTTTGCTTATTTACAGTCTGCCACATGTCTTATAAGAAAGGGAAACTGAAAGAATCTTTTCCCCTTACCTATCTCTCTGCCTTAGGGTTTTTTTGGGTGTCTTTCTTCCCTCATTTTTCCCCTATGGGAGGAAGCAACAGAACAAATTTTCCTTCACTACAAAGTTTAACAGTTAAGTTGGAAACTTCCCTGTTGTGTTAGTTCCTCCGGAAAACATTAAGTTCTCCAAGACCGAAGCTTAAATTGCAAGAACCAAACAAACCTATCACAACAGAGAGTGGCAGTGAGATGTATTGTTTGAAAACAACTCTTGCATAAACAGGATGCTCAGATGGTTCACTCTCTTCTGACTCTTCCAGAGCAACATACATTTGGCAACAAGCAACATATGCCTGCCACAGAACAGGTAGGGTGTTTGTGTGCTGAGCTGCATCTGATACTCAGAAACACCTCTAAAGCGACTGATACTTCAGTAGTAGTTTTCCTGTCATTAAAAAATTCAAGAGTCAGAGAGAGATGGAGAAAGATTCAGTCAAATTTTAGCAACTTTGCTGTGTCTGTGTGCATATGTCTGTATCTGCGCATATTATTGAAGTAGCAGTCTTTTTCTGAATCATACACTTCATCTCTTTATTTTTTAATTTTTAATAAAGTATTCACCAAATTTGGAGAGCTGTTTTTGTGATAAGGCTGGTAAAATACAGCTATGAGCAGCATTAGGTTAAATATATAATATTGTTCTGTTGTCACAAGCTGACAATGTTGCTTTCAACAAAGTTAACAACACTTATTACTCAAGGTTGGAACTTGAGAATTTCTGAACTGAAAAGGATGAAGATTGACAAAGCTTGGCTTCACAAAATTCCCCAAGGCTTTGCAAGACTTCTGTGTGTTAGAACTAAAACACAGTAAACTAATGACTCAATAGTCTTTTACTTATTAAAGGGCTGAGTGCAAGAGATCTATAAATATTCAGGCTGATGAAGAAATGTATTTTGTTAAAAGGTCTTATTTTTCTGAGTAAGAATAAATACCAGTTTTTTTCTACCCACTTGTGATGCATTTAAGTAATCAATGCCATATCTTTATAGGTCCTCAGAAGCACTTAGCAATACTTCTAATAATTTTTAAACCAAAATTTATAAGAAATCTTTATTATGCATTTCTTAATCATTTTAGGCAGACATAACATTTGACAGTGTGCTACCTCGTATTTCAATATGCCATGGTATTGATTCTTTGCACAAAATATTTTTTATTCATTTTTACCCATAATTTTTTTTCTGGATGCTTCCTTTTATTTCTGTGGTTGCCGTTCCGTTTATCTTCTCCCACTCTTGCTGCTGCTGTTGCTGTTCTTCTGTCCTTCCTTTTTCTACACTTGTGGTGCTCTAAATCTGTCAGCCAGATGTAACTTTCTGGAGTCCTGATTACAAGCAGATTTACAAGCTCTTGTATGTTACTTTCTATTTTAAGAAGTTGACTTGGGATTTGGAAAAAGCTCCCCATTTAGTTCTTTAAATAGAAAGACAATACTGTAACTCAGTATTGGCTGCTGGTAAGCACTACTGAAACCAACTCATAGCTGGAAAAAGATTTGTGACATTGTTTGCCTTAAAGTATGATGATTTATTTTAATGCTATTAGAAAGTGTGTGCAGAAGTGTTTGTTTTCATTTAAAGTATTTCTAAAGGTGTGAGGCCTTGTGGTGCCAGGGAAGGAGACAAGGGAAGATTGTCTGCACTTCTGAAAAAAATATAGCACTCAGTTTAAATGACCTGTACGGTAGCTATATTTCAACTGTAGGGCTATTCTAAGTTGTTGCATTACCCTAGGAAGTATAGTTTGCTATTCCCTTCCTAACATTCACAAACCTGCCTACATTGACTAACCAAAAACTGCATGGCAAATACGCTGCCTCTTCCCAGTCTCTCGACCCAGTAACTGTCTCGTATTATTTCTGCAGTGGCAATGAGAACCTGTTCAGCTGAGCAATCTTCTGACAGTTTCTGTCATGCCAATGCATCCTGTTATGGTAAGCAGCATGCAAAACACCTCTTCCTCCTCTCCTCATATGCACACAAACCTGCCCATGGGTGGGCAGCATGGAGAGGCTGGGTGTACTTCTGTTGCATGACAGGACACTATACGAGGGATATTGGCATCCAAACAGAGAGGAGAAATGGGGTCTAGTCATGATAAAAGAGAAGCTAAGAAGAAGTGACGCGTGCCTCTGAACAGCAATCACCACAACATGACAGCATTTCTGTAGACACCATCAAATAACAACAGTATTTGAACAGTAGCTTGTCAACAGAGGAGTGGTGGTCAACGGTATTGTATGGTTCAGGGGAATTTGAGGCAAGCTTTCTGCATGAGGTGGGTTCACTGTGGTTGGTACCACAGAGATATTCCAGGAACATGCGGTACTCTCATTCTCTTTGACTTCACAAAAGTGCCATGAGGTACCTCTCATTGGACCTTGATATAAAGCCCACTGAAGTCAGCCAGTGGCTAGCCTGGTTTGTAACAGCCCTGGCGTCAAGTCTGGATTTAGCTGATAAAAGTGAGTAATTTCACTCAGGGAGATAACCAGTATCATTCATCTCTGCTTTCCAATGTAATCCATTTTATTAAATAAAACTGTACTTAAAAGGGAGTATTTCTTTGCCTCCAAAAGAAGTTAAGGAACAATTTTGCATTAGAAGATAAATGGGATATTTGTATTTGTGGTAAAGACAGAGGAAACAGCATTGAAAGGGGATTAAAATTAGCTTTAAATTGACAGCTGTAATCTCATTTTCCTCATCATCTAGTTTCTTCTGAACCATGAAACAGACGACCCTCACATGTGCCACTGGAAACATTGCATATTCTCTGAATGTATTTGAAAAGAAATTTATAAAATTAAAAAAAAAAAAAAAAGTTGTAAAAAACTGTTGTGAGTATTTCAGGTGTTGATTATGAATATTGGGCTGATCTGCACATATGAGATGTTTAGGACAATGTATCCACCTGCCCAAAGTGATGATCATTCCCCTAAAGGTGTAGGGAAAAGTACAGAGTGTGACCTTAGCTGTGCTCTCATATTGGTGCCTCAGGAGAAATGAGTAATTTTAGCGGCAAAACATATCCAGAACTATCTTGAGATCAAGGACTGCAGTTGTAAAGGCCTCTTCCATTGCTTGCTCAAATCTGGGACCATGCTTATTACAATATCCTGCATATCAAGCCAATGCTATTTGCAATTCATATTACCTTAGTTTATGTTTTACAAAGCGTAATCATTACACAGACTCTGCAGCCTTTCCCACACCTGGAGTGTAACACAAAAATCCACTGCTTTTCAGTAGATTATCCTGTCTGAGGAAATGTATATCACTCTCTGAAATGATAACTTTCCTATTCCTATTTGTTTGCATAGTATTCTTATTTGTATTTACTCACAGAATGGGCCAATTCTTCACATACTTGACAAATAGACATGTCATGTTTGTTATGGTGTTATCATGAAGTTATAATCAGCTGCAATCTAAAAAAAAGTATTGGCATATAATCAGTACCAGTTTTGAAACCAAAACCTGATTGTCTTGGTTTCGGCTGCCGCCGGCAACAAAAGCGCCACGTGGCCGCCCCTCCCCCTGCCGGCGTGCGGAGGAGAAT
>Ga0065711_1033521_pt1 | contig 25345 bp, 18 predicted proteins | sample Hoacrofraction12_FD_59098 | JGI IMG/M metagenome (GOLD analysis project Ga0065711, IMG submission 59098) | Hoatzin crop microbial communities from Cojedes, Venezuela - Epithelial fraction 12 v2 (version 2) | ecosystem: Host-associated > Birds > Digestive system > Esophagus > Crop | place...
TTTTCCTGCTAAATTGAAACACATCTTTAACTGGAACAAGGGGGTACTTCCGGAGGTCATGGTGTATGCTCTGCTGCGTGGCTACTTTCCAAACGCTTCCTCATCCATGTTTTCATTTCTCACGTTGCAAGTGTCTCTGACCGACCTCACTACAGAGCAGACACCTCTGCTACAGGCCCAAAAAAAAAAGCAGAAAAGCATGGCTTCTACCTCTGAGCATTATCATCTTTAATTTTTTTTCTTCTTTTTAAACATAGCTTTCTTATCAGTTACACAAAATCTTTCCAAATGGCACTGTATCTGACTTTACAGCTTTCATACTGCCTAAGCACAACAGTAACTGAGGGGTGCGTTAATTACGCTGTCCCTGAAGTACAGCCAAATGGCACGGTGTTCTTCTGGAGTTAGAATAAATGCTAGCTAACAGCAGTACCCGTTTACAGCAGCTTCATGTGTTTCAGACACATTTTCGATCATGTTATGTTTGTTGTCTTTCAGGCTTTTATCATCCACGTTAAGACAGGGTGAATGGGTTTCATTATGGCTGTCAAAGTTTTGTGAGGGCTTTTTGAGACTGGTTTATTATCATAGAGGGTTTCTTGTTGGGACTCCTCTTTCCAAGGAGATAAGGGATTTTTAAAGCACTTTTCCATCTGTATGGCAGTCATTAGCATCACTGGTTGTTGCCTGTCCTCTGGAAGAACATTTCTTATTGTTTCCATGACCCGGACTTGAAGCTGAGTTCTATATGGCATACTTACAATTATTACAAAGCACTTTTATGGTGTTTTTAAGTAGAAATGGAAGCTTTGCATTTGTACAGAAAAGCATTTTCGGTGTATATGACTTCACATCCAGTGGATTTAAGTTATGTGAGCAAAGAACAAAGCTATCAGTTTGACAACTACCTTTTCCATCAAAACCAATTTAGCTGCTTTTGTGTGAAGCCCTAACTTTTGTTTTTCTGTTTTTCAACAAAAAGCATTTTTCTTAAGTTAAAAATCTCTGGTGTTTTTCACCTTTTGATGAAAAGCCATAGTAAATCTAGATGCCACAACTTCTTGTGGGTTTTTGCTTGTTTAGCCAAAGGTAAAAAAGAAAAAGCAGCAACATTATTTGTTCACCAATTTAAGAAAGGTAAGCTAAACCTCAAGAATGATGGATTCAATGGGGGCTGCATTTGTTATAGACTCTGCTTGTATTCCCTTCCTTACCTGTTCTGACACCACAGGTGTTACTGTTTCTTGAGCAAACAGGGATATTTACATAACTTAATGATTCGTTTATAGATCCTAAGAATAAGGAGTACCATCCTTAAAGGAAGTATAACCTGGCAGTAAGCCAATATGCCTGAAAGAATGAAGTCTTCTGGTGGGTTGGGCAGTGTCCCAAGAGGCCTCACTAATTTCATGTAATGTATTATACCAACACTACCACCTACAGGAGTTCAGCAAAAGGGATACAGCATTTTACAAAATGCAAAATAAAACATAAATCAAGAGTTTTCCAGTATGGTCCAACCTTCCTCAATATCCAGCATTTAGGGGTAAATCCTTAGCTGTATCAGGAACTGTTAAGACACAATTCTTGCCTCATGAAGCCAGACATTTCTATAGGAAGCCATACTTTAAGAAAGGCATCTGATGTTGCATTGTAACCCACTGTGCTAGAAATTTCCACTCCCTTTTGCTTCAGGTTTGAAGTGTGAGCCTGTGAGATTTAAATTAAAACCTTACAAACGTCCATAGATTAGAGACATATCTGCATAAAAACTTGGCTTAGGGTGATATGCACATTACTATTTTTGGTTTATATATAGGTATACAACAGTACCAGTATTTTAGCCTGTGGTAGTTGTATTACTTGCACAGATGTTGTATGTATCTTATTGTTTTTTAGTAAGCTGCTGTTAAGCCAGAACAACCAGAAATGTCTGAAAATAGATGAAGGGGATTTAAAAGAAAATATGTCATCACTTGTGGTAGCTTTCAGTTGTCCTGGACTTTGAGGATTCTGTTTCCAGTCGTCCACTATCATTGCTTACACTGTTTCATGTTGTTTACCCGGAGAAAGGAAATTGTGAAGCTGTAGCTTTGCAAAATATTTACATTGAATGAATGGCAAGTTACACTTCTTCCCTTTATCACTTTCTTGTTGGTCATTGCCAAGCTGAAAGAGATTACCCATAAATAGCAGAGAAGTATAAATTTGCATCTTTAAAAGAAAGGAGTGCTAAACATTCTTGTCCTGGGCACTAATGTGCTCAAAATTATGCTCAGGCTCAGTGGATTTCAGTGAAGCTTAGCTAGAGAAAAGTGCTAGGCATGATATGTAAAAGCCAAGGTTGCTTAGCACCCTGTGGAATCCACTTTTCAATAAAATGCACCAAAATGGCAATTAGATCATCCCCATCAAAATTATCATCAAGAAATAAATGTACAAGGGTTGCTGTGGTGGATTCTATTCTGTGTCTCATATCCTCATTGGCATTTTAACCTCCTCTGTGGCTAGCAAAAGCTCAAGATTCTGAGGTGACACTTAGGAGATCTGCTCCAAATGCTCTCTGTGTGTGTATTTATATCCCCCAAACTTGCTAGGAGTTTCATTCTTGTTTTTACAAGAAAATTTCAGGCTCAGTCCACTGGTAGTGTCATCTCTGGAGGCAGTCGGCTCATACCTGCAAACCTGTCTTCCAGGCTTTTGGCTTGAGTAGAAGAACGTGTAGGAAAGGGTTCCTGGTTAGCGCAGTGACCGTGGGACAGAAAGGGCCACCCAAGGAGCTCCCTTTGCTCGATGACTGTTGTGGTGGGTGGCTGCAGTTCCCAGGTGGCCGGGGGGTTTTCAGCGTGGGCACTGCTGAGAAAGAACATTCTCCATTTAGTAAAAGGAAGCTACAGGCACCCAGGGAAACAGGGCGAAAAGGCAGTTGATTCGAATATTTAATCCACAACTTCGTTGCTTTGTTTTCTTTAGCTCTGCTAGGCTAACTATGCAGCTTTCAACTGTGTTTGCCAGTTAAGGAGGTAAAATCATGAGAACTTTTTAACCTTTTTCACAACGAGTTAACTGTGGAAGGTGGCAGTAAAAATCTGCTATTCGAGGAGTTGGGCAGCAAGACTCAGGGGCTGAGTTGAGACACATAGGCAAAACTCATAATAAAACATTAAAATAGAGAAGTAAAACTGACTTGCCCAGAACTGTTCAGCAATACTTCCTGTCAGCTCTGAGAAGAGCATTGATATCAAGCAATAGAATACAAGGTTACTGATGGTCATCATATCTGCAAAGAAGTCTTGAATCGCTGCAGTTAGCTGCAGGAAGGTGTATAAGCCTGCTTTCACACTATGCATAAAACTATTGCTGGGAGTTATCTGAAGAGTTCTCGGGAGACTCTCCACTGAGCTCTGAGCAGTAGCACTTGGGAAGCCTGTCTTAATTAGAATTTCAGACAGAAGCAGACCAAAAAAAAAAAAAAACCAACAAACCACACACCAAAAACCAAAGGCGTGAAAGAAAAAGAAAACCACTTAAACAATTGTGTCTGCAAAGTCAGACATCCAAAAGGTCACAGTTCTTGATTCTTCCCCAATGTCCCTTGGGTGTTTAGCCCTAGTATTTTCACAATCTTCTCTATATTAAACCTAGTAAACCACTTAAGAGACTCAAAATGAACAGTGCCAGTGTTAATTTATCTGTCCTTGGTGTTGGAGGTTAAGCTTCAGGTTGACACGTTTATGCATATACAACATGGATTGAAACATTCTGATATGAAAAAGATAAAAATCAATATATTTACTCAAAACAATTAAAACTGAGCACGAGAATAATAATAATTATAACCTTGGAAAGTCATCATGAAAGTTTGCCGTTCTCTGAAAAGGATCTCCTCCTTTGTTTTTCCCGTGAGAGAGCAAGCATGGCTTTTTAGGCAGGGAGATAACTAACTCCTCCTCCTGGGCCTTAGGCCAAATAGTGTGTTGCAAGTCTGAAATACCTACAAGTAGACATCACACACTGCGTGATGGTACTGAAATATTTTCCCTACTTTGTTTTTGAGAGTAGTTGATTTGAGCAAGTTTTGCTATTGGTATTTTGCAAGTTTTTAAAGCATGCAAGGATCCTTGCATTTGTGTCGGTACTTACACAAGTTGTGTGTTTTGCTTTGGGGAAGACTGCTGATGCATTCTACTTCGGGTCAGATGTTCGCAGAATCAGGGCTGAGTAAACTTTTAGGGGTTTTTTGTGTATTACCATAATTACAGTAGGTGAAAGCATGGGATACCAGCTCTATGCATGCTTTGTTTTTTCATAAAAATAGACTGAAATCCAGTAGTCAGTCCTTTGCCAACTACCTCTGGTTAGATTTTGAGAATGAGTTAATCAAATGCAGTTTTCTGGAGGTCTCTAAAACTAGCTTTAAAATTGGGTATCAAACCACCGCCCTTTTTCAATACATTGCGTGCTGTTTAGTCTGTTTGCAAATGTTAATGCAGTGTATTTATTTCATTGACCTCTAAACTTGCACTGAGCTTTGCGGATGGGACACAAAGTATCACTTTGTTTCTATGCTGATGAAAAACTCATCTGTCGGCCAGCCTTAATGCCCCAGCAGGTGAATCTCGGCAACCAGCCAGGGACTTCACGAGGACTCAGATCTGACAGTCTGTCTGCCTGAGGAAAAGCCAGGGCCCATGTTACAAGACCCATTACACTGAAGTAATCCTAAATATGACACTGTTGTCCCTGCTTGTACCACTTTGTCTTCAAGCCTGCATTGTTGCTGAGCAACGCTAGAACTTTGAGTTGGCTTCCTAATAATGGACAAAATCAGTAAGGGAGAATCTGAGTGATAGTTACATACTTTATATTTATATACTGAGGAAGTGTTCCTGGAAAAGGGATGGCAGCAAAAAATGCAGGCACTTTCTCAGAAACATGACCTCCAAGTTGCCCATAGGGAGCAAGTATGGTTCAAGAACTGACTCTAAACTGTGAATTTAGAGAGTAATCTAACTCTCCAGCAGCTTGCACAACTTCATCTCCAAGGCCCACTGTTTAAGATTTGTATAATATAGGTAAACAGAGAAATATCAGCTTTTCCTATGTTTTCCCAGCAGGAATACCGTTCATACAAACAGTTGGCGTTGGCATTAATTAAGTAACGTGATACATGACCTGGTGAGTACAGAGTCAGACCTTGTCAAGCGTCTACTCCGCAGAACAGTCTGTGTGCATGCCCCAATTCTCAGCAACCATCAGTAAGTGAAAGACAGCTGGGGCAGCTTGGCCCTACCGGGGCAGATGTTAGGGGACTTTTGACTTGCTACAAGTAAAAGCCTCCATGTGGCCAGTTACAAATCAGCTGCTGGTGCATGGTACCTCGTGCACACGGTGGAGATCTACTAAATCTGTAGCCTGAATTTTGTGTGTGGCAATGCAAAAGGCGCAAGTGCTTGGTGCAGTGCTTAAAAGATGGCGCGTGACCGCTACATTTGCTTTTACCAAATTACTGAGTTTTGATCACTTCATTTATAAATTGTGAATGGTGTTAACAAGTGGCGTGGGTTCAGGGAGGATGTTGTTTCTGCCAGCTTTACATCAATGTGAGGCCGATTATGTCTACATATTCAGGTTAATTCCTCATTTACACAAGACTGAAATCGGAATCAGGCAGCCTCTGTAAGGTTAGATGATACGTGTAGTAACTACGTGCTGCTTTTAAATAATATGTAGATAATAATATATACAGACAGTTGTGCTGTATGTGGCAATTAGCAAGATCTTTAGCCCTGTTTACCTGCTGATGCTAAGAGAATGCAGAAAGAACTGAAAGGTGGTTTGGAATAGTACCGATTTGCTTGTGCTCCTTATTGCAGCTCATAAAGATTTTGATTTGCATACTGGACATATTTCTGATTTGTATTTTAAGGTTGTTTCCTTTAGTGTTACGGGTGTAATGCAAATGACCTTTGTATATTGAGGAATACACTGTCCTTTGAAAAAAGGCTGGAAGGTATTCCTTTAAAAAGGTAAGGTGCAGGTAACATTTTACAATTGCTATGTTTTCTCTGTTCTCATTTTTTATTATCAGTGAAAGCCCGTCTTAAATCCAAATGTATAACATTGTTGCACCCACCACAGCAAGCTCCTCTTAACAGCAGCTGAATTCCCTTAATTGAGTCTTCTAGAAGACCAGCTCCAGGCAGACAACAGGGGGGAAACACACTGCAACAGCGATCTTGCTGCAGTTGACTTCACTGGAGCAAAGAGAGTAGGATTGGACTAAGAAGTAGAGTTATGAGTGTTTGGGGGAAAAAACAGTACTCCCCCAAACTAGGAATGAAAGTATTCAGGCAATCTTAGCTGTAATTATCACCCTGTTCTTAGCTATAATGATGTTGGGATTTATGTAATGCTTCTAGTATATGACTTGCTCATCAGATTGTTAATTATCTCATAACATAGACAGTTCCTTGCCTGAATGTGGCTGCGAAAGAGTGCAAGGATCTTTCCAACAAGAACACATACAGGCAGCTATTGCAATTTTTTTTTTATCGTGTGTCCTTAAGAGATGATGCTTTTGTGACTACACCATGCATCTGTATCTGCGTGCCTGCCTAATAATGTCAGAACACGTTCACCCAAATGTGACAGAGCACTGGAGATCCAAAATATTAAAATTTCCTAAACATTTTAGGGAAACAGAAGACTAAATACAGGAAAGAGACTCAATTTACCATTTCCACTGAGAGAAAGGCTGCAATGTTTCCTGCTTTCTGTGGGATGCCAGAGAGTTTACATGATACAGCAGGAAAATCTTGTCAGTTTTCACCTCCTTAGACACAAGAGAATCCAACCACAAGACAACAGGCGGTAGGAAACCAGATTTTGTTGCATTTCATATGGTGGAGGAAGAGTTAATTCTGGCTTCTTTTAGAAACACAGTGATTCTGAAGTAGCTTCCCTCCTGGGATTGAGCAGAGATGAGAGGCAACAAGACAGAATTCAGCCTTCACTTTTTCAAGCTTGCAGTAAATTACTTTCCTTGTCATCCGAGAAGGGTATCATGAAAGGAATTGGAAAAAATCACTGAAAAGACGTTTTCTTGTTGGAAAATGGTGTTTCACTGAAACCCAGGTTTTGTATGGGGACATGCCATTTTCAGTGCAATTTTATTTCAAGAAATTGAAAACCAAGTATTAGTAAGACTGTGCCTTGTGTGCCAAGGCACTTGTCTTTTTTGTTTACAATGTATTTTGTATTGTATTATAAAAGAAGAAATAATATGGGGAAAACTTCTACATTTGATCAAAGTAGAACATTTTGAAAAGCACAGGGTGGGTGTCGGGGGTGTTCGTTTTAGATTTCATGAGAAATTCAGTTTTTCTTTCAGATCAAGAAGAAAAATAAATTTAGGAAAGTTGAAATTTCTTGTAGACTACAATTTTAGTTTCTAGTTACTACCGCTGTCAACCATTATGGCCGTAAGGAGCCTCCTTCCTCAGAGCTTTATCCGGAAGCACATCTAATTCCGCCTAAATAATTTGCATGTTGTAGTTGATGAATTTTAATGAGGGACATCTATCAAACTTTCTAGACTAAACAATGCTAACTTGATTATTTTTATCTCTGTGTAGGTATGTTTGTATATTTTCTCACACCACTTCACATGCATTGAAAAGGCTGTTTCCATATTTTAAAAGTACATGCCAAGGTGTGTGTGTGGGGAATTATAATGGGATGTTATTGCTAAATTCTGGGAATACAGGCACAGATCCAAGGATAGCATGGCTGGTCAGATTTTTTTTATTTTATTTTGTTTTTTCCTTCTGATTGAAGCATAGGATTTGGTAAAAATGTCACTGTCATCAGGATTTGTTTCTCAACCAGATGCAAAGAGTGTTTCTTTAAAAATCCACTCTTGTTTTCTTCTTTTAGATTTTCTTCACAGGATTTGTAACAATAAGGAACTCTAATATATAGAGTAAGAGAGCAAAAACATTGACAAGGCAATTTTTTTTTCATTTTTACAAATTCTAGAATCTGGTGCATTTTGAAAATTCTGATGGCAGAAGCAACAGTCACGAAGTCCATGCTAAGAGACATTTAAAAACTGCAAAATCTTGAAGAGGCTGAAGTTTTCTTTGGCTTGGGCTTGTATACACATCACAAAGTGGTGATGGTGACACAGCAAACTAATGGGAAAAATGGTAATCTTCTAAAAGGTCAAGCACTTTCAAATACTGTGATTTTTCTTTCTTGAAGCTTAGAAACCAGGTGAAATGATACCGCCTTGCTCAGTTGCTCTAGTGTCTCTTGGAAGCTGAAATAACAAAGATATTCTGAACTTCAGTACAAGAAAAGGAAGATACTTTTTCATGGGAAAATGGTTACGCTCAGTTCAATATATTTATCATTGAAAGAGGAGAATGCTGTTAAGAGGAAATGGTCTTAATTGTGGCTAAAGTTAATATGAGAAAATATATTAAAACCAAGTGGAAGCTTATTATGTTATGAGCCTGTGAATGAGGATTTTCTGCATCTGGGAGATGGTGTGAGGAGGGTGAGAGAAAAGTAATAACCCGTAGATCTGGGAAGTTTCCTCAGGGTTTCATTCTCCCAGGCACCTCAGTGGTGCCAAAGGCTCCAGTTTTCTGCTCTCTGATTCACTCATCCATTCCTGTCAGCAACTCTGGGTCTCCCAGTTTGGGCAGAGAAAGCAAGCTAAAATGAAACAAGGAGATGCTGAGACTAGGCAGTAATCCTGCACACTAAGCCGTACTTATGTAGAAGTTATCAAGTCTGCTGCAGGAGAAATAGTCCAGCGAAGTTGCCCCTGGCTGTTTGCCAGGTACCTGGACGTGCAGCCAGGAGCAGAGCAGCAGTCCTGGCCCAGGAGAGGTGGTCTGTGGTGTGGGTACGAAGGGAGCTGGTTCACGTTTTCCACCTGAGAGCGGTGGAGTGCTGCATGGGACACTGCCGTTCTGGCCTCAAGCGAGTAACAATAGCTGGAAAATGAGATCTGAATTGGTACAAAACCCACGCACGCCTTCGTTGTCACTTCGTTTCTTTCCTAGTCACCCAGGGCCGGATCGCTCATGGGAGCCTTCTGCGGTGGTGGATTGGAGGTGCATCATGATACATGTTGAGTTGACTCCGAAAGGTGCCGAGTGCTGCGGCCTTAATCCAGCCCAACACATCAGCATGTGTATGAAGCTAAATTTACAACTTCACTCACTGCTGGAGGAGGAGGTTAAGGGCTTTGCACACTACATGAAACTTCAGCAGCTTCACCTATACTTCAGCAGCTTCACCTATAAACACAGAGGCAAAGTGAAATTTTGCTCTCTAGACATCTGAGAGGAGCTGGACTTCTAGGAATCTTTCTGAACCAGAAACCTGCAGTAATAAAATGTATTGCACCTGCATATTTTACAGTCTTGACCTTTGCTGCTACCATCTAGCTTTTCTCACCCTCTCTGGCGTTTTTCATCAAAGAAGAAAAATTAGTCTATTGCAACTTCCTACCCTACCCAGAAGTGTGAAATAAGCCTGAGTTTTACATGTGAAAACACATTGCACTTGTGGTAGGACAAGTGTGAGTGGTGGCAGTGCATGAGAGAAGTGGGGTAGAGCAGCTTATTATGTAGCTGCAGAGGTGGACAGCTTGTGAATTGTTCTTGAAGATTCATCACTTGACTCCCAGCATTAGACAGGCATGCTCTGTGCAAATAGCTGGCCATAAATAATTATTAATAGTAACCCACTGTAGCTACAGAGTTCAGACGTCAATATTAATGAAGTGAAACTAGCAGCAGCTTTCTGTGTGAATTAAGTGTTGACCATGGCAGTTGATGTTAATCAGTGGAGAATACCAGTGAGGTCATATGCATGCAAATGGAAAAGATCTTTCTCAACCTATTGCTTATGGCCTTGCCAAATATCTCGTTTTCCAGTGTTTACCTTTTGTCACCATCCAGTTGGTAGGTAGAGTGGTAAGGATGGGTCTGTGTGAGAGCTCACATGCCATAAATAGCTGCTTCTGCTCTTGAAAAATGATCAGTATCACCAAGACTGTGATGTGGAGTGAGGCAAGAGTGCAGAATGGCATATTGATGAGGCAGAATTTGTGCTTAAATTAGTTGAAGCGGGTTATTTTCTGGGAAGTTTAAACTTGTGAAAATGTAGATCTTGGTTGAAGAAGCATAGAGAATTCCTGTAATAAAACCAGAAATGATCTAACCTATTTTGAGTTAGGCAGTTTGTTAAAACCCACAGCAATCTGGGGTAAGAAGAAAAATTTACGTTAGAAGTCAGGCATTTCCTTACATGTAATCCTGCTTACTTACACAGAATATTCATGGTGGCTTTGTTCATAATTCGGTCTTTTTTCTAGCCAGCTCTTATCACAAGCGCATTTTTTTTTCAGCCCATGGGATTTTCTCGGGGCCACGTGTCCTGAGCATGTGCTGACTGTATTCCTGAGGACCAGAGCCAGTCACGGCTTGGATCTCAGGCTATGCTGCTGCTGCTGCAGGGACCAGCAGTAGGAGCAGTGGTGAGGGTTGAGAAATGAGGACAGGAGCTGCATCTCTCTTCCTTCCTCATGTAAATCATGCTACACTCTATGGCTTTCTGCTGCTTTGTTCTCTGCCCATTTGGTGTTTTGCTGTTTCACTTTCTGCCCTCTTGTGTGACCCACACGTTGTTATGGCTACATGAGCACAGTAAGAGTAATCTTAAATGGGAAGTGAGGCTCTTGGTGAGATTTATTACAACGCTTCAAAAGAAGGTACTTAGTTCAGTGGGACAGCAGCCCCTACAAGATCAGCTCACCCAGAGGAAGCAGATGCAATGAAAAAAGAAGAAGAAAAAAAAAGGACACTGGGAAACCTGTCTGACAGATGGTCTTTTAATCAAATGACTGGGTGATTTTCACAGGTTAACTGTTTGTGTGGGTGAGTGTGTGTCTGTACAGCTAGAAGAACTAGTGGTGTCTGCATACTGGTAGAATAGAGGCAACTAAGGTTTCAGGGGTCTGGGAAGTTATATTTTGCTTCCTTATTGAAATTCGGGAGAAATCCTCGTTCTCGGCAATTCTCTTTCCCAGAATCTCTCCTGTTTCCTCTATGGAGTGACTGACAAGCTGTAAGGAAGGCTTACTGGCCTTCGGCCCTTTGAACAAGAGGGTTCCGCATTAGTTTGCCTTTTTCCCCAAGGGTTTTGTGCTTGTGTCTCTTGTGTGTGTGTGGGGACAGAAGGAAAGACTGCTCTTTTGTGGTTGTCCCTGTACCAGAAAGCACCACTCCTCACAATGGACAAGTGCCTTCAGTCAGGCTAAACCTGGAAACAAGACAACGTCAGTGTTTTTTAAAAGCACTGCGTTTTGAAGAACTTGCAACACCAGCCTGTGACTGCACTGGGAGGAGAAAAACCTGGGGGGTGCGTGATGTTTCTGGAGCAGTTACTTCTGAGGGATTGTATTCTGTCCTGAGCCTTGAGGTAGGATTGCCGTCTGTGCTTGGGGTACACAGACGCCAGCGTTGGCAAGGTTCCTTTGTTAAACAGAGGCAGAAATACCCATTTGAGTCTTGAAGGTTTCCCTTTCCTCACAAAAAATCAAACATAGACTGTAATCTCCTTAATCATCCTTGCTGTTGATCTTTAGAATATGACTTTGAATGCCACCATCAAAGACATCACAGACAAAAGCACAAGTCTCATATCCTCACACAGAGGAGATTTTTTAGGCTGTATGATACAAAAAGTTAAAAGTCTAGAAGAAATATTTTAAGATACAGTCATTTCAATTGAATTGGCTCAGTTATGGGAAAAGGCTCTTCATTTTATGAGAGTGATTCTAATTTCTATTTTAAGGATCAATTGAGCTTGTAAGACTTTGGCCCATATTGGGGAAAGCAGCAGGATAGAATCACCACAGGAAGCGTCGTTTGAGGATATGGACCTGGCAAAGGCTTTGGGTTCCCTGTGGCTGGAAATCACCAGTCCACTTTAAGTAACACAACCTGTTACATTGATGGTTTCCCAATTTTAGCAGTCAGATACACTGAGACACACCTGCATTTCTGGCTGGAATTTCCCACATAGACTTGAAGCCATATCCAATGGCTGATAAAGCACAGTACAGGAGCCAGCGTGGCACAGGGAAGGGGGTATCTTTCTGTTCTCCTCTTCATGGGACAGCATGGAGATTACATCAGTTGTTGGTGTATTTTAGAGCATCCAAAGGGTGAGGTATATTTCACATCAGCTGGAACAGTGCCTCGTACTCTGCTCTCAAATACTCCATGCTCTAGTGATTCTCCGTCTCCTTCTCCAGCCTATGAGAAGTCCCTCTGTTCTTAGGTAGAAGCTTTATTATTTTTATACCTCTTGAGGATCCCTCTGTGGCAAGAAAACTCTGCCCTTGTGCTAGGACACAGCAGTAGTACAGAGGAGAAAGGGTGCAGGGTTAGGGTCTGACCCTTCAGGTACGATTATAATCTGTATTTCTCTGAGTAGGTGTCTCAACCTTTATGTGGTGCATTGAAATCAGTGACCATTTCATGTAAGTAAAGACTTCTGCCCCCATCCCTCTTCCTAAAATTTAATATGTTCTTCATTTGATTATTTTAACATTATAGATTTATTTTTTCAATAAAAAGAATGGTGGTCCAACCCGATAATGGTTGTGTTTTCAGAGTTTGCTTGATGGCTGGCATGGTCCTTTGGCTTTGCTTAAAGCATCTTTTTCCAAGGTCTTTTGAATTGGACTATTTACTAGTAGCTGAAAGAACTTGGGATTCAGCCAGTTGGTTCCCCCTGCCTTAATCTTGTTTCTGAACATTTCAGTTAATGTTTGTCTGAACCAGTTTTTCACTGTGAATTGTTTCAAATGAGTCTGACGAGTCCCGCAGCCTTGCAAATGCTTTCATTTAGAACCACGATTTTGTAAGAGCTTGCCCAGAGAGCACAGGAACAAACATGTGGGAGACCCTTTCCTTCTGAGCTTTCCCAGGTTGAGTTGAGTGTTAACTGCCAATGCATGTAATTTTAAGAACCTACAGAAACAATCGAAGCCTAGCTTAACTCTCCAGTTAGATTCCAACCTTGCTAACAGCAGACTCGGGCATGAATGCCACATGTTGTTATGCTAAAGAGTTTGCTCAGAAGCTGAATTTCCATGTACTGACCCCTAAAAAATTCACTAGAGCTCCCATCTGCTTCCTGCTGTGACAACATATCATTGTCTGAGGGACTGAGGAGATGAGCTTACATCTACTTGCCAGCACTTGAAAGCGGTTAGAGAAGACATGTGGAGAGATATACGTGTCACATCTTGTAGTTGCATTCTCCTACAGTGGATCAATAAAGGTCTTTATATATGTGGAAAAGCCTGCTAGAACCCCACCGTTAAATTATTAACTGTGATTTCCCTTTGCAGCTATGTAAAAGGAGTGCTTGGGTTCTGCATGACCTTCCGGGATATGTAATTCAATTATAAATTGTATGCTCTCCCGTGTTCTTTAAGGACTAGGTGCTTGGGAACGATTAAGGATAGTCCACAATATGTCTAAGCTATACTAGTAAGTTTGGGAGTAGTGTAAAAGTACTCAAAATAGCTTTCTGTTACCACACTCTGCATGTTTGATGCAGCAGCATGGAACACTGCATAGGTTAATTGAACTTGGATTTTAGGGCTGTGGCTCACTCTGCCATGACTACAGTGGTAAGGTCCTGAGCTAATCACTGTAAAGTTAGCAACATCATGTTACTGCAGTAACTGAAGTGCAGGCTCATCTTGATAAAAGCTTGGCCAGAGGATATGTGATAAAGAATTTATCAAACAAACTTTCATCCATCTGGTTACAAACTCTAATAGCTGTGATGTGGAGAATGAAGGCTCATTACAAACTGATTTCATTTAGGATACAAGAAACTGGGAGATCTGAGATCTTGCAGTTCCAAGACAACGTGTTACTGTGAAGGCAGAAGCATGATCATCTGTTGTGCCCTGTTTTGCTCCTTACTAATCTCTCAAGCTCATAAAGAAAGGGGACATTTTTCATTATACAAAGTGTAATTTATAAGGATTTTGCTAGGCCTTATTAATAGAAATGATTTAACAAAATATATCATCAAAAATGTTCCTGGGCAGTAGATGTTTACTTGTGCTAGTCTTGCCTCTACAACTATGTTTTTCCGTTACTGTAGGCATGCTGGTAATCCTAGGCACAGGAGTCTTGGTCTGTTGTGAAGTGTTTTGCATGCTGATGGGCAGTTATAGATTGGCAGTTATATTGGCAGATGCACAATTAAAGATTGCTGTACTCTGATTTTATTTTTCTCCATGAAAAAGGCAAGCTGCAAAAGCAACCTTTTAATAAACAGGTAAATAAATAAAACCACCTTTCTGCTGTAGCCTTCTATAACAGGAGATGATAAGCTCCTTTGTACATGGGTCTCTAGAGAGAACACAGAGCCAGAGGCTGGTTGACTTTGCATTGGAATAATGAACAAAAAGAATGAAACATGAAGTTGCTTTACCAAACTTTTCTAGTAGCACTGTGATCCAGAAAAGACTTGCTAGGAAGAAGAGGGGGTACTAGGAGCATTTGCTTTCCTGTTCCAAATGAACCTATAGGAGATGTGAGGTTAGATGTATTAACAGTTCCTTTTTGCTGGGCTTTTTCTTGTCAAGCAACTGCTGCCAAACACAAATTCCGTGTGGTTCTTGTGAAGCATGAGTGCTTATAGCAGGCTGAAAGTCACTTCATGGGTCCTGAATGTCTTGCTGGCTGTTGAGGAGCCCAGATTGCATTTTAAAGTGCAACTACCAACTATAGGGCTGATAGCTTTTTCATAACCCAAGCATTATAACTTCAGGTATTCTTTAAGCCACAGGAGCAGATGGTTTCATTCAAGTAAAACCTTGCGATTTTTCATGGCAGAGAAGAAAAAGAAGAGAAACCCAGGAAAAATATAGTAGAACTGTAATTGTTCTAAACCAGAATATTTTCCAAGAGGCATCAGAGTTCCCCTGAGGCATGCCCAAGCTTAGCAGAACCCTTTGGAATGTGCTTCATCATTGGATCGCAGTTCATTGAAGTCTTCGTCCAAAAACCAAGAAAAGCCAGAATGTTTTATTTTTGCTTAGTTTCCTCTAATTTAGTTATTATTTTCCACTATTGTTCACCCAGGTTGTCTCATTAGGCAGGTTCTTTTGTCAGAAGCACTTGCTCCTGTAGGATTCCAACAGCAATGTGTGAGCTTCCTGCAGGAAGAAAATAGGCAAAATAAATGTTTTCTCTTGCTTTGCCCCTGTCTTCTTTTCTGTAACAGAGGGTGCAATTCAGAAGTACAAGTTTAAGACATCACTTAAAAGGTAAACAACCAGTAATTGCACCTTATTAAAAGGCATACTGTTTTAAAACTTCTTAGCTAGGCACTCACTTGTATAATTTGTGCATCAAAATATTACAATGTGTTAGTTGCCACAAGGAGAAAGCACATGGTAGCCACCCAGTATGGCTCTAATGGAGAGAAGGAGGAGTGAAGGGGTATTTATGATCATTGCCATGGGAAGGTGAGGGTGCACAATTGCCCCCACTGCTCCTTTAATGGGCTGAGATTATATATGGCAGCATACTAGAGCAGGAGAGATCAGAAATGTATTTGCTAGGACGCTGATGGAAACACATGCAGAGAAAGTGATTATCTCCAAAAACCAGTAACTAATCTAAATGAGGAAGAGTGGAAATTTGTTTTAGTTAGTTGAAGAGCTGCTGTTGGGATAACCAATATGCTTGCATTGTTCTCCTGTCAATAAAGTGCAGGACAGACCTCAGAAGACCAAGATGTTACCCTGATATAAGTCAGGAAAATCACTGCAGAAAGTAAAGGAGATGGGTGAATCTGTGGCTCCAGTGAAGTCAGTGTAGAAGTTCCTTGGGAGAAGAATTTCACTTTGTGTGCTCAGTCCTGACTATCAGAGCTACCGCTTTGTTTATCAGCCATAGCAGCTAAGCATGATTTAATGCCAAAGCTAGGTATTTTTTTGTGGCTTTCTTAATGTTACTCTGCCATATTATCTAAATATTTTCAGATGCTATTAGTTTTAAAGTAGTTTATTTTAAGCTTTTTGGGAACTCTTCAGAAGCAACCTTGCTTTTATTTCAGCTTCAAAAAATGTGACTGTGAGATATCAGGCTGAAGAGATTATAATGTCCTATCTTCAGTTAGAATGAAACTGCAAGGGGCTTAAGGAAAAATGGATAGATAGGTAACTGTGACACCTTTACTTTTAGTTTTTTAAACGTTCCCTACTTATAAAGTGGAGAAGTAGTTTTTGTTGCATTTTTTTTTCGCCCTCCTCAGGGTTGCTGCAGCCTATTGAAGGCACAGTGTACAAGCACGACCAGATTTTCTGCACCTTTTGTTTTCCTTTGTCTTTCATCTAAAATTGCCAAGTGTACAGTCCAGGCCGTGGACCACTTTGAAGATAGTGATGGAATCTTTGAACCTGGCACAGCTCCCTAGGGCAGAGAGTTGGCAATTTGATGTGCTCCTGGCAGCTGTGTTGCTGGAGAGGCATGGGGCCTTCTCCTGTTAGCTTGATTTTCTCAAGGTCTGTGGCGTCATGCCAGATCACTGTACTGGAGTTTAGATAAGAAGAAACAAAGCCAGATCAGCATTTCCCTGAATGGGATTGAGTCTCCCGCCAACTGGAGATTGTAGAAAGCATTATTCATTGATGCTGCCAAGATCCAATTTACTATTTTCTGAAGAATCCAGGACTACTACTAAACAGGAGATTGAGCTAGTGTTGGTATGTTCATGCTGTGGAGCTCTAAAAACTCTTAATTTTTGCATGTTGTACAGTTACTGCTATCTGATACGTAATCAAAGTCAAGTGATAACATAGTTACGTTTAGTCACTCGGATAGAAAGATGCCAAATCTGACAGACTGAGCAAGTCTAAAAACTGTGTCTTTGTTTTACTTTTATTTTGGAAACTGAATTACTGATAAATGCAAGAAATCTGTGGGTAAGAGTGCATTCTAAATCTGTCTTTACTGACAAAATATGTAGACTAACTAATACAACTATGTACTTGCCAATGGAGACTTTATATTCACATGTGGAAGAGCATTGCTGATAGTTCCAGTCATTTGCTAATTTTGTTGAAAACAATTGTGCTTGCTAGCTAGACAGGTGTTTAGCTAAAGTATTTCCAACTGTCAGGTGTCCAAAAATTGATACTTTCCTACATCTTTTCCTCTTGGAGAAATAGCCTATGTGGAGAGTTTGAAAGAATGGAATGACTTAGTCTAGAGGAAAAAGTACTGTGTCAAGAAGGATGGGGGCAAAGTAACTTTTCATATATGCTGCTGTGAAGTGTTTTTCCTCATGTAGTCTACTCCAGGTAGAGCAGAAAATAATCAGCCTCAGTTGCAGTATGAGAAATTAAGGATAGCTGGTGAGAAAAAACTTCAAACAAATGAATCACTGGAATAGATCAACAGCAAAGGCTATGGAGTCTCTCTCATTGCAAGTTTTTAAGAACGGGTCAGGCAAGCATCAGAGAAAAGTGTAGTTAAGCTGCATGTGGGACTGATTAGCTGTCTTTACATTCACTTTCAGCACTTTTTCTGTGATTCTTGTAAATGACTGTCGCAATGGCTTGTTGCTTGGCATGGCAAGAAGGGGAAGAAAAGAAATTCTTTGTTACATCAAAGGGCCATAACAGCAATTTTTCAACATAAAATTACTGAGAGAGATACTATCTTAATCTAATTAATGCTATTTAATAAATAGTTAAACCAGGCACAAATAAATTGGTGGGAGCAGGGAGAGGAGTGGAGTGGAGAGGCACACTGGAAGGGGCAAGAATGGGGCCTATTATGTGGTTAGCCCATGGTTCCAATTTAGAGAAAAGTTGCATCTTGTCTGGCTTTCCCCTTAAGTTATAGGAGGGAAAAACACCACCACCAACAACAAAAACCCAAACAATTTACTGAGCTGCCAGTCCTGCTCCGTAGTAGAAACAGAACAAAAGTCAATGGCAGAGCTTTGCACTGTAGCAAATCAGCCAGAGGGAAACAGATCTGCTGTGTCCACAAGAGATGCCGCACAGAACTCGTATGTTAATCTAGAGAAAGATTTAACCATTGTCTTTCAGATCCCATCTGCTCTGGCAGACCCACAGACAGGCCTGGGGACCAATATTATCATAGCTTCTCCTATTTACAGAATGGGCTTTGTGTAGCCATAATTGCCATGTCGCTGCTCCAGCCATGTCCATACAACATACAAGGGAGTGTTCAGAATAAAGCTGTTTAGCCTTGCTCTGGTGTGAGAGGCTGTATTTTGCAATAGGAATCCAGGGCTCTTTGGGGCCCTTTTTCATTAGGGAGGACAGAGTGGGATCTCCTACTCCTGAAAAATTCTCATTGATCTTTTTTTTTCCATACTCTTTCCTGCAATACACACTTTTAAATGTAGAATATTCAGCCATGACATTATGCTCATTTGCCTTTAAAGCTTTCTCTGCAAGTCTCTCACTGGCATTTATCCCAAAAAAATGTTAAAATTATATCACTGAGGAAATCAGTTTAAAGCTTACTAGAAAAGAGTTTTACATTTTAGCTGATTTCTTTTGTTTAATTTTGGTATATGTCTAAGAAAGCATAATCTGTTTGTTACAAGATTAAAATACGTCCGTAGAAAATTATCTTCACTAAAATATGTACAAGGCGTCATGACCAACCCAATGCCATACCCAATACTTGAGCTCATATTTTCCTGTTGATGTGGAGGAAACCTTGTTGGGCAAATAGGAATTAAAATGTTATTTTGGTATTTCTGGTGGAAAAATATGCTATTGTGGATTTTTTTCTTGAAATTTCTTAGTAACAACTACATCTCATAACCGCCGCAGTAAGGGTCCTGCGCTGTAAGAGATCCTGACATTAAACAGCTGGTGTGATCTTATCACACGTATTTATGTAACAAAAAGACAATACCTCTCTTGATATTCATATTGATATTCCCATTGAGTTCCACTGCCTCCCAAGAGCAACGCATGCAGCCATGAGGTGCCTTGAACCCACAGCAATATGCAGTAAAGCAAAAATTACTGTCATGATTAACTTAGCTAGTAAAATGTAAACTCATGAGTTTACGCTTACTTCTGAGAGAAGAGCTGTATAGCCGGAAATATTTGCTATAAATTGAACCATGGTGTCTTCAGATCAGGAGACTGAAACGTGACCTTTTTTTGCATGCAGGGATTTTGGGACAGCATCTGCTGAGGGAGGTCTGGCATCTGGACGTACTATTGTTACCACTGCCTGAGAGCTTTCCTCTTATAGACTGTGTAACCTCAGACTTGAACTTTGTTTATACCACAGGAGTCACGTTCTCTGTGACTCACAGAGCCTTTGGCAAACAAAAATATTTTGCCTTTTTTGAAGGGTGAAGAGGCTTCAGAGCAGTGCTGAATTCAGAAGATTGTTTGCTGTGCTGAGGAGAAAGCTTCGGGAGAAAGCTTCTGCATGGATCTCTGGTTAAAGACAGAGGTTCTTAGATATCATTCAGCAGCCGTAAGAAGTGAAGGAAAGCTTGCAGGGAGGGGGTGGTGTGTGAAAATTCGTAAATAAAAATCTGTGGCTGGCAGGGCTGAAGAGAGAATCCAGGTTCCTCATCCCTGAACACAGAGTGTCCACATCAGACATCAGGTGTCTGGGTCAGGCCTGCCCTCAGAGGCTACAGTAGGATGCTGAAGACCCTCAGGCTGTCTTTCCACTTCTCCAAATCTCCTCCTCGTCAGATGTTGGACAGGCCCCACTGAATAATGTAGGGAAGGCTTTAAGTGTAAGAGTCGGCACTAATCAAAAATTGCTTGTTTTTTAAAACCCCCTCTTCCCCAAATAGTAAAAACTCTAGAAAATTCATAGGAAAGACAACATAAAATATCTTTTCTGCTCTTAAAATCATTCTGCCATCATCTATGTGATGCAACTCATAAATTCTTGTGTGTGAAAAGCCAGTAATTTTCTGTAATCAGGCTGTCCTGTTAACAGGAAGAAGAAAAGGTGAAAGGCAAGTACTGAGGAGAGTGCAGATAAAAAAGAGTGCTGGGAAAACAGAGAGGAATGGAAAGCAATAAATCGGAAAGCACTACTGTATCATCTCAGGAATGAAAATCCTTGAAGTTTGTTACCATCTGATGTGGAGGGAGAAGGGAGCACACAGGGAAACAGCCAGGTGGTGAGGGGCAGCCTGTGGTTACCCTGGATGAGGTGTCTCTGTATGAATCACGGCTCATGTGGTTTGTGCCTGCTCGGGGAAAGTTCCTCCTCCAGCTTCCTAGGTCTGGGGGTTCCCTAGGAGCTTTCACAGAGCCAGGTAGCCCGGGTCCCTTAGCACAACCACCGTGAATCCCAGGGAAGCTCCTCCATGGTACAGAGGGAGAGCTTTCCCAAAGGGAGGACCACCATGCAGGAGGAAGCTCTTCATGGAAGAGATGTTGCCATCCTTGATAGCTGTCTTCCCCTTGGGAACCCCCAGAGAGCAGAGAGGCTGGAAGAGGTGCCTTCTCTGCTTGCTGTGCCCGCAATATCCACACCTCCTTCCTGGGCCTGCAAGTATCATTTTTCCTTCAAAGGAGTGTAAAGTACACAGAGTACTGTAAATCTTGTTGGGAAGTGGGGGGGGGGAACATGGACAGGGCACAAAGGAGGAGGTAAGAGGCTGACAAAGACCATGTTAAGAAGACTGTGTTAAAGGTCTTGTGGATGTGTACGATGGGTACACTGGAGACATCATAGTTCTCTTAAAGAAATGGTGAAGAAGAAAAGGTGGGTCAGCTTTCCATGATCTTGGCTATCTTTGAGCTGATGGGAGATGTTTCCATTGGGCAGTGTCCCAGAATTATTGTGACAGTTTAGCAGGCCCTGCACGAAGTTCGCATCCATTTTCACTTTGCAAGAAAAATACAATAAATGGCATTACAATTGTATGAAAAAATGCTGTAGTATTGGAATATTTTGGAACAGAGTAAGTCTGGGATAAGACTAACTCAAAGTAGACCAGAATTGGCGCCAAATACGAAGTTCACACGCCCATGCAGCCAATGAACAGAACATGACATTGATAATAGTACTGTCACATTATTTTCAGTCTAGCTTATCTCTTGATCCCTTCTCTGGTGGTAAAGCAATTCCAGCCAGAGCTGTATAAACCTGGTGTTCCTTGTCGTGCCGTTGAATAATAAACACTGAGTGGTTGACATTCATTTGTATGCTTACCATGCTTCGTGCTGATAAGCTTTTTCCACAGGTAGGGAAAAGAAAGTCCCATATTAACCAGGGCTTTAGCGGGGCTCTGTGGCAGAGCCCTGTGAGGCGTAAGAGAAAGTAATTTACTGTTGAAGACAAAGAGGCTGATTCTCAGTCACAGAAGTTGGTTGAAGTGGTAGCTTATATTCAGTGAGGACGTGGCTGTGACATCTGGTTTGGCACTGTTATCCCATATTTACACTAGCATAAGCCAGCTGGAAATCACCAAGGATTTGGGGGTGTGGTTCCTCACAGGGAACACTCAGACCCCCATTTTGGTTTAGTGCTTTCTTGTTGGGAAAAGTAAACACATTCACAAGTGTAACAGAACAGAAAATTGAGAGCCACCTTTCAGGTGAGAAAGCTGCTATTGCCATAAAGCAACATGGTTTATCTGCCAGTTCTTTTTTTTATAGGCATCTATGAGCTGCAGTGGCATTATTTGAGCTGAGTGTTTCCCGAATACAGGATGTAAACGCTCACAGCTTCAAGATTCTTTTCCTTTTATGTTCAATCTCACCAAGTTTTTTAAAATTATTTTCAGTCTTGAGATGGGCAAAGCACTCTCAGTGTATGTATGTGCCTTTCATCATACACCAGCTAAGATGCTCTTTGATTGTCAGTAAGTCAGTGACAAAATTTCACTGTAGTTAACCAAAGTAATTATTTGTCTTTGAATAAGATCTAAAAAGGAGGCTGGAGATACGGTTTGCTGGTGGGAGGAGATTCAGTCATTTTCTTCTGAGCTGTGACCTTTAGAGAATGAGCCATGCTTTTGCTGTGTCCATGCTGGCTTTCTGAAATGCAGTTGGAGATTTCCCCCCGCCACCTTCTACCTGAGACTTACTAGAAGCATCACTTAGAGGAGAGAAGGTAGCCTGTTTGCAGTGCTGTGTCTCTTATAGGGTGAAGATGTTGGAGCTGCTCATATCTGAATTAGCCTCCAGTTCATTTAGAAGTCCAGCTCAAAGGCTGTCATCTGGTTTGTAAAACTTGATGTGATTTGCATTCTTTTGTGCACTATTTGCTGCTGATGGTACTGCAACAGCTGAGATCCGTTGATGTGTCAGAGCTTACAGATATCCATTTCTTGGTCTTTAACAGCAAGGAGATCTTGCCCCTGCTTTTCCCCAGTAAAAAATACCCTGAGCCTATGGTGCTCTGTTGCATTGCTCGTTTCCATCCCTAGCTCCTCTCTAAGAAGGTAGTTTGGGTTCAGATGAGTGTGGTGTGGCATGGAATTGTGAGGACTTTGAATGCAGCTGCTGGGGTAGTTGGCCACTTGGAATTTAAATTACATCTTCCCCTGTTCCATACTTTGTCCAAGTAGAGTCCGAAAACCTGTGTAAAATTATGATGCAGTTTCAGATACTGTTTCTGGAAGCTCCTCATGTTCAGATACAGGCAAATCAGAGGAAGTTCAGCACACACCAACACAGATGATTAGAGGGATTAGCATGATTACTCACAAGGAAAGATTGAAAATGTGTAGTGTGCCTAACTTGGCTAAGTGGCAGCAGATGTTGCACAGGATCATCCTTTAGATCGTTCAAGTGCCAGATGAAGACAAATGGGAGGACTCAGTGTGGACATGTGAAATGGGAAAAACCCAGAGGCAGGAAGCATTTAGGCTGAATAGCAGCCAGTGTTACAAAGAGAAAGACATAGGGGATCAGCAAGTCCCAACTTTTTTCATACTGGGAATTCCCAGCATCTCAGTCTCCTCTCCTGGGAGGAACAGGCTGGAAAAGAGAACAGACCAAATAAGAAGGGCAGACAGGTTGTAACCCAGTCTTTTCCAGGTCGAATGATTTATGTATTAGATGTAGCATGGTTTTCAAAGAAAATGGTGGAAATTCCATGAAACATAAACACAGACAGGCCAGTGTACCGGTGAATGCTCCACAGGGGTCGATTAGGAAACTGTAGAAGGATGTATTAGAGGGCCTATTAAGACTTCTTCCATCTCTAAACTGTAAGATTTATGCCAAATGCACTCAGCAAGCAAAGAGAAGCTAAAAATAAAATCACAAGGCATAATGATTTCCAGTTGTATTTACTTCCAGTCTTGTTCCAGTGATCAGACAGTAAAGTTGGCAGCTTTTATCCCTCTTAATCCATGGGTCACTGAATGCACCATTCTCAAATTGCAGGACTCAGTTTGTGCCACATGGATTTCTCTCTGGTGAGCAGTTCGTATGACAGAGTTTGCAACTTTTCTAACTTTTCTTTCTCATTTTTTCATTTCTTTTGGGTATGTGCAGCCAATACATCTTTCCAAGGTAATGAAATAATCATTTTATTTAAGTCATAGGAAAAGAGGAAAGAATAATATTAATCCAAAGAATGCCATGGGTACCCACTCTGTATTTAGCCTAGCCCAACAGCTGTTCCCAGTGTACACAGGTCATACAACACTGTGATATTGTGTGTAAAAACATGTCCTGTTGCCAATTACCATATCTTCTCATATCTTTTACCTTTGGTCTAGTACCTAGGGATACTACCAGTCTAGGAATGACCATATTTACTCTTGTCAGCCTTTCTGAAGTTCAGCCTTGTGCAAAGGGGTATGGGTAGTTTACAAATCACTTGAACAGCTGTATATAAGCCTAATACAAAATTCTTATTGTGCTTGTCAAATTGTTAAAATGTGATTATGTGACCAAGACACAGGGACTTAGACATGTTTTTGTCTTTTGTACACATAGAAAGTCTGCTACTACTTACCTCATTTTCCTATTGAAAGTCCAATGAGATTAGGAGAGGTATACGTTCTTTTTTTTCCCTACTTCTACAATGATTTTTGGGAAACCTTGATGTAGTAATGATTCATGCTGACTAACAGATGAGCAATTTTTGATGAGTTTCAGAAGGCACTTGTTTCTTTTCCTGGAATTATGTGGATTCTGTTCACGTAGTCACTGAGAAGTTAAATAAATTTAACAGCAGGAACATTACCTCTAGGACTCTGTCTGGCTAGCATCAGTCATACAAGTCTGGAGAGAATCTGCCAACAGAATATCAAAGGGTTAAATTCTGTTGTTAGTTTGTGTGTTTGCTCCTATTGAAAACAGTAGCTGTATGGGAGTAATAGAGCAGTACTTGGCCTTAAGCTTTTCTGAACAGCCAAAAAGTGCTGCATTATCTAGATACTCTTTTGCAGACTTTCTCCCTTCAGGAGAAAACTGTGTGTAATGGATGTTCTTGAAATAAATGAATAGTGCTGTAAACATACAGCCTCATAATTAACCTTTCTTGTCTAAAATTAATGTCTTCCTAAAATGTGCTGAGCCTTGCTGGGATGATGGCATTGAAAACCCGGCTGTGGTAGATGGCTCTGAACTGAAGCGCTGTAGTAAGGAGAGAATTTGTAAGACCAAACCTGTGAGATTAAAAAAAAATGTGATAGATGAGAGAGAGGGTGGAGGCTAAAATTAGAATAAGGCAGTTGGTTTATTTTTTTCTTTTTTTTTTAAGTAGAAAAAAATGGTGAGGGGGGAACAACTCCCTAGGCAGGGCTCAATTGGAAGTCTTAAATCCCTAAATAAATGTCTTAGGAAATAGGTATTGATCCTTGCCTGGAGAATAGTGCCAAAGACATTCATCAAAGGGGCAGGTGAAAAGGCTGGGATCTTTTGTTTATTTTGCTGTGTTTTTTTATTTTTATGTCCTATGGACACAAGTGGTCTGAGCGGTGACTTTATTATTAATATTTTGCACCTCATCCTATGCCACTTGCACATATGTTTTTGAAATAAAAGGGATGAAGTAAAATTGTTTTAATCTTTTCCTTTTCTGCGGTCAATTTAGATGGAAGAGTGTGCAGTAATCACCATTAGGCATCTGGTGACACCCACAGAGTGGGCACATGCCTGATTTTTCTTATTCTCCATAAACATTCTTGGATTTTTTCCCCTTCACCTTTAAAGATTTTGAACTTGCAGCATGGTGCCTCAAGCTCTGTTTGTTGAATTCCATGCTAGGAAGAGTTGGGGGGGGGG
>Ga0065711_1005710_pt1 | contig 25343 bp, 13 predicted proteins | sample Hoacrofraction12_FD_59098 | JGI IMG/M metagenome (GOLD analysis project Ga0065711, IMG submission 59098) | Hoatzin crop microbial communities from Cojedes, Venezuela - Epithelial fraction 12 v2 (version 2) | ecosystem: Host-associated > Birds > Digestive system > Esophagus > Crop | place...
GCTCCTCATCTTTCTTGAATTGGGGAGCCCAGAACTGGACAGAGTACTCCAGATGAGGCCTCACTAGGGCAGTGTAGAGGGGAAGGAGAACCTCCCTCGACCTGCTGGCCACATTCCTCCTAATGCATCCCAGGATCCCACTGGCCTTCTTGGAAGCCAGGGCACACTGCTGGCTCATGGTCAACCTGTCGTCCACTAGGACACCCAGGTCCCTCTCCGCAGAGCTGCTCTCCAGCAGGTCCGCCCCAAGCCTGTACTGGTGCATGGTAATTTCAGGCTTGCCATTCCTGCATCTTTTCTTTGGGAAAACTGAGCTTCGAGTGTGCAATATCCATCCTATTAATGCTTCTTCTGAAATGGGCTTGCCTTCATGACAGCTGGTACTGGGACTTCACTGGTTCTGAGTCGATTTTTCTCTGAAGAAAAAAAAAATTATGAATGAGGACATGGGCCCAAGAACAGCAAAATAAAAGGTGAACCAAGGGAAGGAAAAAGGTAGAAAGGGATGGGAAAATGTTGGCTTGATTTTGGTGAACATTTTGTGAAAGTTGCCTGTAATTGCTTTCTGTCTCCTTCAAATAGTCACACGGGTGCTTGAATTGGGTGTTGGCTTCCTGGCTGTCCCATCTCTGCTCCTTGCGCTTCAACTTGCACAGCTCATCTGCTGCCAAAACTGTTTGTCTTGGTAGTTTCAGTTTTCCTTTACATGTGACTGCCCTTTCAAGCTACGTTAGCCCAAAAGGACGCAGATCAGCAGTGACGATGCAACTTAAAGGACTTTGTCTAATACTGTGAGCTGGTGGCTAGGTCCCTGGCCCTAAGTTTTGGGATACTTTTTGTCCAAAGAGGCACTGTGGCCTCTGAGGAGTGTTTATCCCATCTAGCTGAGCCAGTCCATGAAACGTGAACTTTTATGCTCCTCCCTCAATTACATGCTTCAAAACCCAGCACCTTCAGAAGACTTGCAAGTAAATAATTGATGTGCATTAACCTTCGTAAATCTGTTTTGAAAATTCAGTGAAACTGCTGAAATGTTTGTGACACCTTCTGGAGCTTATCTGAGTTTGGTGGTGGTGTTGCTATGGCACCTATCAGCTAAAGTTTTTGATGCCGTTAGCGTCTCAGTCTTTTAAAACTCACCTTATTCCACAGTAAAGACCAGCATCCTGAAAGGGCTTTTTATTAGTACCTGATAAACTGTCAAACTTCTGAAGTATTTCTGAGCATAGAAAATGCAGTAATATCCATAGATGGCATTAGCTCCGTTCTGTTTTGACAGCAGGCAATATCTGGTGTCTTATTTAAGTACACTGCAGGAAAAAGATCATTACTCTCTTTTGCTCCCATCTGCTCATTGTAAACTCCAAATGGAAGATACTTCGGTGCACAAAATAAATCTCTCCTGCCAGGCATCGTCAGTGTGGGCTTAGTACAAATAAATGAATGCAAATAATGCTAACACATTCTGTGATGGTCTCAGATTTGCTTTGCAGATTTGCAGCAGGCAATCCTTTGTAAAACTTTGAAATATTCATGGTTTTTTCACATTAAAATGCCTTACGGTTCTCCCTCTACTTGTAGGCAGAATGCTCTGTTTCCTTTACTGTCAACTTAACTACATACCTTTAGAATAAAAATAAAAGTGGAACTGAAAGAGTATGGCAAAACAATGGCCTTGGGCATGCTGCCACTGCAGACCATACATCTAAGCAGGACCTTTTCTTTTGGTTAGACGTGAGTTTTGAGTGCTGCCACAGTGGTGGGAAAAGCATTCTTAAAATGTAAATACATACGATTCTATTATCACCACAATTTTAATTTGGGAGCTGGTTGTCAGGGCTAGATTAATTTTCATCCGCTGCATAAAGTATTTTTTTTCCTAACATTTGGTAAGAATGCATCAAAAACGCAGTAAGCTTTTTAAGCAGGGAAAACATTGTGAAACAGTATCTTGAGCTTAATCCAATGTCCTTGGCTGGAAGGAGAGGAAAAGAGATCTCACAACTTGTCATTAAAATATGAGCTTGTCTGTTTTTATGATGAATGAACAGCAAGGATGAGAAGGAAGAGCAGAAAGCTGAAAGGAACCCCTGAGCTTACTGAGATGCTGCAGACACAATAGAAGGCTTGCCTGGGCTCAGGCTTTACTTCTCTGGCTCAAAAGACCATCCATCCCCGTCGTGTTTGTGTTCTAACAGCAGGATCAGGAAGAGGAACACTTCTTTTCCCCAGCACTGGGTCAAGGCCACCAGTCAGCCTGGGACCTGCTTCCACGAGCAGTAACGTGGGGGTGGACTGGGCTGAAAAGGAAGGAGGTGCATGTGTGAAGCTCTTGGGCTCTGGCATCTGTCTCTACACGTGTAAAGACCCTATGTCTTGCTAACACCTGCATCTATGGTCTTGCTCAAATCCAGGCTTCCCTAAAAATTGTTGCAAGGTCATGCATAGAGACAGCTACTGTTTCACCCTGCCTGCAAGGCAGAGGCACTCTGCATTTACAGATCAACTGAACACACGTTCTCTGTACTTCTGCTGTGTGGTTTCTTGAGATTGGTTGCATGGTGAAACAGGATGCATAGGTCTGTTTTTAAAGATAGACCTGTTAATAATCTAACAATTTCTTAAAGCCTAAGCAAACACATTGGGTGCCTTTTAGAATCACAGAATACTTTGGGTTGGAAGGGACCTTCAGAGGTCATCTAGTCCAACCCCCCTGCAGTGATCAGGGACATCTTCAACGAGATCATGTTGCTCAGAGCCCCATCCAACCTGACCTTGAATGTCTCCAGGGATGGGGCATCTACCACCCCTCTGGGCAAGCCGTTTCAGTGTTTTAGCACCCTCACTGTAAAAAAATGTCTTCCTTATATCCAGTCTAAATCTACCCTCTGTTAGGTTAAAACAATTACCTCTTGCCCTATTGCAACGGGCCCTGCTAAAAAGCCTCCTCCAGGTACTGGAAGGCCACAATCAGGTCTCCCTGCAGCTTGCTCTTCTCCAGGCTGAACAAGCCCAACTCTCTCAGCCTGTCCTCGCAGGAGAGGTGCTCCAGCCCTCGGATCATTTTTGTGACCTCCTCTGGACCCTCTCCAACAGCTCCATGTCTTTCCTGTGCTGCGATTTCTCTCATTCCATGTTAACTATACTAATTTTGCACTGTTTTCACAGCCATTTTAGACATATTTATGGGACTAAAGTGATCTTCTGTCTCCTTTAATCAGATTGTTTTTCACGCTCCCTCACTGAGCCTTCATACTTGTCATGCTTGGAAAGTGGAACTTGCCTTCAGTGATGCTAAAAAGGTCCCAGTTTTAGTGATATTGAACATTATACATGTCACTGTGGGGTTGCAAAATGATTCCACTGTGGCTCAAACTTCTGCATTTCTGCAAATGAGATTCTACTTATCTGAAGAAAACCAGAAAAAGAATACCTGTAGTTAAAAACAAACAAACAAACAAACAAATGCCAGCTGCTTAGGTAGCTGACATGTTAAAAATAACCTCAGCAAAGAGAGATTAGTGTATGAGAATACAGGATTGTATCACTTAGGTAGGATAGAGGAAGGTAAAAGGAAAATGTAGTGTGTCATACGCCTCTGCAGTTTATTAGGTGGTTATTCTTGGTACTTATTAGGGGTTTCCTCAAGAAGAGACTTTGCTTCAAGGTAGGATCACGTCACAGTGACCAGTACAGTAATAAGCCCACTGAGTACTCTGAAGTGTGTGAAGGGAAGGGGGGGAAGGGAGCTTTCTCTAAGTGGTGATTTCTTAAACAAAATACCAAAATAATAGGGAGAACTGATTGAATTTAGCCAACTGCTATGTCACCATAGTAACCACGCATGATGTCTCCACACTGGAAATATCTGTTTTTTCAGGGATTAAAATGCTGTTTCTTTTTCTTCAGGCAAAAAAGAAATATGGCAAATCCACTAGGATCTTGCATTTGAAGGAAGAACTAGTTTTATTTTTTTTTAAATATTGTGATAGGGAGAAAAGACGTGGACGCTTTGTGCACTGCTTTGGCAGAGTTTCCTGTATGGCCATATGTTATTTTCAGCAGGAGCGTAGGGAAAGCAGAACAATTGCACTCTGCCTAACTAGGAAAAAGAAAAGAAAGTCTTGCCAGTTATTGTTAGTTTATTTCTTAATTTATTTTTAACATTTTACACTTAGGGGTCACAGAGCTAAACCAACGATCAATTAGGTTGGACTCTTTCTACTTTACTGTCTTTTTGTCAGGTCAAAAAGCTACAGCTAAGCTATTCCTTTTATGATGTGATAAACAAAGAGAATAAAAATGTTGCTGATATTTAAAATGTGCCTAGTGTTAGACTGAGCTGCTGAGGTATCAACAATCATGAAATGATCCAGTAGACTAATCAAGTGAATATGTCTTACCCAATTTGACATCTTCAGTTGAGGAAACTGCCCCAAAGATTGGGTAATAATAAACTGTTGGCCTTGAATCAGTATGAGACAATTTCACATTCCTGTTTATTGTCTATTTTTGTGTGACAAGTTCAGTTCTCACTGTTGGCAGCGAACTGTGGTTTCTTACAGCATTTGAACTAGTTTGGTCAACACTAGGAAAAATTATTTTAATACAGAACAATAACCACTCTTAATCAGCTGTATTTGTTTTCTAGAGAGCAAACCTCTAGCAATTACTTTTGGAAAGAAGAATGAATCCTTTGTAGCTTCGAGGTATGTTTGTATGTAAGTTGTACTATAGTCAGAGAGGAAAAATGCTCCATTTTCTCCTCGTAGCAGGTTCTCTCTGGGCTTTCTGAGCAGCATTTATGAACAGCAAAGTGAGAGAATAACTTTGTAGTGAAGGCATGGAAAAGGCTGTTCAGAAAACCAGAGTGGGGGTTGCAGGGGTGCTGCGGGCTCCCCTGAGGATGCATAAACGTACCGCTAGTGCTGAGCAAGGCTGAGTAGCGGTGGGGGCAATGGGAAAGCACAGCTCTGCTGCTGTGATGCAAAACGTTTTGCTAACAAACTTTGCCTTGCAGCAATGTCAATCAGCAATGTTGATGCTCTCCTTCTGCACCAGGTTTGGTGGTGCTGGAGGTACAGAGGGGAGCTCTGCTTTATGCCACACCAAGTAGCCAATGCTTGTGTGGCCACAGGCATGGTATTAGCCAGATCAGCAGAGATGGCTGCTGATCCTCATTTGGAATTATGAGTGCTCTCTCCCTTTGAGAAATGGACCATGGTAGAGACAGCTAGGAGTGCCATGTCCAGGCATGTCTGAAAATGTTGTCTCTTTCCTTCAACAACTTCGTTAATAAAATATTAATACTAAGAACAGGCTCCATCAGTGGGTCACAGAGAAAAGACAATCACTGAAGCTTTGTATCTTCTTTCAAAATGCTGTTTCTGTCTCTGAATGATGGATTAGATGCTGAATAGCTCAGTCAGTGCTATCTCGCAGTGAACTGATGCAACCACTTTGCCACAATTAATTCAAGTGTTACAGCAAGTCTAACCTGGCTAATTATCGTGAAATAGAATTCAAATTACCACAAGTATATTAGCTGTTTCTTTATTGTTTTTTATTTACTGACAGTAAAATCACTGAAAACACAGATCTTGGCCAGATAGTCTAAAAAGCACAATTATTCTGGAGTTGCGAGTTGCAGTAGGGCTGTCTTTGGACAGCTGTGGCTCTTGCAGCCCTACTGAGTTGAAGCCGGCCTATTTTAGCTCCCCTTCAGTAGCATTTTGCTTCCCTGAAGGTGTGGCGTCAAGTGCTATTAATAGCCAAATTGTCTGTCATCTTATAAAAGCTGTGTACTTCCCTGGATTTCATTCTTTTGCTACTGGTTTTCCACTGAGGAGGCTATGGGGTAGTGCCCGGGGTTGCAACTGTGAGGAAAAGAGCAGGTGGGAGAGGACGGGAACACGATGAATCAATGTAGGCCCTACATCCATAACTCTTGTGACTGGAAGCCTTTCAGCACTCCTGGAATAATGCAACAGGCTCTTTCTTTGGTGAGGTTGAGTGTTGTAATGACTGTGCAGTATGCTAGAGATGATGGCTCCAGTGGTTCTGCATAGTTGGAGATATGCACAGGGAGACTCCGTTCGCCATGGCGTGCACCCCAAACTACATAGTGCTGATCACCAGGATGCTTCTCCCGTGCAAAACATGGTATTCAGAAGAGGATTTTGTGCTAATTGTTAAAATGACGTTAGTCATTGACGATAGCACACTGGCACCTATGAAACAAGGTGGGAGACACCCTGTGAGCAAATCCTCATGTGCAATTTCTCACTCTCATCCATTTGTGTGGATTTTGCTGTGAATTTCTGGCAACTTGATTTTCACTCACAAAACAAAAACACAGAAGATGTTATCATTTAATAAATGCATTTCACAGAATGTGTGATTCAATTGGAAATCTTAGCAAGATGAGTGAAGCTGATAAATGAAAAAAGGTGGCTGTTTTGTAGGAGAAGGTGGGGAGGGGGGCTGCTTTTGATTGCAGTTTGTCCATTAGTTCCCTAAAGTCTTCTTACTACTTTCCGAACTGCTGCACCAAAATGGTCAATCCAATTAATTGCTAACTGCCTATAAATCCCTAATGTTTAACTGGATCAATAGTTTCCCATTTGCTGTTTGTTTTCACAATGTACACTATGATACCAACCAGTAAAGACCATCTAAAAGGAGTAAATGCCAGTGGGACAAAACAGTGTAATACACAAGCAGTTGCTCTATGACACAGTGTTTGCTAGTTGCTGTACGCCATTCCTGCAAGAAAACATAAGCTATTGGTCTCTTTGGGTTTTCCAGCTGTCCCTCAGTCATCTCTTACTCATTACTAATTTACAGCAGTAGAGATTTTGCCCACTGACTCTTTTACTCTGTGTCGGTAAAAAACACAAAAGTGTTTTTTTCCTTGTCTTGCTTCCTTCCTTGCACTTCAGTGATCTCCTTCACTCCAGATATAAAATCATTAGTGTGGGAATGGGAGAATTAATTTTTTCTATAAGTAGATTTAATAATATCTTCTTAATGTTAATATATTAGAGAGTGCCTACCATATGAACATTGAATTTTGTAGTATATCTTAACAGTAGTTCCAGTGAATCTTGTCTTGAATTTCCGGGAGGTTTGAGTCATGTTGCTAACTGTACTTATTTTTAAGTAGCAGAGCTGATACTTTTTTGGAGCCATTCTCATCAATTGGGCAAATCTCTTTTTTTAAAAAAAAAAAAACCAAGCCCATAACATTTTTGTCTTATGCATAAATGAAACTGGCCTAGAAGGCTTCAAAGTATTTTTCATCAGTAAAACAATTTCTTGTATGCCCACACAATCAATTTGATACCTTTCCTTACTCAAGGGAGATATTTTAAGCTGATGTTTATTTCTTGTTTGATGTTTAGGTTATGGCTTTTTTTTTCCTTTCTTCATTTTTTTAAGATTCATCATGTAGAATGATAAAGAAGATGCCCAGAAGGAGATCTTTTGTCTCTGCTTTTTCCTTCTCATTTTTGGCTGGACTGATCACTGCATGTGTAAGGCTGATTTGCTTGCTTGCCGTCAGGCCTTGAACAACACAATTGTCTTGAAAGAGTATTTTCTTTTAAAATGTGATGGCTTTTGCTATAGCAACAGAAAGACCTATCCTGAACAGCAAACAGTGTTCATGTGCTTAGCACGATGCTAGTGACCACAGCAATTTGTAATCAGCACATTTGAGCTCCAAAGTTGGATTTTTCAAAGCCAGCTGCTGATCCTTCCCTTTGAGGTGTTCCCATGAGATGCCCGCATGTCCTGGCTGGGTGACTGTGAGGAGTGTGCAGGAGCCTCGCAGGCACAGGGGCTTCTGTTCTCCGCTGTTTGTTTGCCTTACAGCAAATGCTGAAATGGCTTTGACTGCTGCGGGCATTTTTTTTTCCCAGACTTTTTGGCTTCATGTCTTTACACCTGACTTGTAGAAAATCAGAACAAGAATACAGCTCATGCAAGGGCAGTGCACGAATGTTATTTTGTTCATATCTGTTGCAGCTGTCGCTAAATGCCTGCAAGACACGTTGCCATTAGGGAAGCAAGAGCCACTGCTCCCTGTATGTTCTTTTGAATATTCCCTGTTGAAGACTCTGGCAAGCAATGTTTGTTTTCCCCCCACGGGCTGCTGTGCTGCAACTGATGCAAAGATGCCTTGTGTTGCAGTGCTTGTTACAGTGCTCAGAAACTTGCATTTATAAAACTCATCAAAGGCCAGTTAGCAAATGCACAGCAAAACTGTCATGCTTGTTGCAAGGGCTGCCTGCTCCCCACCTGCTCCATGTGTGCACTGGGCTGCAAAGCTTTGCTGGGCAGTGCCCCAGGCCCTCCTTCTGGGTCTGTCTAAAGGAGAGTTGGATTTGGGAGGCCAGGGATGGCACAGAGCCCTAGCAGCTGCTGTCACCCCCACAGTGAGAAGCGTCCATGGGGAAGGTCCTGCTAGTCTGCAACACAGCTGTCTGACACAAGTAGAGCATCTCTTCTTAACTCTTGTCTCAAGAGCTTTGAAATTGTACTCAGAGTGCCTACTATGCTCTCCATGTTAGGTTTGTTTTACTAGTTTGCCAGTGCATTGCAACTGATTTCAGCCAGGCTTTACAATAGGTGGTAAGAAGTCACCACCTCTGAAGGTTCCGGTTTGGTTCAGGAGAGCCCAAGCTGGGCTCTTCCCCATGCACTCGTCAGAGGGCTCTGCACATTTGCCTCTGCTGTTTTCAGATGCTCTTAGCAGTGGGGCTGTGAGACCAGGCAGCTCTTCTCCCCAGCTTGAGCAGTTTCCTCTTCAGATGGCTTTTTCTTGGCTGCAGCAAGCAAGCAGTTTGAAAGGAGCAAAAGCCACCAGTTTTGCTTAAGCTTTATTCAGTGGGTGGCCACAGATAGAGACAATTACAAAAAGAAATCCACCAGGGTTTTTGCTCTCTGCTCCCATGATTGGAGCAATTAGACAGAAACGTAAATCATTTGAAATCCTTGCTTGAGTGCAGCCCAGCTGCCTTGTTGGAAAGACATTTGTTCCCCATGCAGGAGTGAGCATCCATGGAATCAGCCCCTGGAAAGGCAGCTCCTTCCCCACCACAAGCTACCACCACCGGGCCTCACGCTGGCTGCACCAGGCTGCAAATAACCCACCCAGCCAGTTAAAGGGAGCCGTGCACCTTGTGTGTCCCCTCCTTAAGCAACACCAACCGTATCTAAGAAACAGTTTGGTGGGATAGCATCTTCCACATTCCCATGGATTAGGCAGTGAGATGAGACCCACTTCTGGGCAGCAATGAGGGAGAAAAGCAGCATTTCTGACCTCTTCAAAAATACTTTTTGTGAAATGTTAAATTTCCAAGTCTTTTTCTCTGCATGTCATATTTCTCCACCCACTCTCTCTTGCTTAGAGGTGTTTAAAAATGCTTGGAATGGAAACACATATGAAAAATATTTAATCACAGCAACAGCCCTCTGTGAAGTGTTCTGTTTAGCAAAAAGTCTGTATAATCTGCATGTCAGCAACCACTTGCAGACATTACAGGGGCTGTTATCTCTAATCACCCAAAGATGTTTTATAACTCTAAGAACAACATTGACAGCCTTCCTTGGACCAGCACAGCATAGTATTTACCACTTATACCATCTCTTGGAGTAGCGAGAGGAACATTGCGGTGCCTGATGCTAAGATCTGGTAGATGTTGGTTCTAATGGCAATCAGCATGCAGCTGTTTTCACAATTGTTTAAAAATTGTATTCAGAGTGTCTAAAAAAACTGGAGCAGGAATCAGTGTGATCCAATTTAGAATGCATAGCAACATTGGTGTGCTAATTATAATTTTGCCACAAGCAATTGTCACAGTCATAAAACTGCCAGTCTGTTTGGTGGTGGGCAGCTTTCTATTTCACAGACATCTGGCAGAATCAGCAGAGGACGATTAGCTTGCCAGACTGCCGGCTGCGTGTAAGAACGAAAAATCTCAATGTTGAGGTAGGCTGGAGAAACTAGTGAATCCTGCAGCAGAAATGGTGGGCTTAAGCACTGTAAAATGGAATAACATTTAGCATTTAGCAAACAAGACTGTGAATGCATCATGTTGGTTCTTACAAAGCTTATTGTTGCTCTCAGGATACTCTGTACCCTCCAGAACACAAATAATTCTGATGTTCTTGTACCTAAAAAACACCAGAGGTGCGTTTGTAGCAGGGAGATAAGGTAGCTTTGCCATGAGTTTCATGAATCGGAGAGCATACTGCTGAACTGTTTTAGGACAAGGCTGAGGGCCAATACTTAATCTGCACTCTCCTGCATCTCAGAGATGGAGATATACCTCTTAGAAGTCTGAAGTCAACTGGGCATTTTCCAGTGACACTGAGAAAATGCCATTTTGAAACAGGCATAACATGAGAGAATCATTCTTTCATTGCAGACCTTACCAGCCCAATTTCAGTATTTCATTTCAGCAATGTAGCAAATTTTATTTCAACTTTGTACATTAACGCATGAAATGGAATAATACTTTGAACCTTTCAGAGGACTTCAAAGTATTGAAATTCACAGAGAAAGGAGAGATAATTTCTTCCTCTTTTGCTTTTTTTCCTCTAATACGGAGCAGAATTCAATTTCAAAATCTGTGCATCAGCCCGTCAGGTGCTGTATGGGCATGGCCCTCCTTTTCCCACTCGCTGCTGCTGCTGCCTGAGCAGCCACAGGAAGCCTCCCCAGCAGCCACGCTGCCATCATCTCGCTGTTTGTCTCTGCAGCAAATGGGTTCTGCCTCTCAGAGCGGGAGGCAGACCCAAAGCATGCCGTGCCCCTTCTTTTCCTGAGATCTATGGTGTTGTGCGCTATATAATAATAAACTCAGTATTGCAAAATTTGTAACAATTCACGTGAAGAAGTTCCAACTGATTTTAGTAGACAGAAGTTATCTGGAGCAATGAGTGTTTTATCTTACTGCATTTGTACACCTTGTCTCCATGACTGTTGTGATCTTTTAATTCTGTTGATTATGGTATGCAAGTCATTTATGAAAGAAATCTTTTCATCTCAGTGGCTGAACGATGATTGTTAATCAACTCTCTTTATCAAATGGGTCAAATTCTTACCCTTAAAGCAGGACAGAATTGAATGCAATTTACCTACCTAAATATTGATCCTATGGAAGGAAGCAACTGGGTTCTTTCCTGGAGATATTTTGAGGCTGCACTATCCATAGCTGGATGCTTAGTTCAGGGAAATGTAAAGGACATTTAACTAAATTAGAAGATTGTTATAGGGTAGGATAGACATGGGTATTTTTCAGAGAGAAAGTGAAGACAATAGCACAAGTTTGTCATGTCTTTTTTCACTGTTGTGCTTGGTTGCACTTTTTAAACTAGCAGGAATAATAATAGTAAAATAATAATTTAAGAAACAATAATAACCGTGAAAGGATTATGTAGCTGGAACTTTGTCTGTATTGGTTACTTTTCCTGGGGGTCACAACCCCATGTGACTGTGTCTGTAGATCTCTCCCCAAGGTCTGTTTCAAACCCAACACAGCTTACCTCAGTTGTAAGCAAAGGCACTCCCAGGTACCTACAGTAAACTAAAATGTTAGCTACTCTTTAACTTGCAATGGTAAACTAATCTGGAAATTTGGGATTTTCAGCCATGTGTCATGGCACAAATAACTTTTTGAAAATATTTTGCAAATATGAGTGAAGACAGACAGTCTTTCACAGCAAGGTTACCGATGAGATGAGTGACAGTAGAAGTCTGTTTTTTTTGGCATACAAACACAATTTTCTAAATTTCCAGGAATTTAAATGTCTTTTCTCTGCTTTCATCTGCTAGTATATATGATTTTGGCATATTATAAAACTGTGACTATTAATAAAGCAGCACCAAATAGTACTTCCAAAATGAATTTATATGTGAAAAAGGACATATATTTGGAAAATCATGTGTGAACCTTTTTATATAAGTGGTAGCAGTGGATTATGGTAGATAAATCTCTGCAATATTTGCAGTGGCTGCTTACCATGTTCTTAAAATGTGTACCTTACCAAAATAGCAACTAGATTAAAACATCACTTAAAAAGCAATTTTCACACATGGATAATTGTTCTGAGTAAAAATAATTGGTTTTCTTCTTCTATAATTATAGAAATTAACTTAACCTCTGATATTTTAATGAGTCTATGATTCAATATTCTATAGGTAACCCAAGTGATATACGTTAAGTCCTTCCTTAAACATTGCGAAGGATGTTGTGTATGCCAGAAGAAACTCTGGGACACTACTCCACCTCTCCTTCCCTTCCCCCACCCCATCTTTTGTGTTCCTTCCTAGATAAAGAGTAAAGAAGGACCAAGGCTTTCTGTGTTAGCACTGTGAACTGCAGCACAGCTACAAAAAAACTCTTGTCCTTTAAATGACTGCTGCGAGTAGCGGACGGAAGTAGGGCTCGCTGTCAGCTAGGAACGGGCAGCGAGAGCAGAAAATAATGACAGAGGGCACAGATATTCTGCTGAAGGCAGCGCTTGTCCTGCCCATATGCCCTCTAACAGTCAACAAATTATTCAGTTTGGAAAACACTGGCTGCTCTTTCTGGGTCATTTTCTCAGTGTAAGAGAGAAAATGTAAAGAGTAACGTGATGTAGGGGAAGGGAGGGAAGATCTTTGCAAAGCAATTTCCACTGTGCCGTCGTTGAGGGCGAAAGGGAAAATGTCTGGGGAAAGCGCTACTGCAGCTGAATAGGTACATTCAGAAAGGTCGGAGCCTCTCTGTAAGATTCACCTCCTTTTCCTATGACCCTGCTCATCTTTGGTGTATGTTGGCTCCTGGTAGGTCATGCTCTACAGTGCAGGAATATGATCGCAAGGTCTTTCTACCACTTGTGAAAAGACTGACACAAAGCTTGTGACCAAGCAGCACACTGAAAAATGAACCAGCGTTCACAGGGAGAGGCGATGCCTTTTCCTTAGGCTCGCTGATAGAGCTGGAGTTGGGGAAATATGAGAGCCTTTGTCTCCGAGTAACTTTATCAGGTTCTTACGGAATGGTGGCTGCAAGCTTGCCTTCTTTTATCCAGCTGCCTCTACCTGCTTTTCTCTGCAAACCTTGATCCCCTCTTATCCTTAGGCCAACACGCTGCAAATCTACTGCTACATATTAAAAGGATCACATCAAGCAGAGAAAAAAAATGTTAAAGTCACATTCACTTCAGATTTTCAATTAATGCTCGATCATTGTCTGCTCCTATTTCATGTCTCTCGCCTTTTCCGGAGTAAGTTTTAAAAGGAGCATAGTTGCGGTGGAGACTAGACCCAACTAAGCAGGATGCCAGCAGTGCGTTAAGTCCTCAGCATCCTTCTGACCGCTTCTCTTGCTGTGTTGCCTGATGTTTTTGACTAGCCATATCTCCTGAGATGGCTTTTAATCACACATGTGAAGAGATATTATTGCATGCTTGTCTTAGGTAAGGCAGTAATGTTAATCACAAAAATACTGTGATAAATCATTTTTAAAAGGTTATCTCAAAGTAAAATTCCCTCCACAGGTTGCCTGCCAGGAGTGGTGAGAGAGATTTCAGTTAGAATAGTGTGTCCAAACCTTAATCTCTCTATGGCCTCAGACACTCTCTTTGGAGAAAAAGATGATAATGCATTTGCTGTTCAGGAGCAGACATAAAGAGAATTCACTGAGGTTTCCTTTTATTTTGTAAATGCCATCGAATGGGGCAAAAGATGGACTTTGTATGTGGAGTCCTCTGTCTTGGCATTTGCATTAGGAAAGTTGGAAGCATTAGCATAGCTTGATTTATATACATGGACAGCGAAGCAATAAAATACACGCATGTTGTTATCGTGGTGAAACTATAGATGTTAACTGACATGACATCACAGGCATTTCAGAACAGCACTGCCAAGGTGAGAGCCTGAGAGAGCGAGGTAGACTGATACAGGGAAAGTATATTTGGGACCACTCAGACACTCCATGAGAGGTTTGGTTGTGATGGTTCGGGAAAAACAACTAGACACCATCAGCAGAAAATTGAAGATACCGCCACGCACAAAACCTGTTAATAAGAGTGTTGAAGTTATGATATAAAAATATAAAACCCTTTCTTTTTTGATGAGGATTTCTATAACTGGATTTCTATAACTGTTCTAAAGGAAAGTGCCACTGGGCAATCTTTACCTCAAGTTAATGACTTCCTGGGGAAATGAGGAGCTTATCTGTGAAACTTAGAGCCATGAGTTGGCGGGACAAAGAGCTTAGCTGGATTCAATCAAGAAGAAAAAGAATATGATTTGGCCCTTTATAGACAGCTATCATGACACCTTACATAACTTATTTAACTCGTTATCTGGAAATTCTAAGTAAGTTTCATAAAGAGGGCAGGGATATAATGGAAGCCGTGGAAAGTTTGTACTCTTTCTCCTAATGGCAAAACTTTTATGGATACACCAAAAATTTTAGATTAAACGACCCCTGGGAATAAAAGCTCCGGTCCAGTGTTACTGCTCTACTGGGGCACAATGGGCTGCTACTGGGGAGGTCCACAGTGTTTCATTTCAATACCGCCTCCACACTTCTGCAGTCTGTGTGAAGTTCACTGCCCCACTAGCTGTATGGATTGCCCATTTGCATGAGCTAAAAGTTTTATAAAGGAGATGTTTTTGTGAAACAATGCTCTGGTTTTCAGTGGTTTGAGAACAGCTGAAAGAGGGCACAAGGGAAGTAATCATAACTTTGGGTTAACGAATTTTTGGGGAAGTGTTTAACCATGGATTTCAGTGCCACGAGGTACCAGGATAGAGTCTTGTTCGCTGCAATGAGGAAATGTTATGTAAAATTTGGACCTTTGTAGAGAGCTACACTGACATCTGCAGAAGAGTTTTCAATCCAGGGACAAATATCTGTGAAATACTTAGCTTTGTCTGTCTGCAGATTTTTCTTTCTAAATGTACAGATGCACTGTAAAAGTTTTTTTTTTATAGTCATACTTTGTATGGAATATTTAACTGCACAAGCAAGCCCTTCCTTGGTGGCATGGTATTATGTTTCCCCATTTTGGAATAGATGTGTCACAGATGAAAATGAACATCACAAATTATTTGTCTAGTAGGTTTTTTTTTTGAAGTTGAGAAGAAACTCCTAACCTGGAAAGGGTTTATTTTCATTAAAATATTCCCAAAGCTGCTGGCGCTGATTAAACTAACCTATGAGTAATGGATCTTCCCCTGTGGTGGACATGATAATTTGTGCTCGTGATAATGAAAATAATTTCTTTACAATTCATTTTTCTGGAGAATGTGATTTAAAATGCGTTTTCTGTCTCTTGCTGTTGGTAAGTGCCTTAATCGGTCATTTCTCAACCTACTTTGTCATCAAAGGCTTGAAAAACCCAGCTGTTAGGGGGAGTCAGTATTCTAAGGTTTGTAGCTCAGCAGTTTTTCTTTACTGATTTTTTCATAATTCTTCCACTTCATGTCCTTTTAAATTGAACCCCTGGAGAATTCCTTCGAAATAGACTTTTTTGTAGGCTTCTTAATTTCTTTAGCTTTTTTTTTTCCTAATTCACTTAATGTAAAGGAAATTTGTATTCAAGAGAATATTAGTTAATGCTAATAAAGTTTTAGAGCTGAAAAGCAGATATACACAAGGTGGGGAACAACTTTTGGTGCTCTATACTGCTCTACACTGCCAAAACAACCTTTTCCTTCCATCTCTTTCTGAAATGTGAAGGCTGGGGTTTCAGTGCAAGTTGTGAGCCTGTCTCCCAGTGCTTTCTAGCTGTGCAATGGATGTGTCTTTCTCCTGCAAACACTGCTTTCTCTAAAGTCTCCTTCCTGGAGTCTCTTGAGATAATCTCTTGCTTACTGGATAATCCCTTCTCTTTCCTGGAAAAGGCACAAGCCTTGGAAGACATTGTGTAGGTCTTTGGTATCTTTGTGAACACAGCTCTTTTCAGTTGGCCTACAAATGTAGGGAGCTGATGATTTGCAGTGCCACTTAATGGAGTTGTGTAAACTTTTGATGGTGTGCAGGTTATTAACATAAGTGAGCTTTTATTTTTTTCTGTCTATAAAGGAAATCAAGGTATTCTTTTTTGCTTATTTTAAAAATGTGTGATCAAATTTGAAATACATTCTAATACAATGGAGCTCTGGCTACTTACTCTCATGCTGTCTTCAATTACTAACTTATTCATTAAAGTGGAATTTTGGATGTCTAAAATATTTAGATTGGGAGATAAGCATAGGCTGAAGATCACTATTTGAGCTCTTATGGTAGAAGCTTTACTTACTTTTTTCCAATGGTTGCTGTAAACAAAAATCATTAACTCCAAAACAGATTTCAGAGGAATTTTGAAAGGCTGTAAATACCACCAAGGAAATCTGCCAGCATTGTCTTGAAAGGATGCTACAGCATTAAGAATTGTAAACACACCTAAGTAAACAAAGATATTACTCAGTATGCATTTGCATTATTTTTTTGCATGTGCTCCTCAGTGTGTTACACAGCTATCACGAACAGAGACTTCTTGGGTATCGCAGTAGAGACTTCTTGGGTATTGCAGCAGAAACAGAGAGTAGCGGTGGCAACCAAACCACGCAGCAAAGGAAACGCTGCCCGAAGTGCTATCTGTAAGCTTGTATCCGTTACGATGTCCAGCCCTACGGCACACGGGATTACCAAGCTTTGCTAAGTTTAAAGTACAGTAATCCTCTTCAGTGCCGTTACACGTGTAGGTTCTTTATAACAGCTTAGATGGTAATTAGCAGGGGATTTCGGATTCGTTCACTGGATACAAATATAGCATAGGGGAGGGAAAGACTTAGGCAGCAGTTCTCAAACTAGGGGTCACTGATGCAATAAGGGTTGTAGCATTTAAGAGGGTGGGGATGAGCCAGCAGAATTTCGAGGAGGGCGAGTGTTACTGGCATTTGGGATTGCAAACATAGCGATGGAATCTTAATCAGAAACAGATCAAGACTGGGAGAAGTTTCTGTTTAGATCTGTGCTTTCGCCAACATTTTGTAACCCTAGATGCAAATCCTTCGGGGCTGACACTCCAGCTGGCTGTGTCAGCTGGTGCTGTTTTGAAGTATTAAGAGAATTGCAGCTGTTGAACCAGCCTTATTAATTTACTGTGTTTTGCTGTGCCTTAGGAGAATGGGCCTGGGGTGAAGTGAGAAAGAACAAAGTGAGCTGAGCTATCTTCACCTGACCTTGTTTTACCTGCAGAAACATTACCACTGCAGTTAACCGAAGGAAAATGGAAGTTTTTACAAATTTTAGTGTTCAGCAGATCTATGTAGTCATCAGATGAATCTTACTGCAAATGCATTTGCCCTTTGTCCCTACAAGTTTTCTGTGTTTCAGCTATTCAACCAGTAACAATGAAATATCACATCATGCTCCTGGTCTCACTGACAGCTAGCAAAGTTGAAGAGATACAGAAGAATTTGCAGGATTAGCGTTTAAGGGAGTGGCGAAAATCCTTTTAACTTTCTTTTAGTACTTGGGAGAATGTTGTATTTGTAAGAAAAATATTCACATTAGGTCCAAATGTAAACTCAGATCCTACAACTATAAGCTGAAATCACACCCTTATGTGACTTAGAATCTATGAGTTTAGCTGTTAGTTTATGTATCAGCTGTTGCATTTTCACTTTCTTTTCAGAAGAGCAAGGGGCTGGAGTACATAGCCCTAGGTGAGAGCTGGTTTTGAGCAGTAGTATGAATTTTAAAAGAAATACTGCTAAAAATAGATCTGAATTGGCTTAATTTTATTTTTTAAAGCAACAATAAGGGATTTATTTTGACTCTTACTTTGACTTGTAGTGAGCTTATAGGTTAGTTTACCAAGAATGGGCTTTGGTAACTGTCCTTTTTTTTTAACATTTAATACATGTATTAATAAATAAGGATTTATTAAATATATGAAAAATTCTCTATTCCTTGTCTGTCTTGCCCGCAAGATACAAACCAAGTAACAGAAAAGATTTTTTGTATTCAACATATTTATTATTTTACAATTAAAATGTCACCCTGATTTTTATGAACACTTTAATTTTTTAATGGATGTTGTATATCTAATTTTGCTCCCTCTCCCTCCCTTTCAAAGCACCTTTTAGTCCTCCTGCTTGAGGCTGCTCCCTGATCAACTCTGAAGTCTCATTTGTTTTTTTGTTTTTTTCATGAAACTGTCTACCCTGTGCTATTAGTGGCTTCCCTTGCTTTCAGTAGTGGCCCTGAAGAAGTGCACCAAGAAGTATTTCAATAAATTTAAGACTGAAATAAAAGGCAGATGACTAAGTGTATGCAAACACTTGCTTTCTGGTTCAGCTGCCAAGAGGAAGATTTTATACAAGTTGTTAGAAAAGAACGCATTGAAACTGGGCCCAAACTTTACTTTTCTGTCAAAATGACAAGTTGTGTGCTGTCAGCAAAGGCAGGCGGCGGTGGGTCAGTGACCGGGCAGTCCCTGAAATGGGGAAGTGCTGGTTTTTGACCTATCCTTTCTCGCAGGAGATTCGGTCATTGGCGCTGTGAGGGATGGTCTTCAGGCTGGGGCTCTGGGCACGGGTGGCAGCAGCAGGGCAGTAGCTTCCCCTGGCCTGACTTTGAGCTCCAGGGGTGCAGGCTGACCTGCTTGGGTAGATGTGAAGGTGCCTCCAGCTCCTGGCTTTTGGCTGCATAAGACCCACGAGCAGCTGTTTCTCCTCTCTTCCTAAAGCAGATGTAAACACTATGCAAACCACCCACAGAGTCGTGCAGAAAAGCACATCTCAGGTTGGGCTTTTCTCCTGTTAAAGCTGTCTCTCTTGTACAACAAATGTGCAACATTAAATACTTTTTCAGGGAAAGACATGAAATCTCTAGCTCTTTGGTCAAACGATGCATCCAGTAACAGGTTTTTCCCCAGTTTTGCCAGCTTTGATGTACTTCTATTTTTTTGTTTAGTTTTCATTCTGCCCAAAATTATTCTGTATTTTTAAGACCCAATTTCACAGATAGTTTCCAAACGTCTGAAGTGGCTTTTTTAGATCATGAACTAGTTGCAGAATATGTTGACCTACTTCTGTAGATGAACCCAGATATTTGAAAGGAAAATAAATGTTGTCTTCAATGAATCTTATTGCTATCTATTTTGGAAGTCATCATTTCTGTTTACAGCCTACACACAAACTTTGTCAGATCTGTATTGAATATAATACAAGAAAAAAGCACAGGAAGAAACTTCCTTTTTCTTGAACTTTACAGCAGAAAGATATTTTTCTGCAAGGTGTAACTATTATGCTGATACCTGCTGTATGCTGTTATGTTAAGACTTTGCATTTGTATCTGTGCCACCGCTCACCCTGTCCATAGTGCCTGTAACTTCCTCGGGATGTATTTGTAGGGAACAGAAGGCATGCTAGTCTGTTGCGCTGACAAGACATTCTAGTATTATCTCAGCCCTGATGAAATTCATAATACCCTTAACATTTGTTCTTGATGCCCAAGAATCATAATAGGTCATTGAAAACGTTCACTTCTAACTTAACTGCCATAGTTCTCCTGGGATCGCTTCTTTCCCTGCTTTAATCACAATTAGGCATTCTATTTTTCTCACTGCCTTGTTTTCAGTTCATTTGCTTAGATAATGCATCCAAGCTAGTAAGCAAATGAAGGGGAACAGGGCAAACTGCAGGGTAGTAATTTCTTTTGCTGCTATGTTATTCTATTGTTTTCAGTTCCACGTTAACTCTGGTTCATATAATCCTTTTTCTTACTCCGTATGACTCACAGGCTAAACAGAGCAGATGGGGGAGTGATTTCAGACAGTGACCTCATTTCTGCACATATTACTTCTCAAAAAGAGACAGCAATCAACCCATGTCTTACAAAAAGAAAAAGTTGGAGGATTTTTCCTTTTACTGTTTTATAGACTTGAATAATTTTTAAAAGATAAAAGGGCAAAGAGGAAGAGTCTAAGCTTCCAACACTGCCAGTGTGTTCCGCCATTCTGAGCTGGCGTAAAGAGCACTGTCAAGCCTTTCGATCCAGTGACCTTGAAATCTCATCTCACACTGTACTTTCAGTCCTTCTCTATGTGTGAAGTATACAAAATACTATTTTATTAGTGAAATAATTTTAAATTTAAACACCAAATTTCTCTGTGAGAGATTTTCTACCCATTTGTGTGTCTGAAGTTAATCAGGTATTGAATGGTTTACAGTGTTCAGGTTGTAGCTGCAGACACTGTTGCTTCAGACAAATACAGGTACTAGTGATTACAAATTGCAATCAAAAAGTACTAAAGTTTTCAAAAAAATCAGTGTCTGCAATGAATAGCTGGGCTTGTTTGTTCCCGTGGCCTTTATTGTGATGACTAGCCCAAGAGAAAACACAGCTGGATGAAACCTCTAGAATAAAAATTTCCATAATGCTGGAAACGTCTGGCAATTATCATTGTCAGTAAATGCTACCCGATACCTATATGCAGAGCAATGATCCATCTTGAAATCAGAGTGAAATATAAAACTGTAAGAGAAAGACAAGAATACAATTTCAGTAGCACCTTGGGTTTGATATTTACCTTTGCTCTAGTAGTATTTGCATCATTAAGCAAACAACACTCCAATCTTACTTTGGTGTTAAGCTGGCTGTCAGGAATATGTCATTAAAGCTAACAATAGTTTTGTATATTCTTCAAATCTCCAACCATTGAATCAAGCTTTTACAATAGAACCTTCCTTCTCAAAAGAAGAATATTACTGTACTTGGAGGAAAGCTTAACGGTTTAGAGTGAGGATATCCTGAACCTTAAGAAAGGAAGTAAATAAGTGCCTATATTTATAAGCATATTTAAAATGTTTGTATATATTAAACAAGACTTTTGAGTTTTGGAAGAGGTACATCAAAAACCTGAATTGCCATCAATATGAATAAGATGTAAAAGAAAGGAGCTAATTCTTTTGAATTAAAGTTTATTTCTCTCCATACAGTTGCTTAAGGATACCAATATTAGTGAATATTATACCTAATTTGTGTAAAGAGCAGGTAGCATCGTAAAACCAGTGATTTGCTGCATCATAATCACAAATATTTATACAAATATTTTTCAGATCATATTGATTTCTTTTTTAGATAAAATATTCTAGAAGTTACAGAATTATAGAAAGTATGATGCCAATGGTAGTAAATTACCTTGTGTGAATCTGTAAGGAATAATTGTCACATGGAACAATTACTATGCAACACTGACAGGAGTAGGGAGTTCTGGATTTCTGGTGAAATAATTGCCTGATTTGACAAAACATGAATGTATGTTATGTCTTGTGAGCTGACATTGTCTCTTTTAAAGGTAACTTTTGTCAGTGTTTGGAGCTTTACTAACAGAGGTGATCTGTGCTGAAATTCAATCGTAAGGGTGGACTTCCAAGGAGGTAGATTTTCTGAGTCAGCTTAGTTTGTTTTAGAAAAAAATGACTTGATAATTTCAGTGAGAAATTAACTTTCTTTTTGTTTTTCCTTTTACCACTGAAGATATTCATCTTCATTTGATATCTTTGTATTGTTCTCTGTAGGAAGAATTTGTGGGTGGATGGTAAGACTTAAACCTGACCAGGATAAACAAGAGTCGTGTTTATACACTGACAACCTGTCCTCCACTTCTAAGCAACGCTGGGGGAAAGCACAGCCAAGTTGAGGCCAAGAATTAAATCCACTTTCTTGCTTCGTTTTCTTGTAAGTGACCCCGAATAGTTGAGAGGACTGGTGATTTGTGGCTTTTTCCTCTGTCCTGCCCTTCAAATGCCACATACAGCCTGCGAGCCAGTGCCCCAGATCAGAGGAGAACGATGCCAAGCCCTGCCGTGGGAGACTGGTGCTGCCCAGAGCTGCGTGGCCAGAGGCTCTCTGAACTTGCCAGTTGTCCTCAGCACATGTCTTTCCTAATCCCTGTTGAAGTTTGACTTGTACTGGAGGCGGAGTTTCTTACCCTTGTATTATTTCCTTTGCGAGACTTCAATGTAGTTGTTCTTCATCCCAGAACATAAGAAAAAATTAAGGTACTGTAGTTTCAACAAAGTAAACTGGAGGTTATAGATGATTTTATATACTTCTCAGAATACGTGTGATCTGTTGGGTATTGTGACCTGTAAGAAATACTTTTTTTTTAAGAGGTGAACTTCTATTTGGGAGGCATTGGAAAAATGTGCACAGTAGCTATAGTCCTATATGTAGTTCTGCAAGTAACTTTACAAATATACATCAGACAAACAGATTTTGCCATTACTTGAGAGTTTTTTAAACTCCTTTAAAATGTTAAGAGACCTATTTGCTGAGGGGGGGAGGATGAAAAGCACTTTTATGTGGTAGTTAGGAAAAAAATCCCATTTCATCTGTTATGTAAATACTGTGAAATCAAATTAGAGCAAAGAATATTGCAGAACGGGGGTGGGGGGAATATTAAAAATTTCCTTTTCTCACAAAGCAGGTAAAATGCTACATCAAGGATCTTCTCCAGTGAAACTCAGCCTGATTAGTTTAATTATGCAAAGATTAGTCTTTGCTTCATTTCTCTAAATCACAGTAATGATGGTACTGTCAGACTACAGAAGAGGTATTAAGCATCTCATAGCAAGTCCTTTTGAAACCTTTGCTATGAGCTCAGAACAGAAATGTATTTTTCAGTGTAATATTTTTCTTGAAACTTAGTGTTTCAGTAAAGTAAATGGATCTATCACGTTCTAACATACAGGTACTTCTCCCACAGATCCATATACTCTTTGGTGTTAAAAATGGTTTAAATTTTGTAAACAGAAAGGACGATTTTATGACTGCCACAGTGTCAGAAACAGCTGTTGTACAAGCACTGACCAGCTAAATAAACGCTTTGCCTAACACAGAGGTTGTACACATGACTCTGCCTGTTGGCATAAGCATGGGACAAAGTAGCCAGTTAGGGTCAACATTTGTATAGAATCACATAATGAGGAGGTTGCTAGCAACTGATTGTAGAAGAGTTTTATTCACCAGTGAGGATACACATACTGAAACATCTGCAGTCTTTCTGTATGAAGCCCAAGAGTGAGCCCGTTGAATGTGGCAGATGCTGAGGCTGGCCACTGGGAAATCCTGTGTGCGAGTCTTGTGCTGAGGTAGGGTCAGATCTAACAAGCATGGGTATTATCAAAAGGTGGTAAACTATCACCTGGACTGCTTTGCTCAATCATCTAGTTGTCACCTCCAGCTCCTGCCGATATGTAATCTCCTCTCTAATGCTTTTCCACAGTTTTTCTCTACCACGGTGCAGTCCTTGATGGCTCGATATGCTAAAAGGCTATTATGGGTAGAGATGGTTTTCAGACAAATTTGCTGCTTGGTGATGAACCAGCTATAAGGCAGGGCACTTTCCCCCAGTCACTGTCTCTCAACAAGTGAAAAAATACTCATAAGAGGACAGGGTGTCTGCTTGCTAATGGAAGACAAAGTGGAGCTTCTGACTGTTTTCCATTACATGCAAGAGCTGCTTACTTGCACAAATGCTTCCATTCAAGTATTTGTACTTATTCAGCATTAGTACTTATTCAGTATTTGTACTAGTTAGGAAGTATTTGTGCTTGCTAAAAAATTTGTACTTGCTTATGCCAATAACAGCAGGTCAAATACTCCCTTTGGAAAGCTCTGGGGGTCAGAGTACGACGGGGCAGCCTGCTCCCCACCTGCTTTGCACTCACTCCCTTGGGCTGGCCTTATGGACCTCATTGTCCTGATTTTGTAAAACCCCTTTCTGATCTACTGCTTAGAGTTGTATAAACATATACACATGTATATTAGTAATGACCAGATGCTCCTTAAGATTAAGCATTGAAAATAATTATGCAAAATAAAAGAGAGAGTCCTGTGACAAACAAAAATTACAAGAGACAGAAATTCTATTTTATGGTCCCCAGGACTTGAAATAGGAGGACTGTCTGAAATACTAGCTGTAGTGAAGGGAATAATAACTTTTTTCTGACTACTGAAATGTTTTCACAAGTTCTGACTACAAGGCATAGATTCGCAGTGCTTTTGACTAAAAAAATAGCCTTTTCCATCACAATGTCCCTTCTTTGGGCTTAGGGGATTAATAAGCTTTTTGTGAGTAATAAGTCTCTTTCATCCAGTAGTGTGGATTCATAACAGCTTACATTATAATTAGAGAGTCATTTAGATTCATTGACTGTATACAATTATGGTTTTCCCTTGTCTGATTTCTCTGACCCATGCTTTAGATTGTACCTTACTATGTACCTCCTACATTAAGCATTATTATAATTCCCACTGACTACTGATGTATTTTCCACGGTATTTAAGAGATTTCTCAAGGGAATACTGAAAATCCTGTAAGTAAAAAATACCACAGTGCAATAAATAGCCATTTTTAATGGCATCCATTATTTCCCCAAAATGTAATCTCTCAGGGGGTCTTAGTCCAGCAGAGACTTTGATTAGCCCCGAGTCCTTTACAAATCTGCCTCCACTTTTCATATATCACTCCTCCCCTCGTAGGTATTTGAGATTGTTCCTCACTTAGCACAGTAGCTCTGCACAAAAGATCCCTTCATTTCGTTTTCTCCTGAAGTCTTGGGAGAGTTTCCTGATTGATGGTAGCATGTTCAGCCAGTGGACACTAATGGGCTGAATTACTGCCGGTAGTGCATTAGCTTTCAGAAAGGTTTAGGTTAACACTCATCTTTGGCGGTGATAATATTTCTTTTTATTGTAATCGGTTCTTCTAACTTCGTGTTATTCTGTCAAATCTGAGATTAATGATAGAATCTGCTTTTGTGTTCTGTTACTACCTGGGCACACCAAGCAGGAGCCATGACAAATATTGCGCTAGAAAACTCCTAAGCAGTAGCTAACTCTTCTTGGCCTAGTCACAAGGAGTAAACACACAGATTGCATGGGGAATAGAGAATGGAGAAGATAATTTTAAAAGTGCTCAAAATGTTGAAAATCATTGTGGTAATCAAGATATAAAACTCCACATTTTGGTATCAGCAAAAGAACATCATAGTAGAACAGAATCACAGAATCACAGAATCACAGAACGGTAGGGGTTGGAAGGGACCTCTGTGGGTCATCTAGTCCAAAACCGCTGCCGAAGCAGGGTCGCCTACAGCAGGCTGCACAGGACCGCGTCCAGGCGGGTCTTGAATATCTCCAGAGAAGGAGACTCCACAACCTCCCTGGACAGCCTGTTCCAGTGCTCCGTCACCCTCAGAGGGAAGAAGTTCTTCCTCATGTTCAGATGGAACTTCCTCTGCTTCAGTTTGTGCCCGTTGCCCCTTGTCCTGTCACTGG
>Ga0065711_1033520_pt1 | contig 25342 bp, 7 predicted proteins | sample Hoacrofraction12_FD_59098 | JGI IMG/M metagenome (GOLD analysis project Ga0065711, IMG submission 59098) | Hoatzin crop microbial communities from Cojedes, Venezuela - Epithelial fraction 12 v2 (version 2) | ecosystem: Host-associated > Birds > Digestive system > Esophagus > Crop | place...
AGTAGCTCCTCATCTTTCTTGAAGTGGGGAGCCCAGAACTGGACAGAGTACTCCAGATGAGGCCTTACTAGGGCAGTGTAGAGGGGAAGGAAAACCTCCCTTGACCTGCTGGCCACATTCCTCCTAATGCACCCCAGGATCCCATTGACCTTCTTGGCAGCCAGGGCACACTGCTGGCTCATGGTTAACCTGTCGTCCACTAGGACACCCAGGTCCCTCTCCACACAGCTGCTCTCCAGCAGGTCCGCCCCGAGCCTGTACTGGTGCATGGGGTTGTTCCTCCCCAGGTGCAGGACTCTGCACTTGCCCTTGTTGAACCTCATCGGGTTCCTCTCTGCCCAACTTTCCAGCCTGTCCAGGTCTCGCTGAATGGCAGCACAGTCTTCCGGTGTATGAAGACATTTTTCAGTTTGCTTCTCTGTCTTCACAGTCACTGACAACTATTATTCCCACACCTAGTTATTTAAAATGGGAGCTATGGATGTAAACAGTATGTGCTTCCACAGTTTTCAACATAGAAATACAGTGTCTCAGAGTGAACAGCAGCTCCTTATTCAGTCACATTACTTTGCACAATATTAAAATTCTCTGAGGATGATTAGGAAACTAGAATGTTGCTGTCCTCAGAGTTCCTGGAGTGTCTGTACAGTATAATCTCCAGTACACTGTAGAATAACTTAGGCTGGAAGGGATCCATGGAGGTCATCTGGTCCAACACACCACTCACAGTAGGGCCAGCTTTGAAGCTGGATCACGTTGCTCAGGGTCATTTCAGTTCCCAGTACGTTCAAGAATGAAGATGTCACAGTCTCTGTGCAAACTTTTTCATCAACCTCATTTTAAAAAAGTCTATTACCTATTCTATTTCCCTTGCTGCAAACTGTAATATGCAAAAAATCGGTAATCTCTAAACCAAAATGTATAAATAAGACTAACACTTATTACAAATATGGGAAATAAAGACACACTGTCTGTAAGTTTACTCAAACAGTCCTTAGAACAAAGCATCTAATCAGTCCAGGACAACAGACTATAAATACCAAAAAACCACTTCTTAATACAATATTAGTCATGTAAATTCTATTGACATTTGTTGTCAGCAGCAGCAAACTGGTCTGCCATGCGGACATGCTTAATACCCATACAATGCAACTCAAATGTAGTATGACTGAAAACAGAACAGAAAGAAGCAGCTCAATAACTATATGGCAAATCTATTTAGTAGACATGATTAAAAATTCTAAGATCAGGTTTCTTAAAGGACTCATTTTAATTTCAAGTAAGGTTTCTAAACTATACAAAAAACATTGTCTATTGAAACACTACATATTGTAATTTGAGGGAAGGAGCCTGTTGCTTATGCATACACATTTGCCCAGCCTCTAACACAAAACTGTGTTTAATATCAACTGTGTAATCGAGCTTGCTTCTGCAGTACCTTCAGAAACGGTGTTGAGCAAATGTGCATCCATAACCTATGCCAAAAGGTTGAAAATTTATCTTGCCTACTTTCAGCAGTCTAAAAGTTAGCCTAGATTTGTCTTCTAAACTCTCTACTGTCAGTAGAGATGCGGTAGAGCGATCTCGCATATCTAAGGATGAAGTTTCACAAAAGTTTCATCTCTCTCCACTGATTATCCAACTTAGACTAGGTACCTAATAATTAGACTCCTACCTTAATCTCATCTATTTTGAGTATTTAGATTGCTGCATCTTTAAGGGGGAGAACTAGACAAAAAAATAAGGGTGAGAAAATGTACACAAGCACCAAATGATTTTAAAGTGATCAACAGCTTAACCAACTAATTTTCTTACAAATTCTGCAGCAAATGTATTTTTTTTCTTTTTTGAATGAAGCACTAAATTAGTCACGGCTTCAAGAATGAGTGAGAACATGTACAGTAAGTTCAAGTATTTAACTGATTTCCAGACAAACACGCGTACAAAAAGCATAATTTAATTATAATTTTGCAGTAAGCATTAACAATGAAATTTTTAACTGTCACAAGTTTTTGTGAATATCTAAAAGCCTAATACAAATATCCAAACTATTAGTAAAGATTAGTCATTTAAAGTGTTACCATTAAGACATTCAGTAACTCTGCATTAAATGCTAACAAGCCCTTTCTAGAAGAATATTAATTTACAGTCATTCTTTCTAACAGTTCTTTGTACAGTTAAAAAAATTAGATTTGTGTTTTTCTGCTTCCCTTTCCCACCCAACCACCCACACAGTGTTGCTCTCAAACGGAGCTACTAGCCAACCAAACCTGATGGTAAAAATCCTCTCAACCAAGGGTCCCAAATGTCAGTTTCAGCATCCAGCTCAAACGCTCCTTGGGAACATAATTCGTGTTTTTGTATAATGTGCAAAGTGCAAGTTTTCTCCAGTGCTATCAGAAATGTGTGCTGCTACGAACTTCACCACAGAATGAAACAGTAACAATTAAGACTTTTCAATTTCCAATAGCTCTCTTATGGACAAATGTTAGATGATGCTTACAGGAATGACAGATCAAGTGGATTATATATCGGTGCTTATTAGGTCAGGTACTTTCTGATTTCACTAGGCCAAACCAATGTTTTTATTCAAGTTCTTCAGTTTCCTCTGTAAAAAGGTCAGCCAAATCTGCCACTGTCAGAACTGAGGCTTCTGACTGTTTCATGGAAGAGCTTGTGTGGCTGTGGGAAAAGATTACAGGCAGACATCAGAACAGGAATCAACATACGCAATAATCTGTACTCACTGAAGGCAGAGCACGCTGTTCAGAGTCTAGTAACTGTTGAGTTTTGAAGCAGAAAAACACACTTGTATCAAGGAAAATATATACACTCCTCAGCTACTTCTCTTGCACGTTTTGAGTAAGATACAAAGTCCATCTGCTGTCCCTAACAGTGGTCAACACCAAACATTGTGGTCAAGACCAAACACTGCAGAGGCCACAGAACATGGGATAATCCGCTTTGCCCTCTTTGCATTTAAGGGGTTGGCTTCAGATTCCAAGCATAAGGTTTGATACTACTTTCAAAACATTAGCCCTCACTGGATCATTCAACCACTCTATATATGCAAAAGTGGTGCTACTTTACAGATATGGAAACTGATTAAATCATTCTTTCAAAGCTGAAGTTGAAATCTTTCACAACTACAGCCAAAGATATGCATGTAAATTTTTAGTCTTGTGATTTGTTACAGCAAAAAACCTGGAAACATAACTAATTGTCTTAAGATAAGGCCTCTTCCTAGATTTATTATGTGTATACAATATAGTTAAAGAGGTACAAAACTCTTATGCTTTCTCCATAAAAAATGTAAATACCATTTTTGTTCCATTCCCAGTACATCACTGCTTATAGATTTTGAAAACAAACACGGTGAAAACTGCTTTCTGTGTCTGCACACCAGGCTGACTTACGAGCTAGCATCTGGACAACTCTCACACTGACTGACAAACCAACAGTGTTACACAGAACTGACATACTAGGTTTGCAGAATTTAAAAATAAGGACAGAAACAATTAATGTCCTATATTAGAGCTTACAACATATGCTGTTACTCCAGTGGCAGGCTTAGTATTACTCCATTAATTGAAATGCTTTTATACTAATAGAAATAGGTAAACTGAAAAGATAAATCATAATACATAATTTATTAATTGGGTTTTTATGAAATAAAATATACAAAATGTAACAAAATATTGTCCTGATAATTAAAATACCTTAAGCTTCAAGTTCACTTGAACCAAGTTACTGGAACCAAGCTAAAAGATCAAATTTTCAAGTTTTAAAACTGCTTTGTCAAAAATAATTTGAAGGAGGACAAAATGTTTATATGTAAGATAAGCATACATAGCTGTATTAAAAGTATGGTTGTGAACCACCTTTTCGTTTTCAGTGCAATAGTGATGTTTTAAAAAAATTCAACACATACCTTCTATCTACAGTTTTCAGCATAGTCTGCATTCTCTCTTCTATTGTCGCTTTTATCAGGAATCTATGAACAATGGTGGATCTGAATGTGTTTAAAACAAGAAAAGACGACCAGAAGTGAACAGAAGTTATGCTGTTACTGTCAAAAGTTCAAGACCACATTTCTGTCTCGTACCAATTATTGTAAGAGTGCTGAAAAAATGCTGCTGTATTTTAAGCAAGCAATCTTACAAGGTGATTAAGAACTTCCACTGACATTTAAGGATGCTTAGTGCCTCCCTGAGCAAACACTTCCACTTGGCTGGATCACACACCAAATGAATATAAGCTGTATTAGCTAAAATCCTAAAGCAGATGCTGGGCAAAAGTTCTGCTTTCTGTGTCCCTACTATAAGCAGTCTTCAAAAGCCTACCCTGTTGTTTAAAGAAATGGCTTTGGCCCACAGGTTATATACTATGTTTATACTGCACTGTCACAAGTCAGTCCAAGAGACAGAGCTCAGTGTGATGGATAATTAAAGGTCATTTCCAGAGTTTTAACAATATTGTTCTTGACGATGGCAAAATACTGTAATTTTTCTTAAAAAGCCAGTACTTCTAGTGTAAACATGAAATTGTAAACATTGGTAAAACATAAAACCCAAAATGTCAATAAACATAAAGCAAAATGAGAACTCCATTTACGAAATAAAATTTCAAATAGAAAGCTGTGATAAAAAAAGAAATGTCAGGCACAAGAAAGTGAAATAGAAGAGAGTCAGCTCCAAAGACAAAAATTAAATACTCCAGTCTCCCCAGTATAAACATTTTTAAAGATATGAATCCTTGAAAGCGCTTGGCTGGTTTTCAGATCTTAAGTTGAAACTTTGGCAGGTAACATTACACAGGGGAATTCTGGGGGAATACTTTGCAATTCATAGGCAAAAGTCTATCCAAAAAAAGGGAACTCAACTGAACTGGGAATAATTGCACCAGTGAAACTAAACAGAATATTCACTTATGCTCGCTGTACTTAAACACAGCCCTTTTTCAAATAAGCCTTGCTGAAGTCTTATTCTTAAGAAGAACAGCACACATTCTTGCTGGTTTTATTGCAAGGTTTTTGCCAGACCTTTTGTGCCAGCATCATGTAAAATTATAATGCAGGATGTTGCAATCAGTCTTTCCTATGCCCTCACAGTTAATTCAAAATCTTAACCAGCACACCCAAATATCCACCTGTTCGTAAGCATTCTTTCACGTACGTGCTCATTCATGCCCTCTTTGCTTTGCCTCCATTTCCAGAACACAAACCCGACTAATATTCCAGAATATTATTATTCCAGAATTGATTCCATCTATTTTTCTTCTTCATGTACACGGGTGTTTTACTATTTATTCGAGTGCCATGAAACCTAAGGAAAACCATACACATTTTCTCCACTCAGGACAAACTTTCCAAAACCTTTGTTAAGTGTTCAGTGCTACCCATGTAAAATCTACAACACCAAAACAAACAAAAGATATACAAACTCATTCATGTCTTCAAAAAGATCTAGACAGGGGTGAGGGCAGAACTGTGATTTAAAAGCTAATCAGTTTGGAAAAGTGTGTGCTATAACTTTCTTTTTGGACAAAAACCCAACCCAAACGCAAACGAAAAACCAACCTCCTTCCCAACCCCCAGCAACTTCTGCAGCTCCTAATCTGGAGCTGGGAACGACCAGCTAGAAGGAGCCTCTCAAGGGAACTAGGAAGGGCCATGCCTGAACTTCACCACATACAACATAAATGGTGAGCTGCTCAGACCTGCAAAGCTAAGACATTTCTGGACATGTTTTTAAGCAGAACTTCGTAAGTTAAAAACTAAGGCATCAACAGCACACAAAACAGGGCAGCGCCTGAGCAAGGGTTTTCAGGATTTTGGACTCAAGGGCTTGCACTCTTCCTAAATGCCTAGATGTAATTTGCTTCTGCTTCTTACCCCCACAGCATAAAAGAACTCCCCAAAATACACATTGTGTATTTTCAACAAACTTTTTTTAGATTTTAATATTTCTGTCCCTTAAATGATCATCTTTAAAAACAGGATTCCTATGAATACCCTCACATCCAAAATTGAGAAGTTCAGTGAACTAGATTTATTCTGACTGCAATATGCAGTTTATTCTGGACCATATCTGAGCCGCTCAATGCAATTTCAACTCTTACTTTGTTTGGCCAATACGATGTACTCTGCCAATAGCCTGCAGCTCATGTGCAGGATTCAGAATGGGTTCCACAAGCAGAACGTGAGTTGCTTCGATGATGTTTAGCCCATTGGAACCAGTGTGAAGAGGCAGCAGCAAAATATTGATGTTGGGATCGTATTTAAATGCAGACAGATTTTCCTAAAAGGCAAACATCACAGCAGCATGACAGAAGTTCCTCAGTAAACAGTGTGGAGAATATCTCTATATTTTGAAGAAATTATAGCAGCTACTACAGGCCTCAGAGTGACAGTGTTGCAGCCTGACCGATCCAAGACCTGTCATCCCAGATGATCCCAACAGATACTCCACAGATATCAGGAATGCAAGAACTTCTTGCAATATTCATCAGTGTGTCTCATCCTTAACATCCATGCCAATTCTTCTTTCTCAAAGGTGAATGTACTGTTTATCTCCAAAGGCTTTAAATTGTGGCTGTTTGTGATGATGATTTTTAGAATGAATGAGTTAGAGATCAAAGCTTCTACCAACAGCTGCTCTTTCGCTTTCTCAAATGAAGCAATGAAGTAAAAGGATTAAATTAACTTCTATAAATTGGAATTTTCCCCAGTGAAAACAAATTTAAGAAAAATATGCTTTGTGTACCTGAAATTTACTAATTCCGTTGATCTGAGAAAAAATCATATTGTTGTCATACAAAGCTTTCGAAATTATGTCCAACACATCTTGCCACTGTAAAAAAAAAAACAAAACCACACAACACAATAAAAGTCAACATTATAAACTGCTGTGACAACTGAAATATACTAATTAACTTCCCTACGAAAGAGGAGATAAAAAGGCCTTCCAAAATACTAGCATTTGCAATTTAAAAAAAAAAATTTAAAAAATTGTGTGCAAGGAACTGAACATTTAATAAAACTGAATAAGAAATGTAATTAAAAAAATCAGCTTGAATCAAAGAAATCGGTAGCCGTCACAAAACTAGTTTTACAATGTATCAACAATATCAGGACATTACATTTTAAAATATCTAGCATTTCTAATGCTCCCATATAAATCTAAGTGTTCACCCTTTAAAGAAACAAGCTTTTATATCTGTTGACTGTGATCATTGTTCATGTCCCAGTTACACGAACTGCCCCACAAATTCTCAAAACAATCAAGTGGCTGTACAAAGTGATTCAACATTTCGGTAGCTAAACTAATTCCTGAAAATTGTGTGACTGCTTTAAACACACACACACACACACACGACAGAAAATGGTGATTAATTAATACCGTTGAGAACACTAAGGATTTAGCCCCTGGGTCCTTAAATTGAATTCTCTTCAGCGTTCGGACCACAGCTTCCACTTTGGTGGAGTGACTTCCCTTCAAAAAGTCAAAGAACAGCATTAGTAAAGTAGGATATTGAACAACTCCTTCCACATTCATTGTTTTATTAAATAATATTATATTAGGACTCGTACACATATTACATAAATTTAAAAATTAACAACCTGGACGAAAGGCAGGTTAAGTAGCACTGAACTGCTTCTATACCTCCCTTTCATGCACTGCCATAGGATCAGTGGTGTATTACAGCATGTGCATGACACGGCAGAATGAAGTGCCACAGAGATACACCCATCTGGTTCTGCGTGAGGCAGAGTGGGTAGCCCGAGCAGTGCAGCTGCACCAAACGTGCCAGTCAGGCCCCCTCAGGTTTAACTTAGCGGCACAATCTTTAAAGAATCTTCCAAATGCACATTTAAATTTCCCTCCCTTCACACCTCTTGAAAACTGGCAATGAAAAAACCTACCTGAACACTATTTCTGTTGCTTTTGTTTCTCACTCTGGCAACACCAAACTTACCTTCTGTACTATGAAGCTTGTTAATTACATTTAAAATAATAAGAAATTGGTAAATATAATTAAATTAATTCTTGAAGGATTGTGCACTGCAATGAAAACATCTTCATATTCAGCATTCAGAAGTATTTCAGTGCTTAATGAATCCAATACTACATTCTACTGCTCGTCCACCTTGATTTCTGTACTACTCCCTTTCCCGTTAAGTTGGGAAGAGGATTCTGAGAAACAGTTCCTTAGTATCTCCGTTTCCTTCAGTATGTACTTTGTCTTACAGCAGTTTTACCTAATGTGTTTTTTTTAAGAAGCCCTTGTTTAATTTCCTTACTAGTTCTTACATACATAGTAATTTCAAGCTGCACTAGATTCAGCTGGACAAATATTGCTTTATTTCTGTCTGCACCTGTCCTCTGAACATTGAATTAACCATGCTGGCTTGCGACAATGACAGATCAAATTTACTAAAGTTGTGTTGCTTGCAGAATTGGCGGGGAAGGATATCAGCAGTCTAAGCACAAGTTGGGAATCGATGCTGGGCTGCTCGATCATTCATATGTTATGCAGCTAAATGAATGCTCCAGAAATACATGTGAAAGACTTTCTGCAGCTTGTTTTACCAAAGGCTGTGATAACCAGTACCATTTTATTTCCCAGGGTCTTCCATGGTGATTCCAGCTCTGTGTCAGAGACATGGAAGTAAACCAGCTTTTAGATGACATCCCTCTTGCACCTGGTAGACATTAACACTGCTTCCAAAAGTCAGAGAGACAATTAAAAATGCTTATGGCAGTAGGTGTTATGATCTGCAAGGATGAATGACACATTTGCAGCCCTACAGCAGCTGCCTGCCAATCATAGCCACCTTCAGTTAGGAGATCTGAGACTAACTTTTGATATTTCCTTTATATTCCAGAGTCATTTATGTGCTTTTCTGATACCATTCATCTGTGATTCAATGATGACAATTCTTGCTAATCTGCTGTCTTTTCCTCAGACTTTTTTTTGACCTTACCATAGGTCCTATTTTTCCCTGCAATAACAGATAGTAGCTTTAGCCAGTGTTGTTGCTCTTTCCACCCTTTAGACCTCCTGTGACTGAGGTGTCACAAATGTGACTTTGTATGAGATCACTGAGAGGAACTACGGCAAAGAAAGGAACAGCACAATGATCAAAGTGGTTACAGTCTTTTTGCTCTGTTTTTTAAACAAGGTGACTAAGCATGCAAAGTTCTCCATCGCTTCTTTACATTATATTAGATAAACTATATTAAACTTGTCATTGAACTAGCAATTGACTAAAGCTTTGGTGTACAGCACACAAAAAATTTCCATTTTGTTCTCAATATCTATAGAGAGATGAAACTGATAGAAGTACCCTTGTTATTACGAGTTTCTGGTTTTCAGTCTGTCCTAAAAAAAAATGTTACCCCATTTATTAGCCATGCACCTTGAGTTTGTAATTTTGTTGAATGTCCAGATGAGCATTTGATTAACTAGTTCTAATTTTTTATGGAACAGCACACATTAGAACCAAAACTACCTTCTCACAAACAATTTCTCTCTCAGATGACAGGCTGGCAATACCCATTGCAATGCTGACCAGACACTGGAAGCTTTTACAGAACCAAAACATGCAGGAATGCCAGCAATCTCTCTTTCAGTACAAAATGCTCCCATTTACAGTAGTCCTTTTGCATCTGACTAAGGCATTAACTTAAGACGGCTAGTGCTGGTAGAATAAAAAGCAAGATGTATACGACAGAACAGAAGAAAAAAAAAAGAAAAAAAAAGAAAAAAAAAGGGAGAGAGGTACTTAATACTGAAAGAGACCAGAGGGACTGAGAAAGTTCAGATAAAAATACAAAAGCGGAATAAATCACACAGTTTTCATATATATACTGCAAGATATTGATCTTCACCTCAGTGTTCTGTAGAAACCATAGTAAGTTAGCTATCCTTTGTTAACTGCCCTTAAAGGAGTATGAGGTAGAAATTTTTAACAATGCTCTTGTTTCGATAGCACACACAAAGAAACTACAGTATAAATTGTTGACTTTTCATGAAGTAAGAATGGGCCTTGCTCAAGGTGACATGAAATTCACACAGAGTTCATATTTTTGATTTGCCTGAAGTTTTTGATGCAGAGATACTTCAAGAAAACACTACGACCCTCTACATAGGACAACAGATGACATGTTCCTTCTGTATTTGAATTATGAAATTTAGTAGTTCTATTTATTTTTTAATGTGATTTATGATACACATTTGAAATTTGCTCATTAGAAACTTAGAAATGGGGTGATATCTCTAAACCCTGAGGAAATAATCTGTTAAAAAAATCACATATGAAGTGAGGTCCTAATAGCTAGCACTTCAGAAATATAGCCTATTTACTCCCCCTGGTGCCACATGCTGTCAACTACTTCACGTCTAATAATTTGAGTTGGGAAGCATCTACTCATAAAATGAAATACCAGTTGCCCAGGGAGGCTGACATAACTAGTGGGAACATGGTAGCACTGACTTCAGTACAGGCCAGCAACTCTGGCATACCTGCAAGGTTCAAGGAGACTTGCACAGATACCACGGAACTCTTTGTCGGTATATTTCGTTATTACTTACAACTATACTAACCAGATTAAAACTATGATTGGTATGTCCAGCTATATTATAATCCTATTTTAATTAAAGATAGCAGTATCATCAAAATATTATCAGTATTAGTCTTTTACCTTTGCATTTTAGTCCAGAATCCTCTGCAATAACCACAGGTTTTTGGTTTAACACTATTCTATAACAGATTTGTGCAAAACGAAAATGTACCTATGTGTCAGTACTGCTAAAGAAACATGGAGATGTTGTCTCTTCCTCCATCCGTGCCTTCAATCCAATGAAACCCCACTGTTACCAAGAGGGGTAGATAAAACAGTACAATCAGGACTGATTTCCTACACATCTGTGTCTAGAAGTTCACAAACTTCTGTCATTAGGAAGGCACAATAGTTACAAATGAAGTTGCCTCCATCAACTTGAACTTTAAGATGTGTTTTGCAGTAAGGGAAAGTCAAGTCATGGTATTTTGCTAAGTAGGAGACATACTTTATGTGGATGGATATTTTAATAAGACTTGCAGAAAACGAATCGCCTTTGAAACTCAGACTCTCTGTCGAGCTGTTTGAAATTATCTAATACTTTGTTAAATTAAGGGAGAAATCTAAGACAGTACAATGAAAAGACCATGTCTGCTTAGAAAGCCAGGCTAAAAGGAATAAACGCAGAAAGTCATAGTGGAAAATAAAGCTAGCAGTCTTCAACAGAGCTGCAAGTTGCCATTTTAAGATCAAAAGTCACTCTTTCAAAAGTTCTCTACCAATGAAGACTTAGCAATTTAAACTATTTACATTATCCTAACAGCCTTATGGTACAGGTAGCTTTCTCAAAGTACTAATTTCAAGCAAACACAGCTAAACTACGCCTTCAAAAAGCCTCAACTCTCCTTAGCTACAAAAAGCCAAAACCACCACAACCGAAAAACCAAATCACCTGCATACAAACAGCATTTATTTCTACCCAGTGTCAAACGCTTAAAACACCCACGTTCCCCCCCAAAACCCAGGACAACATTATTTTAACAGATGTGTAATTTTGTAATCCATCTACAAGGCCTTTCCTCAGGCACATACAAAGAGTAGCTGTTAAACAGATATGCTCTTTCACACTGACTCCTTTCACGTTTTGTTTCCAAAACTCTTAAATGTTATGAAAAGGGTAAGTTAAAAAGGAAACCTAAACCAAACAAAAAACCAAAAAACCTTTTTCTTGACAGGGAAATGCGTAACCTTCCTTGGGGATGGATGCAAAAACATTGATTACACTATAAACAACTTACCTTTACAGGAATATCATCCTCCTGGTTCGCAGTTTCTGCAGTGAAGACATATGATATTTCTTTATGAGATGTTGTCTGCCTGCAAATGGCACATTTAATTGAGCTCCGGCGGGTGCCAACGCTGTACTGTTCTATGATGATAGCTACACACTCATTACAAAAACAATGTCCACATGTCAGCACTGCCCACTATGCAGGGAATTAAAAAAAAATATAACACAGTATCAGTTTTGGCTCAATGCAGAATAAAAACAGTGTACTACTACACAATAAACTAGATTTTCATAGAAACACTACTATATTTTCATGAAACTCATCAGATTACAACTGAAGAATTTTAGCAGCTGGAGCGCTAAAAAGTCTAAAAAGCCTGGATTTCAAAGTTTTCCAGCACAGAAAGATTCATAATCCACAGTTCTCTGCATTTTTCGTTCATTTTTTGCATTTTCCCAGTTTTAAACTTGAAAATATTACAGTCTTTCATTTCTATGAATGATGATTCTTAATGCATAGATGAAATACACAGATTAAGTATGTACAACATTTTTTAAAAAATTACACAAATATTTGTATTAGCCTTCCGTAAGTCTTCATCTATGTGTTCATACCAGATCAGTCATTATTTAAAAAGTCCTAAAGAAAGTGATTTAATTTTTACGTATTGTTAAGTCCTAGACAACATCTTTGGATTTAAGAAGAAAGAAGATTTTGAACAGAGTCTTAATCTCTTTTTTGACAGAATGCATCAGAAACAACAGATTGCATTGTAGAAGCTGTCCTTCCTTTGATGACCTAGAACATCTACATGTCAGCTGTGCCCTTCCTTAACGAAGTAATCTGTAAACCAATGTTTTTGCACCTAGAAATAGGGTCTTATTCTGTACTAGTCTGTTCTACAGGCCATTCCAAGATGAAGGAAAAATAAAACAGTTTTCATGGGTCCAAGTAGCAGAGGGAATTGACTAAAGAACTGATTATCAAGCAAAGAATCTTTAAGGCTTTGTAAGGTTCTTCCAAAGATGCAAATAGGATGCAAAGCATTTTAAAAGTTCCTTGCAACATGGTGGCTACTACCATCTCAAGTGGCAGTCTCAGCCAAAGTTGAAGAAAAGACTATTTTTCCTTTCAGTGAGCTCCTCCAGCTTAGACATTAAGCATAATGGCAGCTAATAGGGCAAAAAACTGTTCTCCGTAATAAATCTGTGTCACCCTTGGAAGAAGAGCATTGAGAGGATTTTGGAAACACGGCAGAACACCGGTTCATGCTTACACATCTATAGAGCCAGCAGAAGCTAAACCACCTTAAAACAGCTACCCTAAAAAAAGAGCCAATTTAGTTTGGCTGTACAGCAGTCCTTTCATGTCTAGACCTAATGCATGGTAAGTAAAGTATAAACTATGGCCTTGTACTTTATGATATAAATCAGTTTTGATTAAATCTCACTTAAATTTCAACTGTTGCAGTTCAAGAGGTAAGCGGTGGGGAAAGAAATCCATATTGCCAGTCTTTACTGGTTTTTACTACTGTTTAAGGAGCTAATATCCATTTCTTTAAAGTCTAGAAGAAAAAAATACTATGAATGAGAGCAGTTACAGTAAAACACAATAGTATACTATAGCAGCTTATCAATTTCTTTTAAAAAAAATCAGATGTTGAAAATCTGACACACAACTGACTCAGAACTAGGTAAAGATGTTCTAAAAACAAAAGCCTGATGACAATCTTACTTGTTTTCCCAGTTGACGTGCACAGATCGGACATGGTTCTGGGTTAACTCCCCCAGTAGTTTTATCCTGAGACTAAAAAAAAGAAAAAAAAAAGTTAAACGTTGTTTCAACAAATAAAATTCTGTATTTAAAACCCGCATCTAGAAAAAATGAATAATCCAGTCCTTGAAAAATGTGTGTGAGCAAATAAAAAAATCATCCATGAATAAATAAGTCTATCTTGAGAAGTTAAAAAAATATGTAATTTATGGTAAGTAAAAGGAGCACTGCTCATACTGCAGTCTTTCAGATAGCACCTGCACCTACTACAGCTTTCAAAAATCCTTGTAAAATACAAGCTTCAGAAAGAAACCCCTTATATTTTCCATCAGCTTTATATTGTTGTAAAAACACTTAAATATACTTAATCATACTTAACTATACTTACTTAAGCATAATTGTACTTACTTGAACACTATGACTAAAATAACCAAATATACATGGGGTTTGTCTGTTTTTACAGACTTGCTTGTCCTTCTGTTTAAGAAGGTAAGCTCTCTGTAAAATAGCAAAGGTATGGGGAAAGGTACATAATTTTATGAGGTGTCTACTAAACATGGCTCACGGTTAAAACTTTCACTAAAACTATCTAAAACTAGTTCCTGGTTTTATAACTGTGTAATTAAGCAAACAGCCAAAATATATAACGTAATGAATAACATGACTATGCAGTAACACAAAGAACAACATGCTGTATTTCAACACGTAATGAATCTTTACAGAATATGTGTTTTCTTTAAAATGTAAGTATTAAATAAAAATAATGATAGGTTTCTATCGCGTGATCGAGTACATCACTTTGGTAAAGACCAAGGAACCACAAAACTTACTTTCTCCAAATTAGTGAGATACAGAAGTTGTCCTAATTTCTTTTGAAGCTGCGATTTGGCAACTGCTTTGTCATTCAAAAGTTTCACTCGATTTTGCTCTACCTATGGAAACAGTATTAAACACGTATTAAAAAAAGAAAAAAATAGTTAAGTTTTACAATAAGGCTTAAGTTCATTTTTTGGCAAAATTCAACTGAATCATTTACTGGGGACAGACAGAAGAACAGCTCATTCTGTAAATTTAAGATACGCTGCTCCCCAAGCAAAACTGGTTATCTATTCTCTTCCTGTACCCAGTATGAACACAGTACTGTGAATGGGCTGAGACCTAGAAGGTATACAGACTTGCTCTTTATTATTTTATTTGCATTATCAGTTTTTTCCAGAGACAAAACCAATCTAAAATAACTTAATTTTTTAAAAGTTTATTTAAAATTTCATCCTATTTATCATCTATCTTCTTACAGCCAAATAGATCCTAGGCTACTGGATCCAAACACAATGCGTAATAAATTATTAATTACTTTCTTTATACTTCATAGAAGCTTTCACTTTTCATTTAACCTGTACAAAGACAGAAACATTAAAATGACTCCTTTTTAGATTAACTACAGTTGGTAGTGGTGTCATTATTAATACTGTAGAAGAGGCAACCACCCAAAGGATGAAGGCCAAAGTAACGGCTGTCTCTTTTATTGTTGCAAATACATACATAAATCTTAGACTTTGTTGAACGTTTGGTAAGCAAAGTGCTGAATTTTAAAAATTGCCTTAATATGCAAATGAAATATCTATTTCCCTACAGAAAGAAAAGAAGCACTTTTATCTAACACAATCTCACTGAAAAAAAGCACAAAATGTTTCTACTGAAAACATTTCTGTTGGTGCAAAAAAAAAAAAAATTCAGTGTTAAATCAACCCACCATTTTCTCTATGTTCATGAACACGAAGTGTCTCAGAGGTGGCTCAGAAATTCTAAGATATTGAAAAATATTTGTCTTTTAGGTTTTCACTGCTGTTTTTTAGGTCCTTGTGGAAAGTAGCAATAGAGGTGAGAAATCAGGTCAAATTAATTTTCCACCAGCTTGGAAAACTGGGCAATTTTAGAGAAAGGTCCCAGAGCCATTCACCTGCTGCTGGAAGGACAGCAGTCTTTTGGAAACATGCCACTCAACGTCAGAAGGCTAACAAAAATGTATCAAAGTAAGAGTTACAAGCTCAAAAAGGCCCATACACTGAACATAGAAATAGATAAGAACTCTTTATTCCACCAAGGCTTTCTGAAATAGAAACAGAGGCATATTATAGACCTTATACATAGATCTAGATATAGATTTTATTTTGTAGGAGGTAGGTTCTTTCAGGAAAAAAAAACCATTTCGTTCCTGACGAGTACTTTACCTCATGCGGTTCTATGATGTGGAGAACTGGTGGATTTGGTTTTGGCTCATCAGGGTGACGCACTCTCAGCCGTTCTGTAGCCATTGCCAGTTCATCAATAGCAGACACGTGATCCCTCAGTACCATCCAATATTCATGAAGTAACTGTAAGAAAAGCCTAAACAAATTAGCAGCAGAACTGAGTTCCCTTTATACGACTCTGCCATACAATGTGTAATGCGAAGTAAGGGATAATACTTCTTTACAGTAATTCAGCCGCCACAACAACAAATTATGAAGGAAAACAAACAGTATAGAGATCATCTCAGCTGCTTTCATTTCCAGCCTTTCTTTACGAAAAATCACAAATAGCTGTCAATCATTTCTTCTACAACAATTACTATTACAATAACTAATGCAACTAGAAGATCAGAAACAAAATGCCTTGCAAGACTAAGCAAATGCTGAATAAAATAAGGAAAAATGATTAAGGAATTTTAAATAGCTAGCTATTATAGTACTAAGACTGCTTCTTAAAGATGACGTATGTCTTAAAGAAATGTCAACATTTTGAGTGGTTTTGATAAAAGCACAGATGAGCACAAGGTTAAGATAACATGAGATTCAATTCTCCTAAGAAAAAGTTAATTCTGGCTTTCTACAAAAGAAATGGCTACAACTGAAAGTCTACTGTATATGAAAACTGACATTATTTTAAAATTGCTGGTAATACTGTAAAACACTTCTTCCCAAGCTTTCCACTGTTTACATATTTTATAAAAAAAATCTTCAGTGATCTTACTGAAATTTTAAGACCTTTTGTTAATGCCAAAAACTACCAGTAATTTGTTGATTTCTGATTTTTCAAATACCTCCTGGGGGATGTGCTGGTTGTTTGGGGGTTTTCTTTTAGCTCAAGAAAGACTACTGAAGCATTCATTTTGAGCTATGCCTAGATTACAAACATAAAATTACTGTGTATTGAACACTCCTAAGTAGAGCAACCAATTTAGGGAAAGTAGGTGATCAGTAACCGAGTTTGCTGAAAAACAAAGACAGACTGAATTCCATTAGTTAAGCTAAGATATATAAAGTAAATCACTCTCTAGAGTACCTTCTCTATGGACTAAAACTGATCGCATACTTCTGCAAGAAGTATGTTTGCTTTTTCAAAGCCTCCCAGGAAAACACAAGTTAAGTGACAATTTCCTAGAATCACAAAACAGAAAGCCTGTCACAGGGGTGAAAACCTTTCCAGGAACAGGAATTTCGTCTGATATCATATTACACTAAAAAAAAAGTATACAAAAAAGTCAATAAACCTGAAACTAGTGTACCAAGTGTGTTCTACTGAAGTTGAAGTCTGTGATAATTAAAAATGAGAAGAAGCATTCAAGAGAAACCACTTTTGATTACACCTAAGCTATAAGGATGACACCCTTCTGTGCAACAGCTCTTCCCCCTTCTCCATCACTGGTATCTATTCACTGCAAGGAAACACAGACACACAAGGATGCACGAAGAAAGCCGCAGTATACTCCTGTAGTTCTCTCTGATCCAAACACCAGGAAACTAATTATTTCAGGTTACATTGTGTAGTAAACAAGATCCAGGAAATAAAGCAGTAGTGAAAGGATATCTGTAGCTAACACAAAACTGAAGGTAAACTGAATTACAGAATGGACCAATGTTCCATTTACTGTGTCTTGCTACGTTTTGATTTAACTAAACAGATGCACACATTTAATTATATCTGTATACTGTCTTAATAGATGCAATTACATTGCTTACTAATTTGCTTAGTAGCCAGTATAGCTTTTAGAAACTCTTAAATCATATACAAGCCATTTTCAATCAAATCCTGTAATAAGCAATGTGAAAAAGCTTTGTGTAGGCAAACCCTGATTTCAGGAATACAACTTAGATTTGTTTATATTCAGCTTAAGTTTGTTTACATTACAATAAATGGACTACACAACTGTTTAGTCACCATCTCATTTATTGTACCTTATATTCCTTTTTCCACGCTTCAAAGAGTTCCAGAAATATGCTGCCTTCTTCAGTTAGCTTAACATCCATTCGGTGAGCTTTGGCAAAGGAGAGAATAGCTTTCAAGGCACGTTCAGTTTCACTGGTCGCCCACAGTCCTCTACTTGTGGTGGGCAAACGGTCATCAACGAGCCCTTCTTCATCTTCTATCATCTCCTCAAATATTGCCATTTGGCCTTTAACGCTTGAAAACAAACCCAACATAATATTTATAATTGACTTTGTACTTCCACATCCATTTCTACTAATCATATATTTCAGCCTTCTAATACTTGATCAAAGGATAAAGCAAACCAAACAAATGTAAACAGCTGTTTTATTACTTGATGTCCCAGAAGCTTGCTTTGAACACAGTACAGAACTCAGTACCAGCACTGAAATCACTCTACAGGCCCTGTTGTCAGCTCTAAATCTTCAATAGTTTTTGTAAAAGGTTACACATCTTAATTATCTTTCAGTAGTTATTAATGATTAATGTCACATTCATTTAAAAAATTTGCAATTATGACTTCTTAAATCAACAAGAGTTGCAGTTAAACTCTGATGCAAAATTTGCTGTGTATTGCACTATTAAAGAACACTACAGCTTCCTGGTTTCCTCCTTGACGAACAACGCTAATTCAGAAACACACTAACGTTTCCTAATGATTACAGCAATCATTAGGTAACAGAGCTCTGGAAAAAAATGTTTTCTCAGTGACCTCAAGATTTTTTAATCCACTTTTAACACTGTGAGTGATATGACAGATAAAAGTCAAAGAGAAAGCATGCAGAGGGCTGTAATCCATGCCTTTCAGTACTGTCCACTATGCATACTTCTCTTACACCATGTGCTGGTGCAACCCTTCTTTCAGCTCACAGCTCCATTTATGTCTGAAATCTCCTCTCTCATTGTGGCTGTAGTCAAATTTTGTTACTTTATGAATTATACAGAATTAAAAAAAGAGAAATCTATGAATAAGTATGGTATTATAGCATATGCAACTGGACTCCAAATAAATATGTGGACAAACAGGAATATGCGTTTAATCAGCATACTTCTATTTTTATACACACAGTTTCTGAACACTTCAACACTTCATTTCAAATGTAGGGTCATATTACAGAAGCCTCAGAAAAAGTGAAACATATTCATTCCTTGTATGCAACTTTTTCAAATGAAATTTACATAGAAAATTAAACCTGACTAATGAAATTGCTACCAAGGCCACTAGCAAGAAATTGCTGTAATTTGTTCATAAAGTTATTTCAGAAAAATTAAAGTAGAAAATATAAAACAATCAACTTTCACTTTTTCTTTATCGTGAGAAGCTTACAAAGCTGTGAACTTACGTGTGAGAAAAGAGCTTCGACTCGTATTCCGTGAACAATTCATCAGCCTTACAAAAGACACAGCTGCAATACAGAAAATCGAACAGAAGGTCTCAGAATTTCATCAGAAACCAAAGTAATTCCTGTAATTCTCTATTCCAACATAAAAAACCACACAAAGTCCTTCAAAAAGAACAATTTAACTACGTTATGTGTACTCAATATAACAACTGATAGAGTAAGATTTTAGTAGAATAAAACCAAAGTAAGCTCATGATTCTAACAGACGGATCCATCATATCTGTGTGCATACAAATCCTGAGTACAGAATAAAGACTTTAATCTCTTATTTCAAATGAAGGAAAATTGAATAATACACCTCTAAAGTCTATTTTCTATTTTCAAGACATACTTGTTAAGTGGAAGTCTAACAGGTCGCAAATGGCAGATAGTGGCAGCCTCAATAACCTGCTTAGAGGGAGGGCCTTCCAAGTTTTTCACCGCTTCTCTTACAATCTTCTGGAACTTCTTCACTTCGTCCATCTGTGTTGTGAGCAGGTATTGAAGGCCTCTGCAGTCACGGAATCTGATTTGAAGAAAACGGAAATTAATCGCACACTGAGTCAGCAAATCCAAACTAAATTCAGTTTTTCGAAGTAGAAGAGAAAAAGCTAAATAGCTATATAGGACAACATATGAAGTTCGTATTGTAAGCAAATGCTTATTACTACTCCATGTAATGCTAACTGTTAGAAATCATTCCACTGTATCCCCTAAGATGATGCCTGGTATTTGTAGAATAGAAAGACTCTTTCCAAGACTTGAGATGTGACCAAATTGTAGTAGTCGACACCAACCTGCAACATTCTGGTCCACAACACATTATCTACTAAAGGTAAACAATCGCACATACTTCTAGTCTTATTTGCATCTGTTGGCTAGCAAACTAATTCTCAATGCACCTGTGCAATGCACAGCAGACACATGCACCCATCACAAAAACATAGTGAGTTTTGTAAGTTAGCTTTCAAAGTTGAAATTATTAAACGGACATGACAGTGAACTATTTTCCTGCAACCTAGCTGTCTTTCTTGATTGGAGTGGGAAAATCAACACCAGTTAAGCAGCTCCCATACTGTGGTTCTCCTGTGAGCAAACGTCTCTTGCTGCGAGTGCACCATTGATACAAGGTCTGGCATTCATACACCAGACAGTGTATTACAAGACTGTGGTTTGATCCAAAACATCTCTTTTGTAAAGTGTGGAGAGAAAAGCCCAGGTTTAACAACACTACTATAGTAAAGTTTGGCATTTAAAATGGCCTACTTAAGCAATATGTATTTTAAAATAAAATAGACAAATTTGCCTAACCAGGTAATCTGAAAATACATGTGAACTGCAATTACAAGTCTGTTATTAATACTATCAGTTGCCAAATATTCCAGATGTCTCACACTATACCTTGGATTAACCATCTCTTCATACTCCACTAGAGATCAGCACTTATTGCTTGTACCACTGGCCAGTAATACTTCACAAAACACTGCGGGTTTTTTTAAAATTTTTCTTGCGCATGCTAAAATAAACTGAAAAGGAAATCTTTTATCCCTATTTTATAAAATAAACAGCTGACTTGCAGATACCTTTTCCAAAGTCATACAACCTGGAAGCAGCAACTATTTAAAAAGATACTTCCTAAACAGTTAATTTCAACTGAGAAAAAAACCCCAAACTTCTTCCAGTATGACATGGGCAAGCATACAGAGATGCAGAGGCATACGAGCTCAGCATGAACATGCCAACAATCCTTTCCTCAAATATATTTTGAACAGAATGAGATGCTATCATTCTCCAATAACACTTCACCATGAAATGTTCATATCACAGAGTCAGAGACAGGTTGAGGTTGGAAGGGACCTCTGGAGGCTGTCTTGTCCAACCTGACCCTGATGCAGGGTCACCTAGAGCTAGTTGCTCAGGACCATGCCCAGAAAGCTTTAGAGTACGTCCAAGGATGAAGACTCCACAACCTGTGGGCAACCTGTGCCAGTGCTCGGTCACCCTCACAGTAAAAAAAAAACCAAAACATTTCCTGATGTTCAGAGGGAATCTCCTGTCCTGTGCAGCCTGCTGTAGGTGACCCTGCTTCGGCAGGGGGGTTGGACTAGATGACCCACAGAGGTCCCTTCCAACCCCTACCACTCTGTGATTCTGTGTGCCCACTGGCTCTTGTGCTGTCACTGAGCAACACTGAAAAGAGCCTGGCTCCATCATCTTTGCACCCTCCCTTTAGGTATTTATAGACATTGAGAAGATTCCCCCCTGAACTGCTGAACAGTCCCAGCTCTCTCAGCCTCTCCTTATACAAGAGATGCTTCAGTCCTTTCACCATCTTCTTGGCCCTTTGTTGGACTCTCTCCAGTATGTCCATCTCTCTCTTGTACCCAGAGCCCAGAACTGGACACAGAATACCCCAGGTGCGGCCCCACCAGCACCGAGTAGATGGAAAGGATCACTTCCCTCAACCTGCTGGCAACACCTTGTCTAATGCAGTCCAGGATACCATTAGCTGTCTTTGCCGCAAGGGCACATTGCTGGCTCACGATCAATTTGGTGTCCACCACAATCCCCAAGATCCTTTTCTGCAAAGCTACTTTCCAGCTGGGTGGTCTCAATACCCCCATTTTGGACAGAATTTCCGTCTTCCTTCTCAGCACGGAATAGAATAGCTAGAAGCATAGAATAGTTTGAGTTGTTGGGTTCTTTAAAGGCCATCTAGTCCAACCTTGTAACATGATTCTGAGTTTTGAAGTAAGAAGAGGTAAAGTTTTGTATCTTCATTTAGATTATTCAGTACAATTATATTAAGTCCCGAAAAGTAAAAGATACTCTTACTTCCAGCAAGAGCGAGGAATTGTCACCTTTAGGGATCATGATAACAGAGCAGTCATACTGGAGGATACATCTTTACATATTTAGTTAAAATCTGTCTGTATTTTAAGTATTTCAATCTATACACACACATATTTTATATACACATTAGATATTTATATACATATGTATATGCATTTATATACATCTATTTATATACATTTTAATATATAGAATAAAAATATATATTTAACTAAAACATGATTCAGAAAGACTGTATTTAAGAACATAAGGATTGCTCACGTATCTGAGAAAACTGCCTGAAGTTAAATTGTGAGAGCACTTTCCTTCCTGTATCTCCCTTTTCTGTGATGAACTTAGGGAGCTGGAGCACAGAATGTACAAGAGGAGGCTGGGAGAAAAGGGTTTATTCAGCCTTAAAATGAGATGGCTCAGGGGAGACCTTATTGATTTCTGTATCTGTCTAACTGTAAGGTACAGAGAAGACTGAGCCAAATTTTTCTCACAGGCGCATGGTGGTAGGACAAGAGACAACAGACACAAGATGCAACACAGGAAATATTAACTAGATAGAAGGATTTTTAATTCGGTGGGTGGTTTTTTTTTTTGCTCCACCAAGTGGGTCAAATATTGGAACAGGCTTCACATAAGGTCTATGAAATCACCTTTTTTGGAGATAGCCTAAAATCAACAGGACAATCCCTCTGCAACCTGATTTGCCTGAATCTCTGAGCATGGGCGTGGATGTATAAGCTGCGAATTGGTTTAGACGACCTCCAGATGTCCCTTCCAACCCATTATTCTGTAATTGCACAGAACAGTGGTACTGTAATCTCTAACATGAAACTAAATCAAAATTGTTTGCTCAGAAAAACAGTGCTGCTGTTTTATGCTGTTATACAAGGATTTTCTGATACTGTCTGTCTACTTTCCATTTAAGCAAGTCAGTTTCTTTTAGAGGTTAGTCAATTTTAACACAATAAACTTTGCATCTTTCTTGCTCAGCAGTTGCAGGAGTACAGAAGACTGTAAAACCACAGTAAATAATACAAAGGAACATTGAAAACAATGCTTGTCTAGGAGAAAACTGTAATTCTCCTGCTTTTCTTTTCAAGTCTTCTACTTAGTTACACTTTTTGGGGGACGGTTTTTGAAACTTAATGCTCTGAAGTAAAAATGCCTACTATTTAATTGCAAATCTTACCACAAACTCATAAAAGGACTTGAGCAGACTTAACCTCATTCATTAGCCTATTTTAGCTATTCTCTTACTTCTCTGCCATGGAAAGTTTATTAGTCTGCTGTTTGTAGTTGCAGGTTATTTCATTTTGCACACGTTGAACAAGCTCCTCATCTATGGCATATTGTATTGCTGTCTGGATGACATCCAACCACCAAGGAGAACCTGAATGTATCTGTATGCAAAAGAATAGATACATCCATGAACGTTCAACAAACAATCAATTTACTCATTGCAGCAGAGGCTTATACTGCCCTTTAGGCCACACTCAAACACAGGCTGGTAAATTCCATGGAAAGTGGAAGAGGAGAGCATGCTTTAAAAACATCCCCTTTCCTGTTTAAGTGAATATATGATTTAAAAATTTTCTACATTCCCATCTACTGCTGCACCTTCAAATTGTGTCAGTACAGTTAGAATCACCAAGGCCACCTATATAGAATAGCCACATAGATATACTGTAATCTCAACTTCCTCTTTCTCTCTCTCAATAAGAGATGAAAGGACCATTTCATCAGGGAAAGCAAGCTCTCTGTCAAATTAATAGAGCAACACTGAAGCGGCCTTGTAATTTTAAAAGGTGAAAGAAGATGCAGAAGTTTGCTTCTTCACATGCCATTTGCCCCCATTTCTTTTTTATTTCTTTACTATTATGCAAATGACAAGCCGCAATTCAACTCAGGTGTTCATCACTGCATTCAGAGTTTGCACCTCCCCATGAAACCTGAATTGTCATATTGACTAAAACACAATTACGACTTAAGCACAATGACTAAATGCATGTCAAAGAACAGCTCCTTTGAAAGTAACTGAAATGCCATCTGACACACCACAGAAATGTTTCAAGGCCAAAACCCATAACTTATTAACCTAAATTACAGGTCATGCACAGCTAATATAAAAATCAAGCACGGTGTTAGACTTTACTAGACTCATTTCACTATGTACTTCTGGTTTTAATCCTTTGTTCATCAAATACTCTGTGCCTCTATGTAGGGAACACAGAATATGTTTTGGGACTGTGTCCAAATAGACCTTCAGAGAACTGTTAGAGAAAATAAATAGCTAGAGTTCTGGATAAACAGAAGAAAATAAAACAAAAAAAAAAAAGGCTCAAAATTCAGAGACTAAATATGTAAGAGGTACCTGCCTTTCTCTGGAGTTCCCGAATGGTCTGAAGAACTGGCTGTAAGGCCTGATGGGCTTCTGCCACTTCTGCATTGGATTTACTCATATAATGCTGTCGAAGTTGTTCTGCCTGTATGGAAATGAGAGCTTAAAATTATGCACAACTCATATTTATGAGGAATAACTGAAAATGCAAAAACTCCTCAGCTACCACAATGTTTTACAATGGTTAGGTACCTCTGTGCTACCCACTTTCATCCGTAAGCAATATTTGGCATTAATTTATTTCTCTAGAATTTATTAGTAAGCCCAAAAAATATCTGAGAAGACATAATACTACAAAGATGCTAACTAAGCAATTTTGCTTTTGGACAAGTCGAAACCACACAGTAGGAATACCTTGAATTACAAAGAGGAACTGGAACTTAACCCATAATTCTTCCTTCTCTGTACATTAGAATATATTGTGTTGAATAAGTAAACAATAAAAAGATCCTAAACAGGACAATTTAACTTATCTACATATAAAACTTATCCATAATATAAAAAGAAACCTTTAAGTTTCCTTATTTTTAGGTGCATCAGATACAATTTTTTAATAAAAATTACTTCTGACAGTGAAAACCCCCCTTGGTATGCAAGTGTCTCCACAATATAATCAGTACCAGTTTGATTTTTTAACAACTGATGAACAAATAACTTGGATTTCTTACAAGTAACATGTACACACATACATATCTTTCACCATTACATTCTGATTTCACTAGATAACTTTATTTCACAGAATCACAGAATCACAGAATCACAGAATAGTAGGGGTTGGAAGGGACCTCTGTGGGTCATCTAGTCCAACCCCCCCGCCGAAGCAGGGTCACCTACAGC
>Ga0065711_1033523_pt1 | contig 25342 bp, 24 predicted proteins | sample Hoacrofraction12_FD_59098 | JGI IMG/M metagenome (GOLD analysis project Ga0065711, IMG submission 59098) | Hoatzin crop microbial communities from Cojedes, Venezuela - Epithelial fraction 12 v2 (version 2) | ecosystem: Host-associated > Birds > Digestive system > Esophagus > Crop | place...
CTGCAGTGTAAAACCAGAACTAACGGCTGAACCACGGACATGCTCCGAGAAGCGATGGGCGCTGCCCGGCCGTCCTCACAGCCCCCTGCCCACCCGGCGCAGGAGGGGCCGCGCACCCCCCAGCCCTGAAGGAAGCCCCCCAGCCGCCATCCTCCCGGCCACTCGCCCCACCAGCGAGGAGGACCCAAGATACGGGGGCTACTTTCTGGCCCCTGGCTTGGGGCTCAGGGTGGGCTTCCCTTCTCCTCCGCTCACGGCAGCAGTGTGAGAAATTCCCCCACATCTGCTGAAAGCAACTGGGACTGGGGGCCAGGCCTCAGGGACAGACGGGCAGGTGAAGAGGAGACTTAACTCTCTCAAAAAGAGGCTATTTGGGAAAAAAATAAGCCAAGTGAGCGTTCAGTGACTATTTGGGACTATACACAGATGGCGTTTGCCTTAGAGACATCACACGCACGTCGATAGGTTTCCCGGCGAGAGCTCTTAACACAAGCCATACATGGTTAGTAACTACCGGATCTGCTGGGTGGGCTTCCACGGAGCAGCCCCCAAGGGAGCCGGGTCCTCCTAGGTCATGCCAGGGGTGACCAGGCCCTGGAGCATGATCATGAGGCGACGGGCAGGCTTGCTCAGCGTGTTGTGGGGTTCCACCTGGAGGAACTGGAAGAGCTTCTGCCGCACCTGGTTCATGACTGACCCCATGTGGTCTCGGGTGATGGGGTCACTCTGGTCCAGGTGCATCACTGCTTCCTCCAAGTAGCTGAAAGAGAGAGACCATGGTTAGAACCAAGCTCAGCACACAACCCCAGTCCGACTCAGTTCACTGTAGCACTGACAATGCGCAATTCTGCTCTCCCACCCACCCAAACTCAGTGCAGTACGCTCAGCCGGCAGAAAATGAGCGTTCCCGACTCACAGCCGAGCCCACCTATCCCTCCTTGGACACACAAGGGCAGCCTGCAGCCTCCAGCCTGCCGTACGTGCAGCGCAACCCAGCTGCCCGGACCAAGCAGGTGTGACAGCAAGCTGGAGCTCCCTGAGGTGCTGGAGGGGCACCAGGCCACAGGCCACACCTCATCACAGCACCGTAGGTATTTTATTTGATGCCTTTTTAGCATGAGCAGAATTAGCCACTCATTAGACAGTAAAAATCCTCAGCAGTGAGGCTTAATTCATGTAGGTACACATTAAAGGTCTCCTTCCAATATGACTGTATCTGTCCAGGATGGGGGGAGGAGGGGAAGAGCAGTAATTCCACCAGTAAGTCGCTCCGAAGTTCAGACGAGCCGTGAACTTTCAAACCGCAGCTGGGGAGCGAGGCAATGTGGTCACTGCCAATGGTTCTCGCTGCCAGACCAGCCTGAACTCAACGGCAGCAACTTTCACTCTGATTACGGGCTCATTTGTAACTTAAGGGCCTTCAGTTTTTCTAGCTTGCTTTACCCCTATCGTTAACTTGAGCTGAAAACTCTAAGTCATTTTGCATACAAGCCCTGGTTAAAACCCGCAGGCATATCAACAAGCTAGGTTTTTAGAGCAGATAACAGGGTTTTGACTCACCGACTGAAAACATTCACAGCAAGTATCACCAGTCACCATCCTGCGACCTCTGCTCGGAACACCTAACCTGACACCAATCACAGCGGCTCCTGCTGCCAGACAGGCTCAGTGGGAGATGGCAGCTATGGTAAGAAACTGCCGGCACAAAGTCCAGCGACGGGTTAAGAACTGAGGGCACCAAAGCTGCTCTGGACATTGAGCTACCCAGGAAACATGGCACTATCCCTCCTTTTACCTCCACAGGGGAATTGTTCCTCGGTTAAAGGAGATTGCTGCACAGACCACACATAATATTTACAGACTACAGTCCAGGAGGTAACGGCTACAGCTGGGTGCCCCTTCTACTACTGCCTCCGGGCAGCAAAGCTTTCTGTGGCAATGCCTGCGTGTTTTTTCAAGCCATCACCGGTTGCTCACATGCCAGTAACAGGCTACAGAAGCTCCAACCTTCGTCGAAGCACCACCTTCCACTTCGAGGCAGTGAACTGAAAGCCAGAGCCAGGAACAGGTCTGCACAGGTTCAGACCTGGCACTCTGCTCATACTCACTTCAGCTTCAGTTCTGTACGAGTACCCAGATCCGAGGAGAGCTGCTGAATGAGGGACAGCAGCACAGGCTGGGACAGCGGGCACGGATGCTGCCCGAACACTTGCTGAGTATCCACAGTCTCACAGACATACAGGACCAGGTTGAGATCAGCTGCTGTTAGAGCCTGCAAGAAAGACACAGCTAGGAATGCAGAGGAAACAACAGGCAGGTGAGGGACAGGGAGAGAGCACAAGCCAGCCCTCTGTCTTGCGGCAGCTCAACGGCTCGCCAGCCTCCTCGGGGAGCAGAATTCTCTGCAAACCCTTCTGTACGTGCAAGCAGGACCATGCTTAGGCTCCCAGTCTGCACTCAGAGGATGCCCGTGTTGGTTTAAGATGCACAGACCACAACCAGGCAGAGGGGAGCAGGTTACAGTCAGCAGCACGGAGCAGGGCCATGTCTGCATCCCCTGTCAGCCCACTGGCACGGCACTGCTGTTATTCCCAGCGGAGTCTGTCTGCAGCAGCTCAAATGGATCTGCCTACATATTCAAAGACAACGCCAAGGTCAGGACCCAGCTGGTAGATCTGCCTGGAGAGGCTTATGAAGCTGTTGCTCTTCAGGGGCGCACCACGTGCCACCGCCAATGGCAAAAAACTCTCTGGTTTACTGGAGTGCTGACACTGTCCTGACAGGGCACAGCCTGGGAAGAAGGAACTTCACTGCCATCACATCATGGAACTTGCACCAACATCATAGTGCAACTGCACCCCTGGAGCGGTCTGCTGCCACAGGTCTTTTCAGCCAGCTCCCGTGTGAGTCGTTGGGGGATTACGTCCCCAGGTCAAGCAGCCCTTCTTCCCCCGCCTCCACCCCCCACCAAGCAGTGATGCCCGCTGCCAGGAAGCCTAGGTACCTGCTGGAAAGCTTGGTTGAGGTGTCCCTGCTGGAGCAGCTGAAGGATGTGAGTTTGCTGAGACTGGAAATCCAAGTGAGTAGAGGGGATCGGAGTCCCGGCTGCCGAGCGCATCGCCTGGACGATGCTCGAGGTGACAGCTGCTTGCTGCTCCTTCATAGCCAGGCTCACTTCTCCTTTAATGACTCTCTGCACCTGGGCCAAAATAGACTCCTGCATGCTAAAAAAACAAACCAAACAGGCATTTCTGAAAACAAAGAGCGGAGGGACTCCACTGCACAAAGCTTACATCAGCAAGAAAGCCCAGGCTAGCTTGCTTATTGCAGCGTGGCTCCCAAAGGGTTAACACAAAGTGCTCTGAAACATCGGAAACACACTGCACAAGGTAGCTCTGCGGCCAACAACACAATGTCCCAGGGTGCATGCGAAGATGCCGGGATTCTGTGCGGGAAAGTGATGTTTTGGGGAACTAAGTCTCTCATTACACATTAAATCTTTAATGTCTCTGGCTTCCAAGAAAGGCTCTAGGTTCATCCCCAGACAGGCCCAGCTTTCTACATCACATCTGTCAGACGCAGTTCCTAGCCTGCAGATGACACCTTCAGAACGAGAACACACTTTCACCGAGCCTCCAACCTCTCCACAGAAGACCAGTTCACAGTGCAGGTTCCGCTTTCCCCCCCAAGCACTGGATCCTCCCCTCTTACAAAGGGCACAAAGCACCAACCCAGCTCTACCGCAGGTGGGATGGCAGGACTTCCCTGGGAGCAAGCACAGCCCACGCAACAAGACCAGAATGGAATCTGGTAGCCTTCCTGGCAAGAAGACCCCAACACACTCTGACATTCGTTCCAGCGGCTTAAAATAGACAGGGGCATTCTGCCCCGCGGGTGACCACCAGCCAGGCTCGATGCCCAGCAACCTGCCGCCAGCCTCATGGCACGAGCGTGCTGAAGGCAGCGCCAGGATCACACCTTGAAACCAGGACGGCCACGCGTAAATTGCTGCAGAGCAGCTGGGAGGACAGAGTAGCCTGCAGAAACTATTGCTGTGCTCGAGCACACAGAGTTAAGAACAAAAGCCCTCAAAAGACTAGAAGAACATTTTGGAAGAGGAAGGCTAGTCAGAATTGAGCGCGCTTTTGGGCTGCCTTTGGTCCTTCTGTCCTCCAACACGCACATGGGACGCAGTGAAAAGCAGGCCCCAAGCTCACACACGCAGCAGCGATACAGCTGGTTGTTGGCAACCTTCTGTGGTGGTCCTTTCACGCTCTGCAGGGCAACAGCTACCCCAGCCCACGTGCTCTGCCATACTGCGCACAGAGCCAACAAGCAGCCCAGCAGCGGCAAATGGCTCGTTCCACAGCTACAGAGGGAGAGGTTTTTGTTACACACGTGTATACCCCTCACTGACATCTCTTTCCACAAGCCCAGCTGCCAACTTACTTGCCCACGATAATGTGCAGCTGGTGCTGCACCTCGGCGTGGACGCTGGCTGCGACAGTGGAAGCCAGCTGCTCGGTGCTGCTCTGGAAGGTGCTGATGAGCTGTCGAAGCTGATTCAGCAGTGGGTCCCGCGCCTCCTGTTCTCGTACCTTCTTGTTCTTCAAGTGAGTCTCCAGCTGCTGGATATCTGCAACAAGCAGAGAGGAAGACTTTTGCACCTTCGGTACTGGTGGGGATCGTCAGGGCAGAAATCTGGCTGCCAGGCTCTACATGTGATCCAGCAGAACCAGTTACTGAGCCAGTGTAAGAGTGCGGGAGAGCGGGGCAAACACGCAAGCCTTGTTTTGGGCTGCGTTACACTAACCTAAAAACCCTGCTTCCCACCTCCCCGCCATGCAGGACGACATAATACAGCAACAAAGCCACGAGTTCTCTCGCGACAGACCTTTACAGGCACTGTTTGTTCACGGCAAGCTAAAGGTGGGAGCGAGGGCATTGTATGTCATACACAGTGCGAGCTGCGATCCGCATTAGTGACGGAGTTCAATGCCAATGAAGAAAGAGGAGGAACATTTCTGACAAAAAATATCATGTCTGCAGAGACCAGAAAAATGTATTTTAAAATATTTTATGAACAGGTCTGATCAAAAGGGAGAAGAACATAATCTCCATTTACTTGTGGTAGACTCTTGAGGAAAAAGAAGGGTGCAAAACAGCAGCTGGAGACAGTCTGCAGATCTACAGGCAAGAGAAGTCGCTGTGCTAGCACTAGCTAACCTCAGGCCCCCTCAGAAACCAGCTCTGCAGAGTAAGACCTGCCTGGCCTCCCATAAGGCGAAGGAACTGGATCCCAAGCCTGCAAACAGGACAGATCTTCTCCAATGCACCAGTGTACAATTTTCCTTACTTCAGAGTATAGTTTTCTTTTTTCCAGCCTGACCATGCCTACACTCTTCAGTCACTATTTAGCCTCTGATCATCCCCGTACCCTTCCCTAAACCTCCCCAATCCATGACCCCTCTGAGCTGAGGGTTGAGCTGCAGAACTGCTGTCCCTCTATCCATTGTCTTCCTGATGTCAGGATGGTGTAATCCTACAGCTAGGCTTTACTATTCAACAGATGAAGTCACAGATTCACAGAACGGGGCCAAGTGTTTCGCTGCAGGGGCTACAGAGACCAGAGGTGAAGCTCTGTTTGTACAGCACCACCCACAAAACCCTCCTCACTTCTGCTTCTATTTCCCAAGTGTGAAGTGGAGCACGCGGATGGGCCAAGAGGTTAAACAATCACCAGTGAAACTCTGAAAGGCAAAGACATAAGAAAAGGCCTACTAACTGTCAGCCACTAATGCAAATACGCTGGGCAGAGAAAACTCAAAGAAAGCCTACTCACATTCCTGTGTGCCTTGCTTGAAGGTGTCATTGATTTGCTGGAACATGGACTGGCAGCTCTTCTCGAAGGCTGGCAACACAACACTCTGAAAAGCTTCCCGGTAAGCTGACTGGATCGGCCCCTGCAGGGTATCAGCTGTTGCCCTCACAACGGTATCTGTAAGGTTCTTACAAGCACACACAGAAGGGATTCCAGAAAATTAACAACAGCCTGCTGCAGACTCAACAATGTGAACAAACGCTGTAGGTCCCTGCAACACATCCACACCAGCTAAGGTCAGCCCAGCATCAGAAGCGGGTATTGCCTCAGCTCTTTCCACTGACCAGGCTGCACCATGACTACAGCAGGCAGAGCACCTACTTGTGAGGAGCTGCCCAAGAAGACCATGATTTCCCTGCAGTTCAGCTGTAGAGCAAGGGGAGGTCAGGCATGGCTCCTCTCCCCCTCCCCTGCTTCCCTGCCACAATCCATGATTCCCTGGCAAGGTAAATAACAAGCTTCTGCTCCCTAAATAATGTAAAAATGGAGACCAGAGTGGAGAGCAGAAGATCCAGTCAAACCTTCACCACTTGGCTGACTGAGTTGGCCCTAAAAACCACTGCTGTAGCGAGAATCTCTAGTCTAGCAGAAAATCAACAGCCTGGTAAAGGAAAGAAAGGGCTAATGAGGCAAAGCAGGCAGGGGAGCAGACAATGAGCTCGCTCCGTGGATGAGACCAAGAAAGGGCGTTGACCACCGGCAGCTAAACTGACCTTACCCAGAGATACAGGGGAGGGGAAGAGGTATGAGGAGCCACTACCCAGGCAGGTGACAACTCAGTGTCCCCAGGAAAAGCTACAGTCTGGTTCTCCTTACCTTTGATTTCACTAGCTTGGTGATACTCTCCTTCAATGTCCCCTCAACAGCAGTGATCTTGGTGGCAATAGTGTTACTCAGCTGGCCAGCAATAGGGTCCAGGCTCTTGGAAATGCCTAGGCACAACACAAAATGTGTCGAAGTTGGAGCTTTAAGGCTAGAGTTACACTTCAAAACCCAAAAAGTCAAAACTCTCCTTGGATACATCACAGTGAGGGGCAATGGTCACAAGCTCTGGCTTGGGAAGCTAAGGTTGGACATTAGGAGAAACATTTTGCTAGGAAGGTGGTACAGCTCTGGAAATCACCAGAGAGGCTGTAGAATCTTCAGCTTTGAAGGTCTGCAAGACTTGCCCCGACAAAGTCACAGCTGACCTGATCTAGAATAGTGGGTAGCCCTGCTTCAAACAGAGTGGTGTACACCAGTGGCTGCAGAAGGCTTTCCCACCACTATTTCTTTGAACACTTCCTTACATGGATGGTGCCAGCGCATCAAGGAAGGACAAAGACAAATTTAAGTCTGCTCCAGTCAAGTCTCCACATTCCCCAACACATTAGCCTCTTTTGCCTTTCTCCACCAAACATACTCCAGAAGCTTCATAGATTATAACGGAAGGTCAGACCACCCTCTCTGGAAAGCCATCCCCACCGGGAGCCTCACACTCCTCCCAAACCACAACTCCTCAGATTACAGCGGGGCCACTCCTCCCAAACCACAACTCCTCAGATTACAGCGGGGCCTGAAACACTTTAAAGTGCAATGACTGGTCTTCGTGTAACCTAACCCCTACCTCATACAGTGCCAACCCGTTTACGCAGCATGCTTTCAAACCCTACGGGCTAACTGTAGGGAATCACCTCCAAAACCTAGGCAGCAACACTCACACTGGGGTACAGTCTTCTTCATCTCCTCGCGAATGGTCCTCTCCAGACGGTTACACACAGCAGTGGAAAGGGACTGAGAGAGCTGCTGAGACAGATGCTCCTGGAGCTGCCCGTTGCGCTGCTGTCCTTCCGTCAGTGCTCGGTCTAGCCTTCTCTCTAATGAGAATGTATGTTAAGGAGTACAAACATAGATTTCCTCTTTACCCTCAACACTCCTGTCCACAAAGATGGACACTAGCCTCACCTCCAGAGGCTCAGTGACAGCAAATTTGTGGCTCTGGTGGAAGAGGGGTCTATATAACATTGCTGATGTGTTCCTGTAAACAACAGGGTACTCATAAACAAACGATCAGGGTGAGAGGAGAGCTCTGGAAAGCGTGGTAGAAAAGCCAAAGAGCTAGAAAAACCTCGACAGTAGCATTCTCTGCATACTGTGGGTTAACTTAGCTGCCCCGGTAGGCAGCTCAGCCCCACACAGCCGCTCGCTCACTCCTCTGCAATGGGCTCGGGGAGAGAACAGGAAAGGTAAGAGTGAGAAAGCTCACGGGTTGAGATAAAGACAGTTTATCAGGTAAAGAGAAAGCTGCGCATGCGAGCCAAGCAAAATAAGGAATTCATTCACCACTTCCCATCGGTGGCCGGGTATTCAGCCATCCCCAGGGAAGCAGGGCTCCATCACGCGTCACGGTGACTTGGGAAGACAAACCCCATCACGCCGCATGTCCCCTCTTCCCCCTCCTTTCCCCCAGCTTTTACTGCTGAGCACGACGTCATACAGTATGGGACATCCCTTTGGTTGGCTGGGGTCAGCTGTCCCAGCCGTGTCCCCTCCCAGCTTCCTGCCCACCCCCAGCCCGCTCATTGGTGGAGCAGCATATGGAACGGAGAAGGCCTTGACAGGATTTAGCAACAGCGAAAACATCAGCATGTTACCAACACTCTTTTGGTCACAAATCCAAAACATACCACCATACAATCTGTGATGAAGAAAATTAACTCCAGCTCAGCCAAAACCACTACAAAAACCAAGAAGCCCAAGATCCATAAAAAGCAAGTTGGCAAAACCTTTTCTGCAGGATGGAATTGATGGACATAAGTGACATAGTCCACAGGAGCAAACCCGGGCCTAACAGAAGCTCGTCACACCTCACGGAGCAACCAAGCTCTCCAAAGGAGCCAACGCACAAACACTGAGATGCACGTGCATCTTAAAAACAAAAAACCAAACAGTGACAACTCAGCTGCTGACAAAGTCCAGTGCAGATCTGAAGTTGTGCAGACAGGGAAAAATTATTCTAGTATTACAATATAGCTCTAGACTCCCAACTTTAGTAGAAAGCTATCTCAATTATCTATGAAAGTAACAGTCTTGTGGTCAGAATGGAAAATCCAACAGTAACTAATAGAGAAAACAGAAACCACTGTCGTGTCATAGAAGTTAAGAGTGGTTTCAGCCATGAAACAGGCTAGAGCTGCTCAGTTTGGGGAAAATGACCAAATTCAGTCCAGAAAAAGAGGTACACGAACTGACTACTCACAACGCAATAAAAATAATTGGATACCAGGTTTGAAAACAGCAGAGGAAAGTACTTTTCAGACAACATGTAAGGGACCTGCAGACCACCAGATGTATATACGGGTACAGACAACATAATTCTATACTCAGCTATGCAGTATGGCAGTCTGATGCTATTTCTGGTGCAAATACTGACCTGCCTTCAGGAGGAAGAGGAGGGAAGAATCATCCCATAATTACTCTTGTGCAACTGGCCACTGCCTGACATAGGATAACGAATTAGGTGCACCTCTAGTCTACGCCAGCATTGCAGCATTTATGGTCTTAATGGGCAAGTGGAAGATGTGGCGGCACGGAGAAAGTATCAGTTCTTCTCCACTCTATTTCTGAGATTCCTGCCCTTAGAAAGGGACTGAGAGGAACTGAAGTAGTTCTATTGCACCCAGGTAACTTTACTCCCACGCTACCAAGACCCCTGAACTTTCTTAGCTTCTCTCAAGTCTCCAGACTGCCTTGCAGCTGTCCACTCCTTAACTCCCACGCAACATTTGCAAACAAGGATACGCTCCTGCTCCTGCTGGGAGTCCAGCACCCTCTCCACGTGGCCCATGAGGGAGCTCTGAATGGCGTCGAGGTGATCCGTGAGCCTCTGCAGCAGCTCCATCTGGTTCTGACGCAGCTCAGAGAGCTCCCGCTGTTGGCTCCTCAATACGCACATCAGCTCATCCTGGAACTCGGGCGTCACCTACGTGCAGAGAGGACAAGTATTCATTTCTAACAGGACTGGAGGCCCGCACCTAGCAGAAAGCTTGACTAAGCCAACCCCTGCATCTAGGACTGAAGCGTAACACACGAGGCAGAAAATGGGGCCAGCTTAATGCCTGTTTCTAAGACTTTTGTTCCAAGAAATAAACAGATAAAGCAAGGTACATGAATGTCCTGCATGGAATTCATAAATGGTTGCTTAGAATATCAACTGTTTAGACTCAAGACCTCCTTCAAAGCTCTGGCATTTAAAAGAAAACAGAAGAAACCAGATCCTATTCACTTTTGGCCAGGTACCAATAGCGAGTGTTCAGGCGTCTGAATGTAATGACCTCAAATGCTTATGAACAAACTGTGCAGTCAGCAGAGTAAGAAGGAGCTTTCCTAGAGCACTTCTCCAGCTCTTTCACTTATTCATGAATAACAAACAACTGAAGAAGTATACATCTCTACTTCGTTGTCTCTTCACCTGCTCAAAACATCTAAAGGAGGCACACACATCAAGGGCAGTTTAACAAGTGTACACCACTTGGCTGAGGACATTTTCTGCCAGATATGAAGGCACCATCAACGGGGATAAGAAATTCCAACAACCCAGTCCCACTGTGACCCTTATTTTGCTGGGAACTGCTTATCCTGCTGCCCACACACGCGAGTCTCAGCAGGGCAGAGGAAATGAGTGGTGGAGGATACAGGGCTTGTGAGAACACAGAAATGCACATCGATATACAAAGGCGGGCAGGAAGCCATCAGCAGTGTGACAGCACTGAGCAGACCCTTCTCCGCTGTGCAAGTCAGAACAGAGCAACGCCAAGTGCAAGCGCAGCCCCATCTCAGCCTGTTCAGGCACAGCAGAGGCCCACGGCACTCCAAGGAACCGGGATGAACTTTCTCTCAGGTCGTAGTAAGACAGTAAATAGAGCTGCAGCGTTGTGCCCTCGGGACGGACTGCAGAGCAGCTCTGACTCACCTGGTTGTTAGAGGATCTTGGCGAATGGTTCACATCCCTGGAAATCAAAAGAGAAAAGTAGTAATCCAATTATGTCAATTAACTGCTCTTATTACCCAAGTCTTCTGCCAAAACAGATCACACATTTTACGGTTGCTTTAGATTTTACACGCCAGCTCATGCTTCTGTATTGCCCAGAATAACACTAAGAGCGAAGGGAAGGTGATGAACTCCCAGCCCTTACAGCACTGCGACCCCATCATTGCACTACCCACAGGCCCTGAAGTTCCTTACAGACTGGTCCCTTCGCTGGGAGGAGATCGGAACTGAGTCTTAACAAGGACTGTTACAAAGAACCACGCACACTGATTTCTCAGTTTTGCCCAAATTCAAAGCCAGGGAAGGATGTGCCAAACAGCTTTTGAAAGTCTCCTGATAATTTACAAAGAAAAACCAAGTACCCATTTGTTAAATATAAATTAACGAGCTTCAAATCATCTAGAATGATTCCAGCTCTCAAGGTGAAGACACTAGCAATGCACTCCAGCAGATACAACCGAATTAAGAAAAAACTGAACTGATCCACTAGTATCGCATGCCTCCATCAAAGTCACAAATCTATGAATATTCAGACGCTACCAGAAGGAAAGTAAACATTTGTTGTTCGCAGACAGCATCCCTTCAGCAACTTTAAAAGGACTGAGGCAGGAAAAACGAAAAGCACTTCTGAGGTTAAGAGCTTCTGCGTGTCACAGCACAGCACCACAGCCAGAAGCTTAACGCCATAGCCCGTCTTTGTCATAATCTGCACGGCCAGAGACCCAAATCACGGAGCTATGGCAATGTAACAAGAGCAGAGAGCCCTGTGCAGAAGCTGTGCTGCTCTCCTTGCACTAATGCACACAGGTTGGTCTAATTTGCCATGGGCAGACCTTACCAGTCACCAGTTTTCACTTACAAGGCATTCATACGGGCACGTTTAGAAACACACAGAAGCAGCAAGCAGGTAACAAATGATAGATATTGTTGAACAAGGGCACTGTGCCAGCACTCAGAAGCCAGCCAGAAGTGAAGGCCACGTTAAGCTACTCACAGCATCATGGTGCCAATGAAGCCTTCACTGAAACTGGCAAATGGATCCAGTGTCCCCCCACAACTCGCAATTTGCTTCCCACACATTCTTCGCAAGCCCAGGCTATATTTTGGATTTGGAGTCCCAGCTGGAAAAGTAGTGCAGAAACTACTCCCACACCCCTGAGTAACAGTCAGCGTCTGAGTAACCAGCAGCACTTCCCGTGGCATTACTGCCATTTTCAAAAAGGGGTGAAGGTTGGGAGCGCTCGGCTGCAGCGCAACCTCAGGCCTTGGTCTTGCTGCTAACGGCTACACCAGGTTGTGGCTCCGCATGCCTGGTCCCACAGCCACCTGTATTCTAGTCAACCCAGCGTACCCGTCATCTTTCTTGCCCTTCCGCTTTAGCTTTGGGGAAGCCCGAGGGGATGCCTTGGCTTTCCAGTCCTTCACAGGCAGCCTCTGCGTAGATGCTTTGGCACCAAATCCACCTGACGTAGAAGCCAAGCTTGCAACTTCATCATCATGGTCACTATGAAGGAACAGCACAGGAGAGGACATCACTTGCAATACTGGACAGCATTAATCTTCACCAAAGGTAGGGGATTCACACTCTGCTCTGCATCCACACTCGGCCAGAGTCAGGTAGCTCAGGACACCCGCCGCCTTGATCTCTAACGCAGCAAACACAACGGAGCTCAGCACATGCTGCTCCGTTTCGACCCAGGGCTGCGCTTGAGCGCTGCAGAGCAAGGCTTGAAGGGTCTCTGTGGTCGGGACCACTGCGGTTCAGGCAGCGTGGCAGAGCGATGCCTGTTCTTGCTGCACAGACGCACTGGCACACAAGCCCTAGGACGTGATGCCGACCCAGCGGGGAACCCAAGCACAGCACATCCTTACAGCTTTACAGACAGAAAGCACTTAATGCAGCAAGTATTGCAGGAACAGAGGAGAAGCAGGGCGAGCCTACCAAGCGCATGACCCTTGGTACCTTGGAGTCTTTCAGCTGCTGACCAGCCACCCAATACGGGCTGCACGTTCCAGTCTGAACTGAAGCGCGGATTATGAACAAACCCTCAAACAGGGCTGAGCTTGCCAGGCACACCGAATGTGCCCCTGGAGCTTTAGGGTGGCTCATGAGGGAGCAAAGATTTCAAAAGCAAGAAATGAACTCCTGAAATACTCTCACTACCTTAGCTAAGGCACAGTATTTGGATACCGGTCCCATAATAGGTTTTCGCTGGTAATTAAACCAAGCTTGGTCCATGCTCTTAGGAGCAGCACAGTCAAACTGTTCCCTGTAGAGAGTAAATTTGACATTGCCCAGAGGCCAATCTCGTGATCAACTGAAGACATCAGAACGTTACAGAAGCTGGACTGCATACATACATTAAGTCAGGAGACAAAGCAAAGACATTCACCCAACACTTGAAGGCTTGCTGGGCACAGAAGCACGAATGCAGCCCGAACTGAGTCCATGCAGGGCGAGAGAGGGGGCTGAGCACTCTGGTACCTTTGTTCTGCACTAGCATCCTGGCTGTCATGCTGTAGCAGGTGGTAGCTGTGTCGATGGTAGGAAGAGCTCTTGTGCTTTTCTTCAACCTCATCCCTTGGGCTGGAGGAGGTAGAAAAAAGAAAATACCATCACGGGAGTCTCTTTCAGCTTGGGTACTTGCTCAGTCCCCTTCTCACGAGAGATCCTGATAGAAGGTCCAAAATAAACAAAAAATGCTACACCTATGCGCACAGATTCAGAGAGTGGCAGGTGTTGTTTAGAGGTACTAAACACCTAAATTTCTCCATGTAGTTTTCTGACATGACCTTAAGAGAGAAGCTATGCTTCAGGCACTAACAAAGAACATAATCTCCCAACGGATATCCACGCAGGACAGGCAAGCCACTAACTCAGAACGGGCAGTACCGCATATTTCAGTGGATAGCATCATCTTGGGTTTTATTTTCCTCAAGTAATACTGATCACTGGGGCAGAAATCAGTGCTTCTCAGTTCTTCCAAGTGTCTGAGGAGTACACAGAGGGGAGATGTGCCAATTTGATGGGTTAGCTCTGCCAGACAGCCAGAGTTTCATCAGGGTTTTGAAAGCAAATTGCGTGTGCTTCTAAGCTTTACACTAGCTAGTCCTGTTCGAAAGGAAGGTGTCTGCAGGCTCTCATGGTGTGCAGTCCTGGCCTAGATGGACTCTGGAGATGCCAGATGCATTGTGCTGTTCCCGTCCCACTAGAGAACACTAATCACACTAATTCTGTGATGAATCCTAGCACTGCTCCCAGCGTGATGGTCTGCTTCTGGTGAGCGTAAGTGGTGTTGCTCCCTTCTGTGCGCCTGCTCCACAGAGACACCGCCATTCATTTCCTGGCTTTATGGATAATGCTAGCTGCACAAAGCCATTCACAAAACAGAGATATACAATCAACCTATAATCAAACCTGTCGACTTTGTTCTAATTAAGTCCTTGCAATAAGAACATGCAGGAATGCATCACCTGTGGCACAATTTAGCTTGCACTGGTTTTATTTCCAGAGTACTAAAAAAAAAATAAAAATCCCATATCAAGTCTGCATTCCCAGGTGAACATGGAGGCCAATAAAGTAGACTTTTCACCTTCTTAACAGAAATCCTTTATGCTGCAAGGGGTGTCAGAGAGCACAAATTGTTAGAGCTGGCCTAGGAAGTTCCAGACACAGCGTACACAGACCAGGCACACAGAGAGGCTGAATCATCAGATCTTTTAAGGAAAAGGAGGGATGGAGAACTGTTCGGTTTAATCACAAGATAAGAGCTTCTCACCAAGCTAGCAATTTGGCAAGCACAAAGAAATCGCCTTAAGCAAGACAAACCCAAGTGATTACCTGTCTGCCATGCTGTTCCTGGTTTCTCTGGTTATGTCAGGAGCTGCTGGCCATGGTTGACTCACAACGCTGTCAGAAGATGCATTTTCCTGAGTTAAAGCAGTTTCCAGTAATGATGGAGCATTCAGTCTGTCCACCTCCACTGGAGGCATGTCCAAAGAGTGGTGGCTGTGCTCTGAATTGTGTCGGTTCCTTGGAGACAGCAAATGCAAGGCTGAGGCAGCGGATGCCATACTGTCTGTGTGATGACTGGGCTCCAGCACCTCCACGGGGAGCCCAGATGGAGCTGCCGCAAAGCTGCGTTGCAAGGTCTCAGAAGCAATCTCTGGGATATCTTGGGACATGGCTGTGGAGGCAGAGGAAATGACGTCTGGCGAGCGCTCGCGGGTGGGAGAAGCCTGGGGCACCACCAAGGGCTCCACCTCCTTCAGTTCCAGTGCTAGAGAGGGGTTTCCTGGCATGACCTGAACAGAAAAATCAAACAAAAGCCTTCAGGGTAATGTGGAGATGCCCCAAGAACGCCTGGTACCTTACAACAACCACCTCTGGAAACAGTCAGCTGTAGCCTTTACTCATGTGATCCCTGTACTCCCACTCAGTGGATGGAGGAGGGACCCAAGACTTGCAACAGACTCTTAGCTGAGCTAACACCACACTTACGCCAACGCCAGTTTGAACACACTTTCAAAGAAAATGTAACACCAGCTCTACCTCCCTGCTCTGCTCCAGGACCCCTTATTTTTGACGGAAAAAGTTAGTTTTAACATTGAATATCTCCTGGACTGAAAGTTTATTTCAATTTCAAGCTTTGGTCATAGTCTGTTCTACATCACACTTGGAAGGAAAAATTTAGGAATAGGAACTGACTGTTTCAGGCCCGTAAGACCAGCAAGGAGGAAGAAACCTTTCCAGATAGCACTGGCTCCTAACACAAAGGCTGACCCTTTCCAACCACTGTGACAGTGACAGCACAAGCTAGAGCTGTCTCTAGTTTTCAGAGACACGCTGTTTTACGCCGAGGTCAACTTCCATCAATAGCAGTAAACCCGGCTGCAGATCTGTGCCAGCAGCTGCATTTTCCACAGGGCCCTGTTATCATCCAAATAAGTCTAATCTCAGCTTGCGCAGGCTCACAGAGAGAGGTCCCTTGGCCCACAAGGGGAAGGAAGGGAGCAGCACTTGGAGCCTTACTGGAACAGGTGCCTTTGGTGTCAGCTTGTCAGGGAGGCCTGGGATAAGAACTGAATGGCTCCTAGGACTGGTCTGGAGACTGCTGCTACTGCTGCTCAGCGTGAGGCTGGTGTCCAGCTGCATCTTGGGGCTCACAGTCAAGTCTTCCGATGGCCTGCAGAAAAGAGACACAAACAAATCAAGCAGGGCAACCTAATTACACAGATCTGCATCAAACACTCAAGGTGAGGAGACAGGATCCACAGGTCAATGGAGGAGCCCAACCCAAACTTCACTGGTGTTCTCCAAGCCCTTGCTCTTTCCACCACGGTCAACCACCCCCTGTCAACTAGCACCTGCATCTCCTAATGCCCACACAGCCCAAAGACAGACCAAGTGGAAACAAAACACAGGGAGGCATCACAATCTCTTAGAGTTTGAGGTGTCAATGAGAGAAGGGACCTGTTATATCTTCAGTTCACACCGTACAGAGTTTAGGGAGAAACAGGACACTACGGGACAGGTCTTTGTCTTTTTCCCAACCCCTAGAAGTAAAGTTTTTGCCTGTTATGCAGTCCAACCCACCATGATACTAGTAAGATTTTCCTAACAGTCGCAATTTTCTCCCTGTCCTTGGTGGCTGCAGCGTTCTCTTACCTGTAAACAAAGACAGCCCTTTGGGAGAAGCATGTAAAGCAACAAAACTGAGATGCAATAAGAGAATCCCTACGAGGCACAAATGAAACACTGTTGTTGGCCCCTTGGATGACAACAGGCATGCTCCAAGCTGTGTCAGAGATGCAAACAGTTGCCCATATAGGGACTTCGGGATTCAAGCCAGTTTCTAACTCTGGTTACAGTCTCCTCTCCTACAAGACACACTCACTACAGCTCTGCACCACCCTGAAGTCCAGTATCAGTTCAGCTGCAGATACACTGTTTAATACACAACCTATTTACCTGGGCATAGAGGCATCTGTGACAGAAGTGCTACTCATGGCTGTGACTGCTGTCAGGGAACTGACGCTGCTGCCTGGAGATACAGCAATCTGTAAGAAAATACACAGCAGTTAGGATGCGACAGAAGAGTCCAACAGCAGAACTAGACCAGAGAATGCTGGCTCCAGAAGAACTCCTAAGGAGTCTCTCGCAAAGAGGGAACAAAAAAAAAAATAGGTCGAAGGCAAGCCCCAATTCATCCTCATCACATGAACCATGGCTGCTTTTATGGAGCAATTGCTCTCCCAAAACCAAGCGGCATTCTGCAGGGCTCAGCACCAGACCCTCATTTTGTTCTTTGAGCTAGACTGCTCTTGTCAAGGTCTGTTGCCACTAGTGAGGCCAGAGTCTGTATAGGCTTTAGGTCCTGCACTGCTGAGAGAGGGAAACGGAATGCTCCAGTGCACAAGAAGAGGTGTTGTCGCTCACCTAGCTGGCTGGTTAGCAGTGCAGAGCACAGCTGTATATGCCGGCCCTCACTGCTGCTTCTGGCTACCACGAAACACCCACAGAGAACACCAACAGCAGCACACAAGTACTCAGCTGGGAAAGCCAGCTTGGCCGAGCTTCTTGCGCTTGACGTTGTTGAGGGCAGAGACTAAGCTACACAACTTCTCTCTGCTCCCTTGGGACATCTTTGCATTGGGAAGGCTGCTCATCTTCAGGCACAAAATTAACTTCTGCACCCAGAAAATTTGCTAGCAGCATCAAAACCTTTAGGAGTTTAATTTATTCTTTCGTCCTCAAGTTGTTGCTGGAGCAGTGCTCTGTCACCAGTCAACTCAGTACTAACTCCATTTCTGCATATCTCCACACACTGTCCGTCCACACCTGGGTTCCTCCAGTGCACGTTCAAGCCACAGTGACAACCAGATGTTCCTCCCTTGGAGGGGGAAGCCCTGCCTTAGGATGTGCATGTGGAGTGCTGCTCATACACGCACTCCTCTCTGTCTGCAAGAACTGTATCAGCATGGCAAATCACTGCTGGCAGTGCATTTCGCACAGGAAGGCAGAGAAAACACAAGCACCGCAGCTTCTCACTAGGGGAATCCACACCTCGCAGTTCTCTTGCACATCACTGTTCTAAAGGATGCACTTTTCAAAGTCCTTTTTCATTTATGTCTATGCCTGTTCTAAACAGCACATGGACAAAACTACACTGTCACAAATGCAGTACAGAAGCGCAGAAGCAGGTTATATCTGCATGGATTTAAGACAAACTATCAAGACACTTGGATGCAGAATGGCCAAGAAACAGCGAGCTCCCGCACTTCTGCTTGTTGGCATAACCAAGAAGGGGCAGCAGAAACCTGGGCCGAGTCAGACAGATGCACACTGCCAGCGCCAGGCAGCCTCTAGGAGCGCCCGGCAGGACCCAGAGGTGCGCGACGCAGCACTGCTGGCCATGCACACGTGACAGAGCATTAAGAATTTCATGTTCTCTGACTGCTCCATCAGAGCTCCACTGAGGAGCAGATGCTTGCTTATAGCTCTTTACAGAGACACTTTGCTATCCTCTGCAGAGACCACCAAATCCCGAGGAATGCTTCACAGGCTTCCTGATACCGAAATGCCCCGTGCAAGCACAGAAGACTTGCTTTCTACACAAGTTCAGGCCTGCTGCGTTAGATTCAAAAAACCCACTGAGCTACTAGATCAATGATTCGCAGATCTCACGCAGAAGATGTTGCAGTCCCATCTACCCACCTGCTCATTTCAGACTCGCGTTCCCACAGGACCCCATCAGACAGGATATGCAGAGATGGCCTATTTTCTTCCATTACAGTTATATCACAACCCCAAACAACATCCGTAAACCAGTCTCCCAGCTTAGATACAGGTACTTCGCAAACCCGTATTTCTACACAACACAACTACACCAGCAGTTTTGCAGCTAAACACAGCGCTCGCAGCACAAGCTGAGGCCAGCTTAGTATTGCAGATGTGCCAACATGTCTTTACTTGGTTTGGGTACTTGCAGAGTTCCCTGTGTGCTCTGCATTCAGCCTATCAGTCATTATTGTCTAGAAAAAGTTCCCGAAAGCATCAAAATCCAAACCCATCCATTGTACCACCAAGAACAGTGCTGCTCTCTGGTTACCTGTTGAAGAGATGTACTTGGTGTCATGAATGCATCTGGAGTCATCAGCTTAGGTTTAGCATCGTTTGAGAGAGAAAGGAAGTCCGCTGGTACAGGCAGATCAGCAATACGTCGCAGGTCTGGCTGAGAGCCATGCACCGATCCTTTTTCAGATCCCAGCCCTTCCGTGCTTAGATCAGCCATGTGGTCTGGAAAGGCTTCCAAGGCAGAAATATAAATCAACTTACAGGAACTTCCCCCAAAAGTTAAAGCTTTAATTCCACAAAGTATGAACTTATGCCATTGCCTGCCATATTGGATTCCAAAAGAACAAGCAAAAACCCTGCAATACCCTAATCAAAGCTAAGGGCAAGATAAATCCTGTCTTATGCTTACTCTTCGTAGGCTAAACAGTGGATGTTATCAGGCTCTGATAATGGGAGATCCAAGCTTCCTTTCTTCAGTAAATGCAAGGCCAGTTTAACAGTCACATCCCAGAATGATGAATGAACTGAAAGAGCACGCTACACAGCCCAGTCCCCTCTACTCCCAAAGATCCGATGTCACTCTAATCTACACCACCTCACAAGAGACGAACATCAAGTTTCTGACACAAGTGCCATATCACCTAGAAAGGTGAACTCAAGCACGTACAAAGCATTAGCACTCCTAGCCTAACATGTCCCCACGCTCCGTACTCACACCAGGCTCTAATCAAGCAGCCTGCTTCACAGCTAGTCCATATTCAGAACCCTTTATGCAATGTAACCACTCTGTTACAAAGAGGCACCCAAAGCTGCCATCCTGCTTCCCCCCCGCAACAACCCTTAAAGGCTCAGCAACACTGAGGACAGATTTAACACAAATGCTCACCAAATTCTTCATGAGAGCTGTGGGAAGGCATGGATGCACTCATGTCAGGACTATGAAGAGGCTGGAATCTAATCTGCACATCCTGTAGGGCCCTGAAAAAAACCCAGGCATCTCTGATGAGTTTATGAATCACCAAGACAAGCCTAATGCTTAGAAGATTCCTTTTCACGGAACTGATTCCCTTGGAATATGCTTTAGCGTTTTCCGCCCGTGACAGAAGAAGCAGAAGCTGATCATCGTTCAGCTGCGTCACCCAGTTCTGGCACCCAGAGCATTTCAGAGATGTTTCCCCGCACTTACACACGAGCACAACTCCTAGGTCACTGCGTACTCATGGCAACAAAAATACTAGCTTGCCACGGCACCATGCAGGGCTACTTCTCTGTAAGGCCACACTGAACACACCACAGCTACAAGTTTCTGTGGGTCCAAGCAGTTTTTGTTATGAGCAAAAGCAACTGCTAAGTTAAATTTCTACAGGTCAGTGCAGGATTAGGATGACCCTAGGCAGCTGCTCACAGTAGCTGCTACGCATACTCACTTGGTGTGCACACAGAAGAGTTTTATCAGCACGCCTGCGGCTGATTCAACAGCCCCGGCTCCCTGAGCACCTTCTGCAAACGAGACAAAAGTAAAGTATGAAGTTGGATGGAAACTGCAGACAAACTACTAGAAAAACATCATAACAGATGAACCAGCAGCAGAGAACCAGCGTGATACAGCTTTATGACTTCTCCACTTCAGAGGTAGATTCACCCTGTTAAGCAAAAGTGTATCCTACAATCCCTTTACTTTTCAAAGTGAGAACAATCAAATTTGCTTTAATCCAGCTAAATAAGCCTGAAGGAAGAGAAAGAAAGAAAAAAAAAGATACCTCACTACGCAAAGTGGAGGAAGCTGAGGTCTGGAACTGCCAGCAATTTGTTTTGGTTGTCGAAGAGACTGGTTAGATATTTTTTAAGAGACACACACTAGCTTACATCATACAGAAGTTCAGGCTAGGGCTCAACCATCCTTCCTGGCTGTAAACAACTGGAGTTATGAAGAGCTCTGCAATAACTTCCCATGAGCCAGCACTGACAGCATCCAGTATCAGTCTCATTGCTAACAAAGCTAAGGAGGCTGAGTGGAAAAGATAAACCTAACTCCCCATAAAAAAAAGTATTAGGCATTCCTACGCAAATTGCCCTAATTATCTGAGCACTAATCAGGGACTCAAAGCTTCAGTCCCAGCCTGCTCCTGACTTGCTACATGTATCTGTCATTTATGCTTCTGCAAGTCAGAGCAATGCCACTAATATTGACAAGAACGTGAATTAACTGTAATTATGTACAAGAGGTGGCATAAGGAAGCACATCATTCCCGGACTATCAGTCCAGCTGTATCTTTCTAGCAGGAAACACGCTGATGTTATTCACAGCATCTTTTCAAATCTTACTAGCAGAAAGATAGGAGAGTGCAGCAATCAAGTAATGTCTCCAAGAGATGGTTCTCCACAAGATTCACTATCATACTCATGGTAGTAACAGCCAGAAGATGACACCTCCTGTTTCTCCTCTAAAAAGAGAGTTACTTGTTCATTTCTGCTACAAGAAGCTTTGTGGCTTGGGAATATGCCTTCCAGGTGTGATGGAGAAGAATGCCACCCCTTCCCTCAACTCGGACTGCGCACTGTCCTCACATCTGTCACAGCGCAGGCAGCACGATACAGAAGCAACCAATTGGTTTCTCAGACCACGTGCTCACATCTTTGATGTCTCACTACAGTTTACTCAGACAAGCAGTCACAGAAATACATGCTGCCAGTTGTTCTTCCAGGAATCCTTTTGTTCTGTGAGCCTGCATCAAACTGTGCTAGAGGGAGACACAGCCCTAGGCTGCCCGAGGAAGCTGTCCCCTGCGTTCTGCTGGAAGCAACGACACTACGCATTTGCAAAAGCATCGCGGCTCAGATACCAAGCAGCTGATCTTGTACCTTAAGCAAAGCATTGCTTGCAGTCACTTAAGCCCACACAGCCCTGGAATGCTTTTTTTAATAACAGAAACACCTCAGTGGAGTTTCTGTGTGGTAAGGGGCAATGGCTACAACCTTGGTTGAGAGGTTCAGGTTCAACATTAAGATATATTTTCTTTAGGAAGGGGTGCAGCCCTAGGACAGGGCACCAGAGCAGAGACAAAAGTGTCATGTTCGAGGGCCTCCAACACGCAACTACATGAAGCCATAGGTGACCTGACCTGTCACCAGCAATAGTCTTGCTTCAAGCAGCAGGTTGGACCAGAGACCTCCAGGGGCCCCTTCTAAACAGTTCTACTGTGTTTCCCTGAAGTACTCTAGCTACACAGGATTAAGCGAAGAAGAGAGCCAGTCTTTCATGAGAAAGCCAGAACCAATCAGGAAAGAAATCCTGCTCTCACAGCAGCCAAATTCTCTTCATCACCTACCTACACTCAAGTTGTCATTCTCCTCTTCTGCTGGGAGCACTTCGGTGTGCCTTAATCGGCAGCGGCTCACTGCCTGGATACCAAAGCTTAGGACTGGGTGGGTAAGAAGGAACTCGGAGATGGAGCTGAAGTAAGCTTTGCCCTCCTCTTGGTTCTGCATCAGCTCCATCACATACAAGACCTGAAAGAATCAGAAAGAGTAAATCACTGGGCTTTCAGAGCAGACCATGCGTACTGCAAAGTCTGGCACCTGAACAAGACTTGGAACAATGGAAATAACACGAGGAATAAAGCCTGGGCCATTTAAATTTGAAACAGAACACCCAAGGGAACCACAATAAGCGCACTCCTGCATGAGTCAGTGTTGATCAGGAACTCAATCCTATTGTGTCAGACACAGGTGTCTCCAAATGAGAGCTATATTTTAGGGTGAGAAATAATCCTGCAGGCTCCTTAGCATTACTCAGCTGAATTGTTACCATTTGTCATCTTATGGTGAAATAGCTGAGGCCAACACCTGCATTTTTAGCTATTAGCAAGCAAATCCTAGACCTAGGCAGCAGAATCAGTCACACAAATGGTCATTTCTCCTTCTGTCACCATTACCCGCCCAGCCAGCAATAAAATGCACCACCTACTTTTCTCTGCACATCGCTCAGTATCAGATATTCAGCAGAGAGGTCCAGGCAGACTTTCAGGCTGGGAAGAATACTCATGGAGCTGAAGATGTCAGGAGAAAAGCTAGATCCACAAACAAGAGGTGCGGGGGTGGGGTGTGCAGAAAAGAAGGCAGATTAGCACAGCCAGAACGACTGCTATGAAACTGCATCAGTTAAAAAAAAAAAAAAATCTCAAGAAGTTTACAGCCATATTACAGTGCAACCACCACTAGAACAAAAACGTCACTACAGAAATCAGTGCTGACTTCAGCTAAGAGACCAGCAGGTAGATCACAGAATAGGACCCAGATATATATTCTGAACATTTAAATGAAAGATGACAGTTTGTCATTACTTAACATGTTCCACATTCGTAGAAGGACAAGAGCCAACACTCCAGATTTAAAAACAAAACCCCACCAACACTAAATAACCCTTCTATAGATTTTGGACCCTCTGTAGTATGAGGTGGAAAAAGCAGCAGTCAGCTATATGCCATATTCTTCTCACTTTCAGAGGGCAATTCAGCTGTGGCCTTACACATGCAGGCAATCAGAGAGGCCGTGATCCACCAGCAGAAAAGTAAAATCAGGGAATATAAGCTGAGTGAAGGGATGGACTAAAGCAGAATTTGAACTTCTAGACCTACATGGCTCAGCAAATAAGCCTTGGATAATCGCTTAATCTCTGTCAACACAGCAGCTTCTCATTATTTATATCAGAAAAAGCAATATTAAGAAGAGAGATTAGTTATCAAATATTTAGTATTTTTAGAAAAGAAAACTCTCAAGGCGTGCAATTTGGAATGCCTCTCCTCACACCATAGATATGTCTTTGCTCTACAGACCAAAGCAAAGATGACAGGTCTTGGTAACACCAAGGAGACTGTATAAAAGGATCAATGTCTCCTGCCTTGCCAAAACTTGACCTGACAGTCTGTCACAGCCCAGACAGCTTTCAACAGATACAACCTCCTCCTTTGCCTGACTGGGGCTAGAGTAGGCTCCAGTGGAGATGAAGGATCACCTTTGCAGAGTAAGTATACCTGGAAGTCGAGAGCTTTGTTACGCTCCACTGCTCAAAGTAAATCCAAACCTTCAGGGGAGTCGGCATATCAACACCTACCGGACAGTCTGCAGACAGGTCCAAGACACAGTGCACCACATCTTCAGTTCTCTATTCTGGTCTGCTCCTGTGATGAGAAATCTCCAGAAGGGAACCCTGCAAGCACAACAGAATTAAGTTCTCTTAGAGAAGATCTGGTCCTTCCCATAAGGACATTTCACAGAAAAGTTCCTCACAAGCTGCCCATAGCTGATTTTGCCCAACTGTGTCTTAAAGTTCCCAGAAAATTTCTGCTTCTGAGGCAGACTAGAAACCACTATAGCTCTCAGCTCTCAAGAACCTTAAGGCCACAACTGACTGAAGAAAGAATTAAAATATTAAAAGAAAAAAAGAAGCAGCTACTTCTTAAATCAGCTGCAGCAGAATTTCATAGAATCGTTTAGGTTGGAAAAGACCCTCAAGATCATCGAGTCCAACTGTTAATCTCACACTACCAAGCCCACCACTAAATCATGTCCCTAAGCGTCACGTCCACACGTGCTTTAAATACCTCCAGCGATGGTGACTCCACCACTTCCCTGGGCAGCCTGTTCCAGCACTCGGCAATTCTTTTGGTGAAGAAATTTTTCCTAATAGCCAACCTAAACCTTCCTTGGTGCAATTTGAGCCCATTTCCCCTCGTCTGATCACTTGTTACTTGGGAGAAGAGACCGACCTCGGTCTCGCTACAACCTCCTTTCAGGCAAACAACAGGCAAGTTAAAACTGACCATATCACAAACCTGAGAGGACTCCTCAATTTAGAATTTTCATTGCTTTCATGGAATTGACACTAGAAATGAGGTCACTTTAGGCTGTGCTCCAGAGCCTTATTTCTCCATCACTAGAAAACTGAGTACAAAGAGGACATGACTTGCTTCTGCCACAAAGCTAAATTTGTTACAAGTACAATGCAGTCCCAAGGAACCGTCCAAAGGCAGAGTTAGAAGACATTACTAAACTTTGATACTCTAAATACAGGATTGGGGACTTACTCTGGGTCTTGTTTTTTATGGTTGTCACAAAAGAGCAGGCAGGAAAGAGGCCTACCATCATGGGGTTTCCACTCATGAAGACACCTAGGAAAGAATCAGAGAAAAGATCCAAGCATGCAGGGAGTGGTAAACGAGGAAGACAAAAGGGAGGCGCCGAACACACCACCCCTCGCCCAAAGACAGCATTAAGTCAGCAGCCACCATGCGTTATCAGCTTGTAGCTGTTCACAGGCTTATATAAAATAAGGAAATCACAGCTCATGCAGCCA
>Ga0065711_1033524_pt1 | contig 25342 bp, 15 predicted proteins | sample Hoacrofraction12_FD_59098 | JGI IMG/M metagenome (GOLD analysis project Ga0065711, IMG submission 59098) | Hoatzin crop microbial communities from Cojedes, Venezuela - Epithelial fraction 12 v2 (version 2) | ecosystem: Host-associated > Birds > Digestive system > Esophagus > Crop | place...
AAACAGAATTTTTTTTTTTTTTTTTTTCCTGTACTGGTCATGAGTGATGTACTTCTGGATATTTTGCAACAAGTGACAGGAATAGTTAAAATCGTGACTCACTGTCAGCGTAAATACACATCCTGCTAACTCAGAAATTCCAACAGGGTGCTAGAGAATTGTGGGGGTGTTATACGTTTTGCAGCTTATACAAAAACTACTTCTTGAACAGCTTTTTTTTTATTCTTCTCAAGAGAAATTAAGGATGTGAAAGATATGCTACTGTATTAACATACACAATATTTCAAGAACCATCCTCTTTTTCCTGCCATGCATCACAAGAATACTATGTTTAAAAGCCTTGAAAACTAAAGCCAAGAATAGGAGAGAGTTCACATGACTCACGCTACAGACATATGCTCAGTCTAAAGAGTTCAAACACTTCTTGTGAAGTAGATCTTCAAGTCATGAGGAGCACAGATGTCTCTCCTGATTAGCATACACTGTTCACTTAAAAAATCATTGTACAGAAAGGTCTATAAAATGGAAGACATACTTAGTACACGAATTAAATGTTGATTTAGGTAGGGAGAAAGGAGTAAGCACATTCAAGTAACAGTTGCTCTTTATGGTTTCTAAGAGTTGTGATCACTTGGTCTCTAGGAGATAGTGCTTAAACTCCAGTCATGCTTGGTGGTTTAGGCACTGTAAAACTGATTGAGACCCCTCTGACATCTAAATACCTTCCTTGACAGTGTTAACTATCTTTCCATGGCTCACCAGAAGCCCAGACCAAACATATGGTTCTGAGAGTAAAATATATTCAGCCCGTCATTCTAAAAAAAATCAGGTTTATTTCTGGGAAAGTTTATTAATTCACTCTGCAAAATGAATGAAAATACACATTCTCGGAAAAGAAAAACAAAGATGAACTGTAGGAAATTGGAAATGACATGCAGAAATGGTGTTCAGTCTTATACTTCAATTACACTGTGGGAATATGTTGGGGAAATGTGTCAGTTGTGACATTTTCCAGAGACATGCATATGACAGTAAATCCATGCATTGTTTTGGAAATCAAGACTAAAAATTCAATCTAGACTTTCTATTTAGCATGAAATTGTTACTGAGAATAGCAGCTTCACATAACATGTTCTCTGCAACATGTATTAGTAAGAACTAGAATTCTGAAATTCAGAATGAGGTGATGTTTTCTCAGGATATACTCATTTTCCCTTTCCAAGATTGGCATCTCTTTCATCCAACACTAGCTGTAAAGCTGTAACTACACCATTATAAAGCCATGATAAAGACAATACGGATAGTTACTTCAAAGAATAAGACTGGCTTATCTAAGAACACTACATTAGTTTAAAAACAAATTTTGCAAAATAATTTTTATCAAAATATTTTAGAAGGATAACAGCTTTTTTTAAGAAACAACACTAGCTAGCTCAATGAGCATGGGAGCTAAGGATACTTGCTTTTCTCTAGGTGTATCTCCCTTGTTTGTTTGATTATCAGTAGAATGATATGAATACTTAGTAATATCTGTGCTTGTTTATGATTTCTTTTAATTGACTACCAGGAGAGAAGAGGCACATTTTAGAGAAAGAAGCAGATAACTATTCTTTCACAGCAGCCTCATATTTAGCATAAATTTTTAATTTGCTCATTTTACTTTTTTCTTCTAATTTTGTTGTTTGTTTGTTCTATTTTCCTTCATCAGTTGTTCATCTCCTTATCCTTACATTGTTACTCTCTCTGGATTGCTATATTCCCAACCTGGTTTTATTATTTCCTCATTTCTCCACGCTCCAGGCTTCCTTTGAAATTGTTAGAACTGTTCAAAAATTATTGAAATCAGTTCTTTTCCTTTCTATAACAGATGCACTTGCTAAGTATAAACCTAGTCATCACTGTGAAAAAAAAGTGAAGGTTTAGGGAATGTCTTGAGTTTTACCTCTACCTCTAACAAAACAAATTTCATTAAACAATAATCTTATATAAAAAATCAAATGTTAGCCAATCTTAGTAAAGAACCTTAAATACTATGCAAGATTACTCTGCTGCTTCTCCTTTTTATTCCATTACAATTGTGTCATCACCTAAGTGGCAATATGGACTCTTCCATGGTAATCATCTAAGCAAAAGACCAAAAAACCCAAAATCATTAGTACTATTCTTGTGAAAACTCAAGCCTTACTATCTATGGAGAAAAACACATGTTTTTCCAGCTGCTTGTATGAACATAAGTATTTTGGAATGTGCACTCATTTCAGAAATTTTATTGAAACTAGCAAAGGAAAATACAGACAAACACATAAATACACACGGACTAGAAATTTATTTGCCTTTTTTCCTGTTAGAAAAAAGGCTAACCATTATGTAACGAATAAAATTGTTTTCTAATCATTAACAAACAGAAATAACAGTAGTATTTCTCATTAAGGAAAAAAACCACCACCCTTTTTCTTTCATTGTTGTATTGTTTTAATTCCTGAAACTGCTTCTGTTTTCTTGGACGTAAGAAACATTTTATTGCAAGTTTTTTAAAAAGTTGAATGCTTCTGCTTTCAACTTCATTTGTCTTAAAAGTAGTGGAAAATCTTTTAAAAAATTTAATAAAGCCTACAGAAATAATTTATCTTTCTCAGCATTTTTTTGTTTCAAAGCATATCTTTAGTCATGGATTGTCAGTAAGGGAAGCAGGGTCTTATTTCTTGCAGGTGAAAATTATTTTTGTGTTTTATTCCATTTCAGATGTGTCACTTTAAGTTCACCTACTAAATATTCTCGAGTACTACACTTTTTACTGTACTAGCACACCTTTTATTGGGTGCTAATGTACAAGCTGTGCGTGGGTGTTTATATGTTTACAGATAATGTTTTTACACCTTACAGAGAAATCTGTCTCTAAGGAATATTCAAGACAAAAAGTTTTAATGACACTGGTGCAGTTTTGCAATATCATTCCACAAATGGAAGGTCCTCTAGCCTTGTGAGAGGAATATTTTAATCCTGTGAAAGGAGAAATTTAGTATTTGAGTAGCAGGTAAAAACAAATTGTAGTGATTGTCTTTGTATTGTCACTCATTCTTTATTTTTTTCTTTCCAGTACCAAATTGTAATGAAAGTAGATCAATGCCTTATATCCATTTTCTGACAGATGTCACTGTTGGTTGGATTGCCAGTGCTCTAAGTGAATTGCTTTGATGAATTGTTCACTTTATATTGTAACGCAATGTTCAGTAACTACAGCAGATGGTTTCCCACTACCAGTCTCAATAAACCCAGTCTTCTGTTTGAGTACTGATAAAAAACAGCATCTAAGGCAAGCATGTGATTGTAGAGCAACTCCAGTTAAGGAACAGGATTGGGAATAGCTCTAGAATCAGCCTCATCTTTGACTGTGAAAGTAATTCAGCAGGGTTGAAGTTCTGCATCTCTTCAGACAGGATATGGCTGGTTGACCTCCTTTCTCATGAGTAAGAAAAGTTATATGTTTTTTCGTTGAACTTTTCATGGCTCTTCAAACAAACAAAAAAAAAAGACCTGACTGTTCTTCTGCTAAAAGTGATATATTACTTGTCAGTCCAATATCAAAGCACTTATCAAAGGCTTCTGCCAAAGGCAGAGAATGATTTTCTAGAAATACCTGTAGCTCTTTCATCTTACAGAAGTGAAGTGGGATGGACCTCTGGCTCCTAGAATGTACTAAGAAATGTATGCTATGAGCTATTCTGTAAGTGTAGCATGTAAATGGCTGGCTGTTCTTGTTCTGGTAACCTTAACAAACAAATAACAGACTGAATAAACACATCTGCCACCCCTACTACTACCCGAACTTGCAATACTGTCATGTTTCAGGCAGTAAATAGTAATAAAAAATGCTGTTTCAGCATGTGGCCACTGAGTCTGGAATTGTACATGCTTGAACAATACAGGAAAGACTATTTCTCACATAGTATGTGCATTTAATTTTCATACCCTCAACCACAAAGAATGTTTAAGCACAATGTTGAGCGAAACCACTTAGCTGCTCAAGGCACTTTCTCAAGTTTTGGCTTGCCATACTGATGAGGTGAACAAAATGAGACATGTTGCAAATAAAGTCCTAAAATGACCCTTACAAAATAGAGGTATGCTCATTCTTCACATATGCAACTTTTTCTGTATTAGACACAGTAACACTTCCAACACGCAACCCCAAAGTGCTAAAGCCTGCATGATTTTAGTGACAGCTTGTATTATAAAGCTACAATGGCATGGATTTTGTGATTTATTAGTAAGCAATTCAAATTTTATGAAAATGTGATTTTACAGAAGTCTGGAAATTCATTTGAAAAAAAAAAGCTTGCAAGAAAACATGGTGTCTTAAATAACAGTATAAATGAAGCAGCAAAAATAAAAAATGGGGGAAAAGAAGGAAGTAGAAAGGTGAATATGAGAGATAAAGGGCAAAATTTTCAGGGTCGGTCTGGAAATACATTCTAGTGTATAATGCATTATATTTCCAAGAGTACTGAAGTTAGGACTAAGCTAGTTATGCATGAGATATATAAAATTCAGAAAATGATAAAATTTAAGTTAAGCAGATAGTTTGCAGTTAGATAAAAGTCATAAATTACTACCAGAAATGTTTCATTCTAATTAAAAACCTGTTGCTGTAACAGAAGAAATTTAAAGGACTTGAATAACATGCAGAAAATAAAAAGCTTTGCTAAATAAAATTATAAGAATAAAAATAGTATTAATTACACTTAACCTTTTTCTAAATTTTATTTCTTCTGTTTTTATGATATTCTTGGATCTTACTGGACTAAAAAAAAATCTTGTTTTACAATTTCACAGTGATGAGTGCCCTCCAGTTCTGACCAACTGAGTCCTCCTCAAGGAAAATCAACTTAACATAATCCTGAAAAGGCCTAATATCTCCTACAGAGTTTTGAGTATCATCAATACTCACTGAAATAAAAATAAATCATAACTGTGAATGTTCAACACCTTTCAGGAAAAGGCCTATAAATATTAATGCTGTGTAACAGAAGCCTTGCATTCTGGAATTTATGTATGTTGTGCATAAATCATCAGGGGTCTTTAACTATCAGAAGATAGATTGAATACTTCACAGAAGGAATAACAATCATGAAACACATTTGAAACCTCTGAAAGGAACGAGAACTAAAGCAGTGAATGAAAGAAAAAAAAATCATTGATTAACTAACATTCAGGAAAACATTCTCTCTTCAGTTTGTATAGGGGAATGAAAAAATGTCTGGTAAGGAGAAGTCTTAATGTGAGATTACTGAAAATGGCTGTACTGATCATCAGGAGATTTATCTCTCAGAAGTATGGAGGTACTTTGAAGAAGGTACAGAAAAGTCTGCATACTCAATCTCGGTCTTCTATCTTTTGAATTTCTCACTTCAAGAAAGGTATGAGCCAACTGAAAGTAGGTCAAAAGAGATTAATGGGCATTATCAACATCTTTTGCCTGTGACTGAATGATTTGGCTGGTCTACAGAGCATGAGAAGGGGATGGCTGCATGAAAATAGTTTTAGAGTTATACAGTACGTTTTTGCAAAAATCTAGGATAGAATCATAGAATCACAGAATCCTAGAGTGGTAAGGGTTGGAAGGGACCTTAAAGATCATCTAGTTCCAACCCTCTGCCATGAGCAGGGACATCTTCCACTAGACCAGGCTGCTCAGAGCTCCATCCAGCCTGGCCTTGAACACTTCGAGGGAGGGGGCATCCCCAACTTCTCTGGGCAACCTGTTTCCAGTGTTTCACCACCCTCATGGTGAAGAATTTCTTCCTAATATCTAATCTAAATCTGCCCTCTTTTAGTTTAAAGCCATTCCCCCTTGTCCTATCACTGAAACAAGACAAGACAAGACTAGGTAAGGCAAGTTGAAATGAAATAAAATAAAATAATAATGTGTTTAAATAGCAGAAGGGAAGGCATTGGATAAATTTTAGGTGAAAAAGAACACAATCATTAGGCTAGGATAACAGTGAAACAGAATGCCTGTGAAAACTGTGGAGTCTACTATCACTGGAAGAGAAACAGAGAAAGTGAATGTTTTCTAAGACAGAAATCGAAGTAGATGACCTTCTGGCATCACTTCTAGGTATATTTCTACAGGTCTACGATTATCCCCACTCCATGAACTAGATGATCTCTGCTGGTAACAGAAAAATGTACCAAATATCATACACAGAATTCAGTGATTTTGCCACCTCATTCCGCATAGTAGGTGGTGTATCTGTTGGTAATCAAAACAAGTCTAAACTCTTGAGAGGAAAGAAAAATCATTTCACCTCGAAGCACTTCTAGAGATTTATCTTTCAATTTTTTTTCTTGCAGACAGTAAGTGTATCTTAGCCCACTGTTAGCTTATTTTCAATTACGGGATCAGCCTAAGAAAACTAATATTTTTTTCATTCCACTTCACTGTAGTAATTCAATGCAACTTTGAAATATTTAGTCAGAAATAGTGAAAGGTCCCAGCTTTAGAAATCGTAAGAAGCAGTCATTACAACTGTCTTTAAAAAACTAGCTCTGTTGCTGAAAAGCTGTTGATATAAACACTAAAGAAGGAATTGGATAGGTCAGAGACTCAACTTTGATTGTCTACTAAAAGACAAAAGCAGGCAAATCCATGAAGGGAATAAAAACAAACGGTCCTTTTCTTTCTTCCCTAATTTATGAAAAATTTAATCCTGCTTCTGTCCATGAAATCAGAAATTCAGAAGCAAATAATAGCATTATACTTACCTCTTCATCCTGGAAAAGAAGAAAATTTCAATTTTTGTGTGAGCGGAATCAAGATTATAAAGCTGTGGTCTCATCTGGACTGTCAGCAATCATTTGTTGCCTAAGATATTTGGAAAAGCTCTACTTTACTGTGCTGGTTCCAGCTGGCTCAGTCTAACAGCAGAGGCTTTTCAATAACCCACTCAAACTCTGTCTGAGAAGTTCAGTACTTGGAAGTGTAATCTTCAACATCATACTTCAGAATCAGTTCTTTTTGTGTGTACTGTGAGACACAGCCAAAATCTTAGAATTTTACTTAGGGAGATGTGAAGCTAGTTGATGGCATCGAAGAAGTTGAGATAGGTAATGTGAAGACTAGCGATTTAAAATCAGTGGGAATGGCAACTTGGTGAAAAAAGACAATGGTGATAATCAGCAAGAGGCCAGATGAACATGCCAAAGTCTTCAACAGTAGACTGATAACTGGAAAAGACTTGGGAAATAAGTCCTCTGAGCTCAATTCATTCTCTGGAATACATCACCTCTATTGTAAACAAAAGACAGGTATTTCCACACACTTAGGTAAAGTAGCTCTGTTTATAGTAGTAGTAGTAACAGTAGGAGTAATATTCAAAACCAGAATATAGCACAATATATAATAATGTAATAATACATCAAACCAGAATATAGTAGAATATGTAATTATCATCACCATCACCATCAAAACCCAAAACAAAAATTATACTTTTTTTCTCTGTTATATGTAGGATATGAAAATGGTAGGTATTTTGGGGTTGAAAATGTCAGTATATTCCTTGAATTTACAATCCTTTTCTTGAGAGATTAACAACTTAAACTTTTTGACACAATTCCAGAAGTCTCATACTGAATTTTTAATATTTAAGTACCCTTTGTCGTTGTGCAGTGGAGAGGGCGGTAGGAAGGTAAGGTTATTAAAGCAATAAGTTCCTATAAGAATCAGGAAAATAAAAAACTGGAGCAAACTGAAATTTGAATAATAAACTAAAGTGGCTTATGACACTACTCTGATTTTGAAAATGACAACTTTGCTGAAATCTACCTGAGCTGATAAAAACAAGATTTTTTGAGAATCTATACCCTTTCTTAAGTTTTATGTTAAAAAAAAAAAAAGTTAAGGACCATGGAATCATAGAATCATACGTTGGAAAAGACCTCTAAGATCATCAAGTCCAGCCATTCATCCAACGTGACCATTCCTACTAAATCATGTCCTGAAGTGCCACATCTACACGTTTTTAAAACACCTCTGGGGATGGTGACTCCACCACCTCCTTGGGCAGCCTGTTCCAACGCCTGACCAAGGATAATACAGTAATATCATTTTAACAAAAACATTTTGTATCTGAAATATTGTATCATGCAGCCTCTCCAAATATTGCTCTGCTGAGCCTATCAATTTGTTTACAACTTTTTCTTCACTTTTGTAGACCTGACATAGGGTTGAAGAAGTCTCTGTAAAACAAAGGCATAATTGTTTTAGGAAATTGATTGATATGCCATAGATTAATCCTGTCATCTTCTTGGAATGGAATTTTGTATGCATGTGCATATATAAATAGAAGTATAACCTGTTTGCTGGAAGATGTTTTTTTAAATGCAGTAATTTAAAATGTTATCAGTTTAAAGTTATTATCAAAAAGGTAAGTTGAGAATCCAATAAAATGGAAAATAACACAATCCTATAGTTAATTTTTACACGTGAGTTGAGTTTCTATTTGCTTAACATAACAAGCTTTGAATATCATAATGACACTGATTTATTAATATTGATTTACAAGTTGCGTAACACTGTCAATAGCATTTTCCTGTGCATTCTTTCTGCAATAACCTTATAAATTGTGATTTACGGATTTGAAGGTGTCACGGCTTTGATAAAAAATGAACAAAGTGGAATTCAAACATTGCATTTCCTAAGTGGTAATGATGAAAGAAATTCTAACATTTTGAAATATTTAAAATATTTCAAACAAGAGACTTGTACAAATCCTGATCTTCACCTAGAAAAAAAGAAAAACAAAAGAACTTCAGAATGAAAGGTTGTGTTCAATGTATGTCTGAGCACTTTCCATTCTCACTGATTTTTTTGCACTTTGGTGGTATTCATCATCACCAAGAAATGTACAACTTACCGTGCTGTGGAAGCAAACCGATAGTCTCTTGATTTTCACCCTTTGGTACTGATGGATTTTGTTTGTCAGCATAATCCCACCTTTGTATGTGGCAGGAGAAATCTCCAAGATAACATTCCTGCTCACCATTGTCAATAGTTAACTCATATATAAATCTTTTAGAATATAAAGGTGCTGCTGCTGTCATTGCCTGGTGAAAATTAGATCCTACGTGAAAAAGAAGGCTTCTCAAAGAAATCAATATTAAAACCAAGGTGCAAAATATGCAGATGAGAGAATGGATGGATTTTTATGTATATAAATGTCAGTTTTGAAACACTGGCTAGAGCTTGCATTTTGCTACTCTTAAATGTCTCTGACTGGTCCTGTGTGTGCTAAGATTTCAGATTTCATAACTATTTATTAGTTCATCCAGAACAAAATATGTTTAAAAGAAATTTGTATCAGCTGTTGTAAATGAGTCAAACTATGATCATTACAATGTAAATAACAATAATTTAAAAAATTATGTGATAAAAAAATTCTAAGTTTAGGATGTGATTTCAGACTGTATCTTAGCCGCAAGTTGACTCTCTGTTTGAGATAGTATTCCTGACCAAAAAGCAAAAGTAACAAAGCTTTGGTGTTTCCTGTTGTTTATGTTAGGTATACTACCATTCAACATGCTTTTTTTGAATTCTATTTTTACAGCTTCTGCTCTTCAATTTATCACATCAAAGGTTTTTGTTTTAACTTAGTCAAAACTCAAAGCAACATATTTGCTGATAATGTCCAGTGTCCCATTTCTGAACCAGAGTTCAAAAATCAAGCTTTTTTTTTTCTTAATGACAATGAAGATGATGCACAAAAGTTTCAGTCCTGAGTAGTACTTCTAAAGCTTCATTGTTTTGTGTAAATATGTGTCATCATTTTAAATGTATTGTTTCTGCAAGTGGGATTCTGACAGCTAACAGGCATACACCAGATTGGGATTAATCTCAGGTCTCCCATTTCTTTGTGCTGCTGTGCCTCTGAGAAGCACAGAGAGTGAACACTTATTTTTAACTGCACAATAGTTAAAAATATGAGAATATATATAGTTTTTTCTTTAGTGCATATAAAGAATAGACCTCTAAATGGATCATTTTAATATAGTTGCTTTTCAGAAAAGAAATGTAGATGATCAATAATATAAATTTGCTATATAGTTCCAGAAGAACTTTATTTCAGCTTTTCCGATTTCTTGTAAAATTCACACAGTTTCTAACATTTAGATTAAAAATATATATATTTTCATCTTCTTAAACAGATAAATTTTAAATACATAAAGTTAGTTTTTCCCATAAATTCCATAAGAGGAGATAAGAAATAGTACTCATAAATAGTAGCCAGACTCTCACAAAATAGCTTTCTAGTATTTCCGGGGAAGCTGCAAATTAATAGCTAAAGTATTTAGAAAAAAAACCCTTCAAGCAAACCTTTTACAAAAAGCGTGAGTGAGTACCCTGTTATTTGGGCACCAATGCTTCTTGAAGAATTTAGTTCTTTCTTCTAAGAAGTAGCATGGAAAAATAATTCTACACACAATTATATATTATTAAAAGTATGTTTGCTACAGTTAGAATAAATGTGATCCATTTTTTCCCTTTCTACTCAGAAGTAGATGTTAGGGGCTTGAAAAAAATTGGGATATTTCAGGATTTTTTTTCTGTTTTGTTCTTCTTTAATAATCCAAAAATTACACAAACATTTACAAGCAAGTAATGAAATATCTTGCAGTAAACATGTTTGCCTTAAAAATTACGGTACTTACAGCGATCAGAGACTTAGACCACTCGTCGCCTATAGTAATTTCCTCAGAAGGAGGGAATATATTGGCCCAACTGAAGTCAACAGTATCTGCTGTTCCTTTGAGGTATACCAGGAATTCTCTTACAATCTTTTAGAGCTTTGCCAAGTCCTGTTATATGAATACTATCTCACCAACCAGACCAAATTTTTGTTTCATTTTTTTCATTTCCTTCTTTTCTTGTTTGCAGAAAGAGCTCCCTTTTTTTTTCTTCATGGTCAGAAACATATTTCATTGTATATGACAGATCTTAGGCCCAACATATTGCATAGGCAAAAATACAACAGAGGAATTAAATCACTTAAACCTGCAAATCAGCGTTTTGAAGGTGAAAGAGTCAGTGCTAACCCCTTTGTAAGTATAAACTTAATGAATTCCTGGCACAAATATGTCTAGCTTGCAAAATCATATTGGCTAGAGAGTTCTCTCCTTGAAAGTTTACTTTTCCAAAAATCATATGTCTACTTCCACAACACATTTTACTTTATATTTGATTATTGTTTGGGGTTTTTGGGGTTTTTTTGTGGTTTGTTTTTTTTTTGTAAGTGAGAAACCCCACAAAAATCCAAAAGTCACTTCAGTTCTTCAGATCGCCAGTCTATCTAGTCCAAAATTATGCCTCAAATAAAACCAAATGTTAACTAATTTAGGAAAAGAGTAAAAGAAACTAATGTATGTGAGAATAAGAATCAGCTTATAAAGAAATTTTATTTTTGTGAAATTTGAAATATTGCTTGAAACATGCTGTTACGCACCAAATTTTCGTCCTTTTTCCCAGTAATACAGATACACTTTATTATGTATCCTGTAAGTTCATCTAACTCAATTTCTAAAATATTGTCTTCAGAATTCGACGGATCTCTTATAGTATGATAATGAAATCAGTAGGTTAAATTTCACATTGTGTCTTCCATCTGTTCAATGTTTTTGCTTTGATTTACAATGAGTAATTTAATAATTCAGAAAAAAATATCTAGTGTATCCTTATTAGTAACAATATTTGGTAAATGCTTTATTAAAGTTATCTAAAACTAACTTTTCATTAACAACTACAACTAACTTTAGCTCAGAAATATATCTGAGTAACTAGAACTCCCTTCTTTCTATTACAGACTTCCTTGCCTTTAGAATTCATATAAGACCTACATGTCTCTGTCATATCTTGATAACCTTGTTTAGCAGTTTACTTAATCTTCTTCAGTCTTATAATTTCAAATTCACATTGTCCAATGGAAATAGAGAAAAGAGAAAATTTACCCCAATGAATGTGATCGGTCTAAGAGAAGAGCAGAGAAGAGAGGGGGAAAAAATTCTTTTGATCTTTTATTCACACATTCTGTGAATAATCAGAGATGGTCAGAGGCAGCACCGCATCTTCTATATGTAATATTATTCCAGGTATGTTGCACAAATTTTGTTACAGGTTTCCTGCTCCTGATAACTATGCATTGATTTGTTCTTGTAGTTAGTTTGTTCTTTGTAGTAGAGACTTTTTCTAATTTATAAATTCTGTTATTATTTCAGATAGAAAATGTTCCTCTTTTTTTTTTTTTAATTTCAGCTTTGGATCCAGCCTTTGAATCATATCTGATTTGCTCAAATAACCCATGCACATTGAAGATACAATTATTTTCTCTTGTCTTTATGATTTTGGGGGAGAGAGGGTTGTTTGTTTAATACATGACTCCCATGAATCTGTTCTAAGGTGTAGCATTCATTCCAAACATGATTTCAAATTCCTTTTTATTCCTACTATAGATCTCAAGTATACACAGATTTCATTTTTCTAGGTACTGAATACTGAATATCATTACTTATTATAAGCAGTAATCTCTTTAATACAGAGAGGACTGAAAATGTCTTTTTCATTCTGTTGTCTATTTTTTTAAATCTAACTAAGGTGTTGAGGTATGATTTTTACTATTGTTATTTCCAAGAGACTGGTAGATAAGATTCTACAATAATTACTACTGTTTAGTGCTTTAACTCCAGTTACTGTAACTCTAGCCACCAGTCTCACTGGATTACTCAGGGCTAAATGATTTAGGACTGTTTCGCTTCCCTTTGGGCTATTTCAGCAAATAGTTAAAGAGGTTGAGAAAATAGCTTACGGGGCTAGAAAACGTTTTTGCAGAACTCTGTTATACTCTGACATTAAGTCAGTTTGGATTTGAGTTACTGTCATCACTTATTTACAGACAATAGGTATTTCTAAAAACTAAACACACAAGATCCAGACTACCAATTTTAAATGGCAGACACAGAGGTTGAAAAAATCCTGAAAACTGCGGTTGAAGAAAGCAGCCCAGATACATAGCCTAAATTAGGTTCCCCATAGCAGTGTACATGCAAACAGGGTCTACAGTGAAGTGTAGTACTGCTTTATCATAAGATGTGAGAATACTGGCTAGTGTTCACTGGCCTGTGGAAGGTAGGACCAGTCACACAGGGCCCAAGAATGAAAAAATTGAAGACATAAATAAAAAGAATTTCAGCAAGTAGCCAATAATTATCATCTACTTCCAGTCATGGATATCTGGTGTCCTTTACAGATACTTTATTCTTCTATTAAAGGCATTAGAACTATGAAAAAATGTTTCAACAGCGAAAGCTGGAGAGTTAGTGGTAGCTTTAAAAGCATGATAAGAACTCTTTTCTTACCCTGACCATACTCTTAAACTTCAAAAGACAATTGTAAATTATTTCAAAGTTATTGTGATTCTTCATCTTTATCACCATTAATTCACTATTTCTCCCCTACAGAATTTGCTGATCTCACTTATCAGTGTCCTTCTGACAGGCTTTATGACTTTATGACTGACTGTCTACTTAAAGTGTATGGATTATCTACGTGTATACATAATTGTATCTCTTGGTTACTGAGCATAGTCCTAAGTGTGCTGAGCTTCACAGAAATTGTAATCTAAAACTTTTCAGACAGTATTCACATTATGGACACAAATTTCTTAATATTGTATGATAAATGTATACCTTACACAGAGAGAAAGAAAGCTGTATGTAGAATTGTGATTAAAACCTTTAAATCATTTTCTCTGCTTCTCCTGATAACTAGCTTTGCAATTTAGTGTCTGTCTTGGTTATGTTCCCAGCAGGTTATTAACAATTAATTAGCAATACATCTCAAATGCTCTCTGTGCTAGAGTACTAATTGCATGGCACCAGAATGGGACTCCACTTGCTAAATAAACAGCAGCCATAACCATTTGTTTCAGATGAGACATATACACAGTTTATGTATATTTTTCATGTTATATTCCAGCCTTTACTCAGAGTTACAGCCAGGAGGCATAAAGACTATTTATGAGCTTTGGGTGAAACTATCCAACTGTTACACAACAGATAAAAAATGGAATAACTTTCCTTATGTCATATCCCACATTTATCATTCCCCTCAAGGTTTTTCCCCCTTTCATTCTCACTCTCTGTCAGGAATTTTGTTCTTTGCAATAACAAGGAAACTACGAAAAATGACCTCCCAAGCAACTGCTGAATGATTAAAATAAAGGAACAAAACTGCAGACTCTGAGCAGGGTCAAAATGAAAAGACATTACAAGTAAAGCAAGTAATTTTTTTTTCTATATACAAAGTAAAAATATAAATAAATGCTATACATAAGTGTTCAACAGTAAAACTTACACTGCAACACACCCCCAAAACAGCATTTGATTTATGAGACATTGTATTACAGGATGACAATAGCACTAAAGATTAGACTTTTTTTTCCTGAGAGACTGACAATCATCACTGTTTCTTCTATATTTTCTAAGTTATATAAAAACACTTAATCTTCAATTAGACCAATTTATGTCTATTTAGGAACAATAATGGTAGAAACAGATGCAAATAGTGTGCAGAATTAGATATACGCAACTGATAATTAAATTGAAAGCTACTTTCATTCAGTTGCCTCAGGATTTATATAAAAGCTGATGAGTTTGTCTCTATAGCTAGCTGGTAAACTAATTCTTAATCACTTGGGATAGAATATAGAAGGATCATAACAAACTGGGAATAGGCAAATATTGCTCACAGATCAGAATATCTTCTGTGTTTATTTTTGGTAAACTACAATGCAGACCACAGAATTTTGCGTAAAATAAAAACAGTCTTACTTTTGTCAACATTTAAATGGAGGAAACTTTGAATATTCTCTGATAAAAAAAAGCAAAACAAAAAACCCTGTTGTATAATACAAAAAGTAAATAATTTATCTTTTTGAAGAAAGAATTATAATCAAATTGGATATAACAAAAAACACTGTTTCGAACTGAGAACAGAATATAAAGTACAGGAAAATTAACTTTGGTACGTTTTTGATGTCTGAAGTGACGTGACTTGAATGTCTGTGGTGGATTAATCTTGGCTGCCTGCCACGTGCCCACCAAGCTGCTCTATCACTCCACCTCCCCAGCAAGACAGAGGAAGAAAATAAGATGAAAAGCTTGTGAGCAGAGATAAGGAGAGGGAGATCACTCACCAATTATCATCATGGGCAAAGCAGACTTCATTTGGGGAAGATTAATTTAATTTATTGCCAATTAATAGTGTAGTAATATAGCAGAAATAAAAAGAAAACTTCCCTCCACCCTCTTCTTCTTCCCATGCTCAACTTCATTCATGACTCTTGAACCTCCTCCCCCCTGAGTGGCCGGGAGGGGTGGGGAACGGGGGGGTTGTAAGGCCCCAGATCAAAGTGAACTACTGTCTTAAACATCTGTTTTAAGAAACAGAGACACATGAACTAAGCAAACTCCTAAATCAGGTATAGTGCTTTGGGAACCTCCTCATCTTGGTAAGGGGCTGTAGTAGACAAGCGGAACGTTGCAGAGGCAGGGTGCCGGCCTGTGAAACCCACCTCTCTAAGTTTAGCACCTGTGCAAGGCAGCGACCAGCCTTGCAGAGGGGGGTTGTGAGACCACCAAGACCTCTCCCCCATCCACGACCACTGACTCTTTTACCCAAAGTGCTAAAGACAAACTCTGAGACTTAGCTGATTAATGGTTGTTGAATAGCAGCCAGTGTTCCAGATGCGAAACATCTTACGGCTACAGATCTGCTCAGCGGAGGGCACTGAATGACTTCCCGTCAGAAGAACAAACACTTGCTAACTTTAACCAAGGATATGCTGGAGCAGCTGGACCTTGAGAAGGACAGTTAATCAGAATGTTTTCTGTCTGCTGCAAACTTGGCAGCAGAACTGAGAATTCATGTAACCTTAGTTGAACTACCTTAATTATAATACTAAAAATCACATCCCCTGAGCTGAAGACCCTGGTCCAAGCAAAGACCTTTACTCACGGAGCATGCCCAGTGAATTTTAGGAACACTGTATCTTTAAACGGAGACGAGACATGTAAGGACCAATGGGGAGAGAGCAATCAAGCGTAACTGTAGAAGTACTGATAACTGTTGCTCGAAATGTATAAATGTTTACCGTGTGTTAGCCAAAGTGCTGCTTGCACCTTCCACTAGACCAGGTTGCTCAAAGTCCCATCCAACCTGGCCTTGAACTCTGCCAGGGAGGGGACATCCACAGCTTCTCTGGGCAATCTGGTCCAGGGCCTCACTACCCTCACTGTAAAGAATTTCTCCCTTATACCTGACCTAAATCTACCCTCTTCCAGAATGAAGCCATTACACCTTGTAAACACATTACACTCTTGTAAAAAGTCCCTCTCCAGCTTTCTTACAGGCCCCCTTTGGGCACTGGAAGGCTGCTATAAGTTGTCCCCAGACAGTCGGTTATTAACGCTTCTTCCTCATGTGGTTACCCTGCTCCAGTGTGGGTCCTTCCCACAGGCTGCTGTTCTTCAAGAACTGCTCCAGCATTGGTCTTTTCCACGGGGTACAGTCCTTCAGAAATGTATTTCTCCAGCGTAAATCCTCCATGGGGCTATGGGTTCTGCCAGAAGCCTGCTCCAGCATGGGCTCTCCACAGGGTCAGAGCCTCCTTTGGGCACATCCACCTGCTCTAGTGTTCCATGGGCTGCAGTGTGGGTATCTGCTCCACTGTGGTCCTCCATTGGATGCAGCAGGACAGCCTGCTTCACCATGGTCTTCTCCATGGGCTGCAGGGGAATCTCTGCTCAGGTGCCTGGAGCGCTTCATCCCCCTCCTTCTTCTTTCACTTTGGTGTCTGCATAGTTGTTTCGTTCACATTTTCTCATTCCTCTCTCACAGCTGCTGCACATCTTTCTTTTAATCTTTCTTAAATACGTTATGATAGAGCACCACCACCATCGCAGTTTGGTTCAGCTTTGGCCAGCTATGGATCTGTCTTGGAGTCAGTTGGATTTGGCTCTGTCTGTCATGGGAGGGGGCAGCTCCTGGTATTTTCCCACATCAGCCACCCTGCAGCCCTTGCCCTCGCCAACCTTGCCATATAAACCCCAAAACAATCTCACTAATTATATTTAGACTAGCTTGTTTTGTGAAATGTTCTGCAGTGATCCAGACAAGAGAACCGCTTTACTTCACTGCAACCCAGCTGGTATTTTCATAAATGGTAATGCCTATGACCCAGTCAGTGGGATCCCTATTATACCAAGTATAGTGTAATCCAGAACACCAGACTGTTCTTGTTTTTTAAAGCTTCAAATGAGAAACAAGAGGATTGTGTCAAGAAGGATAAACAGATATTAAATGTCAAGCTTGGGAACTGTGGAGTGAAGAGTTAAATCGACTAAATCGGAAAAAAGAATTAAAAAATAGTAGAATCATGTAGACAGCAGTGATGGAACTGCACAAGTGAAGAAAGAAGGAGGTTGAAGCAATTATTCAGCTAATACATCACAGAGCCAGTATAGTCTATAGTGGACCTTCTGAATGCCCTGATCTTCCTCTGCACTTACTCTGAGCTACTGGAATTTCTGGCCTGCTTGTCTATTTTCTTACCAGGCTGGAGACAGAAAAGATGACATTTATGTGTGCAGAGAAAGGATGGATAGGTGTCTTCTATTCAGTATTTTCTCTTGATATGTAAAGAAAGTGATTGGACTTGGACTCCATTTTAGCTTTTCTTCCTTATTGTGCCACTCTGTATGTTAGCTTTTTCAGCAGGTATTCCTCCTGTGGACTCTGTGGTGCCTTTCCCCTTGTATTTCTGTATAAATAAATACAGAATAAAGCTGTGCCTATTTATATCTCAGAGGCAGACAACTTTACTTATGTAGTAGTTTCTGAAGGTTTATACTTCCCCTTTGAAGGAATAGAATTTTCGAACATTTCAAGGAGAGCCAAAACTCCTGTCACCATCACAGTTTGAAATGTAATAACAGTAGGTGTGAAACTTCCTACTTATTTGGATAGTGAAGCTGGTAAGTTAAAGCAACACTGATTTATTATCATTATGGAATATTTGCATGTTAGAAAAGAATATGTCTGTCAAATCAAGTACACATGAACTTGGACAGACTAATAAAAGTATCAGGGTCTATAATAAAATGGATCAATGCTACTGCTTCTGATGACAGTATCCTGAGTTCACTACCTTCTAGAAAGAATATATTTCTTCTTCTTTCTCCCTTTCTCCTTTTTATTATTGTACTTTTTTTTTCTTTCTTTGTTCCTGAACAAGACTCTCTGTGAAATCAAACGCCGATATACCTGTTCATCAAGTCTGACATCATTTTCCTGACTAATAAGTTGCAGAAGGATGTCATAATGACATTCAAAACCACTTAACATAGCCCATGTCTATTCCCAAAAGTATCACTGCATTTTTTTTTCTGTTGTCTTCAACAAAAATAGAACAGCAATTCTGAGAATGTTTGAAGATCCCAGCAATGGTGGTGCAACCTGCATTACCCCAGACCACAAATAGAATTAAAACTGGTTATGAAGACTGTTTTGGGAATAAACAATAATTCATTATTTAGCCACAGCATTGCCTCTTTGCTAAAGAACCAGTAAGGTGCTTTGTGTATTGTTCTTCTGTTAAGGTCATCCATCCACAGGAAATGCAATCAGTTTAAATATTTTATTACCTCTTTATAAAATATTGACCTAGCTTTAGTTTCATTTATCATACATTTAGCCCTTCATATTTTCAGTTGTGTTCTTTATTCATTGATCATCTCCTATCCCTAAGTTTTTTCTTATATGTATTGGAGATATTTTGATAGCAAGAGTAAATAGGAAATATTAAAAAAAAACACCTTTAATAAAATTCTTAAAATATAGACTGCTTCTGAAAATGATGTAAACCCATTCTTGGGTTTCTATACATAGGTATATATGTATATATATATATTTATATGTATACATGTGTGTGTGTGTGTATAATCTCCAAGACCATTTCAGTATTTTGGTCTATTACCATTTTGTTTGGAAGTTTCTGGAACATAAAAGTGCATATCTGAAATTAGTGTATACAGATGTATATCACAATATACTTAAAAAACTACGTATGCTGAGAAAAGAAAATGAATGGACAGAAAACTTAAGTAGACAGTGCTTCAATAGTCAGAATGTCATTTTAAGACAAAGCATGTTAATTTCTGAAATGGTGGTTGATAATAAACACAATGGAGAACTCTGTAATAATCACAAAAGTAACAGCAGTTTTAGAAGTTCTGAATCAAACATTTTCCAAAGCACAGCTGCCTTCACAGCAGAAATTAGAGTACATTCAATATAAAAAATTATCATCTGACCTGTATCTGCACCTACAATAATAGATCACTATGTTCTATATCAAAAGAAATAATAGAAATGAAGGAAGTAGTGGGATTTTACTCCAAGTGATTAGAACAACTCCTTATGAAAAAAAACAGTTTTATGTGTAGAGAATAACCACCAAAAATTTCTCCCTTCTGATGGCAAAGGGTGATTTGTGAAAACAAAAAAAAGAAACAAGACCACAGATAAACAGTATTATTCAGTCACACCACAGGTGTTTTCTTCCATCTGCTAGCTTAAGTACTCATACTATGTTTAAAATCTAAGTTTTGAAAGTGAAGACAAGGCAAGGTGATAGTCCTAAACATTACTGAAGACAATGTTCTTATGGTAAATCCTTTTATTTTTGTGTTTAGAACTTAACAAAGCTGTTAACAGCCTAACTTGTAGAATGAAACTTCATGTTCTGCATGTTTCATTTCAAGACAATCAATTTTTTATCTACTCATCAAATATTTCTGCCAGAATACCTCTTTGGGGCTGAAAAAGATGCACTGTGCTATCCATAATGAAATATTACATCTTCTTGCTTATTTATTTATTTATTTCCTTTCTTCTGGTGCTAGGCATCTTGGAACAAAGATTAAAGTTTTTATAAGTAATTGGATGTAAACTGCCAAATTTACTATCATTTGAAGAATTATGCTTGTTGAGTAAAGACTTACTAAACTGCAACAATAGATTCTCTGAATAGCGCACTACCACCTGTACCTCCACAAGTACCAGTAAGTCCTCCCTTGCTCTTTCCCCATGCTTCTACCTGATAAATTCATAAAATAAAATATGAGAGACTGAAAAAAAAGGTAAAATACCTGTATATGAATGCTGGTATTCCAGATCAAGTTCATCTGTGGTAACTTGTAAAATTCTATTAAAAAAAACCCAAACCAAAACAACCAGACCAAAAGCCCCCAAACAAACAAACAAAAAATCCCCACAACAAAACCCCATAAATCTTAATTATATGAAGATAGAGACAAAGTTTACATGTAACTCCTTGACATCAAATACAGGGAGTACAAAGACAACATTGTCTTTAATATCATGGAAAAGGAAGCCAGCAGGAGAATAAATTCTGAGAGCGTACAAAAGCAAGATCTGGAAAGTAACCATCAGTGTCATCAGTAACACTGAAAAGTCAATATAGACACAGTTACTTTAAGGTGAATTACCTAACACAGGGATGGTTTGAAGATGATATCATATAGTTACAAGGGCATATATTTTTAGACTCAGGAATAATGTTTGAAACATAGAATGAAATAAAAATTACCTGAGTTTCAGTTGTGCATACTATTGAGATGTTTTTTATGAAGACACTTGTATGACACTTGGAAAAACACCACCTATACCCTGTTTACCCTTGAGCAGAATCATAGAATCATAGAATGCTTTGGGTTGGAAGTGACCTTTAGAGGTCATCTAGCCCAACCCCACTCTGCAGTGAGCAGGGACATCTTCAACTAGACCAGGTTGCTCAGAGCCCCGTCCAATCTGGCCTTGAACGTTTCCAGGGATAGGGCCTCCACTGCCTCTCTGAGCAACCTGTTCCAGTGTCCCACCACCCTCACGATGAAAAATTTCTTCCTTATGTGTAGTCTAAAACTACCCTCCCTCAGTTTAAAGCCATTGCTCTTTGTCGTACTGCAACAAGCCCTGCTGAAAATATTTTCCCCATCTTTCCTACAGGCCCCCCTCAGATACTGAAAGGCTGCTATAAGGTCTCCCTGCAGCCTTCTCTTCTCCAGGTTGAACAGCCCCAACTCGCTCAGCCTTTCCTCACAGGCGAGACAGCTGACTGCCCTTTATTGAAAAAAGGTATGAGATGTATCTGGAAGCTAGCTGAAGGAATAGAAAATTTAAATCTAAATTTAAAAAAAAATGGAGAGTTTGTGGTGGAGCATACTAAAAACAACCCAGAAATGTTGCGGGGCATCGTATTAGGATTGACAGTATAATGATATTTTTTTAGGAAGGTGTAGTATATTAGTTCTACTTCATGTCATAATGTACATGGGAAGGATGTATAGAAACAGTCCATGATCCAAGAAAGAAGACATGGAATATTAGTATTGCTATTTTAATACAGAAAAAATTCTGAAAAAAACAAATGGGTCTTTCAAGAATGGAAATGAAACAAGTGGACACAACCGAAAAATATATGTCTGATTTCAGCAGTGCGGATGAGTAGAATGTGGTACAGGGAACTTCATGTCATGAAATATGGAATTTCTACATTCCTATGATAAAAAAAATATGCAGCAGGAAAAACACACATGTTGAGCATAGTTTTGCCTTTTTTACGCGATCCCAGATTTACCAAAGGAATATGTGAACATACAGTGAAGGAAAGCGTAAGAAGGGAAAATAACAGAACAGTTTAGAAGCTTCAGACTTTTGCCACACAGTTTGAAATTGTGTGAAATTAGTTGTAGTGGGTTAAATAAATAAAGTACTATGAACATTATACATTAGAAAAATGTAAAGGCTGCCATATTAAAGTTGCAAGTTTGGAGAGGTCAAAAATGTAAAAGCTGAGAAATGCAATCCTGCAAATGTACAAATAGCAGTCAAAATTCTATTGAATAGACTGGTAGTGTCCAAGAGAAAGTGAGTTGTTTGCATTACAGAATAACTAAATTAATGAGACTTCACATCTGTGCTACTCTAAAAGGAAGAAAAAGCAAACAGGGATGCTAATAAAATTAACTATTTTCCTAGTAAAGGGAAATCAACCTGCATAAGTGCAAAATTTCTGATTTTGCAGGTGCATATGAATAAGAGGGGCAATACAGACTGATTTTTTTTTTCATTTTACTGGGGCATTTTTTTAAACATTCCTTTCTCTCTTATAAAATAATCACAAACTGTTATTTCAGTTTTATCCCAGAAAGAGAAAACTTCTGAATAAATAGCGCTAGATTGCTAATATACTTGAGGCTGGATAATGGATCTAATGATAAACAAAATCTGTGGTTAAGGCCATTTGAATAGTAGAGACATTCTATGGCTGCTGTTCACACATGCTTAATTATATCAACACCAGTTTTGCTCCATAGTGTAGCTATTTGCACATTTCTGTAGCTTTCAGTTATATAAGTGATGAACCTGGGGATCACAATGGCTGCACATTTGGTAAATACATTCTCTTTTATAATGTTGAGTCAGTAATCTCTACTTCCAACTACCGTTGTCAGCCCTGTGTGAAAAGCTGTGAAAATGGGTTTCACACAGCAACATAACTGTAGATTAGAAAAAAAAAAAAATTGGAAATGGTTTTTAAAAGTTAACTAGGAAAAAATAAGTCACCTCTCAGGAACACTGCTAGCTAGCTTTTAATGTCACAAACATGCTTTTTATAGAAAATCAGTTCCTCAGTTATTTTCAGAGAAAATAAACTGCAACCAGTTCTGTAAGAAGCTCGCTCATTGTTGTAGAGGATTACCCTTTCTGTTGACCTGTTCTGTATATTTAAAAGTCAAGGGTAATTAGTCACCTTTTTTATAGTTAATGTAAGATTTTAATTTCCATATTTATGCCTCAGGCCTTTGACATTCAAACTAAGACTGCTGTTCTTCTGGAAACAGTATAAGCTTTCTGCCCAAAGTACACAGAACAGGATCAACCACTTCAAATCTGTCTGAAAGCCTTAGCACTCTGATTTTTCCAGAAAAAAAAGAACTTATCACAGAACTATTTTAAAGAGCCTAGAGCATTTAGGAATCTTCCTACATGACTTCCTAAAGTTGAAGTAAATAAGACATAGATTTCTAAGTTTGATTGCATCAGCATAGCCCATGAACCATAGAGCTCAGGACAGAGATGTTTAAAGAATTTCATACCATGCTGATTTAGATTCTGAGTGAGATATAACTGTGGAAGTGTAGTTTCCACTGTTCTACTGCTTTCTTTGGAGACAGCTATATCTAATATCTCCATTCAGTGCAGTACATACAGATACTTGTATAGTTCTTTTGTAAATGCTCATTTATGACCGTCACAGACAAACACATGCCAAATATTCATATCAACCCCTTTAAACCTTTGGACTGAAAAATGATAATAAAATTGCATTAGGCAGTTATACTTTTCCATAGCGGACGTCAAAAGGCCAAGGCAGATATCAAGGAAAGAGAAAGTGATTGAAATCTCTGACTCATCAAGTAAGAAAATAATCACAGTCTGTACTAGGTATTCTGTAAATGCTCATATGCAAAAAGAAAAAAAAAAGAGGATATTTGAAAATAAGGATATGATTCTAATCCAGAATGATGACTTTACCTTTTTCTTTTAACAAGATTCTCTAAACGTGATTGAAAAATACCAGTTTGAACAGACCTATTTATGTCTTCTGGAAAGATGGGAAAAGGCAGATACCTAGTCTTTGTGACCAGTTAGTAATTTATGACAAATTTAATGGTTATTCATCTGTGTCACACAGAACAAAACTCTCATCTTACTTCATGATCTAATTGAGGGTTTAAAAAAGCTTTAATTCCAGTTCATTAAAAAAGAAAAGAATGACTACCAATACCTGCTGATTATGGACTAACTTTCAAAACCCCAATATTTAGTGAGAAAAATTATTATTACATGCATTCAACAATGTAATGAAAATGAAAAAAAGGCCCAGAATGCATGCAGAATTCTTAGGAGGTCCAAATTTTGAGGGTTTGCTTGAACATGTGAAGGAAACAGGTTCAAGCACACAGTGAAACGTAGTACTTCTCAGCTGGTGCTAGCTGAGAAAGCTAAAAGAGAGGAACAATTACCATTTATTGTTTAATAATAAAGTTGCCAGAATGATCAGCAAGAAAGGAAGCTCTCAAAAGGTGACAGGCAAGCAAAAAGATTATTCCTGTTTAGATACACACAATGTGAAGCCTCAGGAAGCACTGGACAAGGTACAGATCTGTAACAATATCACAAAAGAACACTTGGCACAACTGAGGAAACAAGCAAGGAAGAATGTTTTGGCATATTTAATCTTTTTTATAGTTATCTAACAAAACCTTGAAAATTATTCTCTCAAAGAAACCATGATTTATATTAAATATTTCTACAATGCCCACTTTTTTTTTTAGTTACTGCTTATTTTTGTGAATAGAGAATTTGCAAATCACAGTGAAAATAGTCAGTGTTCTGAAAAAGAAATAATTATCTGGAGATCCTGTGATATCCTGGAGTCTTTAGACAACCAGCTTTCCTTCTAACTAGAGAAGTCTCCGGTAATCATCTGCTAACTGACCTCCAGTGAGCATCTGCAAACTGACCGTTCTGAACCCCAATGTTGATAAGTTAATTTGGAGATTTGGAAAAACAACAACCACATCCCGAGACAAAGGCAACTGTGTTACCATTTTGCCATTAAACTTTTTTCTGCAAAACCTTAAGGATATTATGTACTTCAACGAATAGGAAAATAAATATTGTTCTTTAATTTTGACAAAACAATTATTTAGTCTTGTGTAAGAATGTATTTTCTTTTCTCTAAACCATCTATAAAGTTAAAATATGTTGCTGAAAGTGGAAAAAAATTATCCTGAATGTGTGAAGTTCTGGTCTGTACTGGGTCTGGCTATGATGGTGTTAATTTTCTTCATAGCAGCATGTATGAAGATATGTTTTGGATTTGTGATAAAAATAGTGTTGATAACACACCAAGATTTTAGCTGTTTCTGCACAATATTTACACAACCTGAAGGCCTTCTCTGTTTCTCACTCTGCTCCCCCCACCCCACCACCCACAGTGAGTAGGTGTGCAGGAAGATGGGAGGGGAGGTATTACTATTGCTTGGAGATTGTTTGGGCGCCAGTTTGCCTGTGGGAGGTGACCAGTGCCTTTTCATCCTTTGCCTCGCCTTCCCTTCCCTTCCCTTCCCTTCCCTTCCCTTCCCT
>Ga0065711_1033525_pt1 | contig 25340 bp, 12 predicted proteins | sample Hoacrofraction12_FD_59098 | JGI IMG/M metagenome (GOLD analysis project Ga0065711, IMG submission 59098) | Hoatzin crop microbial communities from Cojedes, Venezuela - Epithelial fraction 12 v2 (version 2) | ecosystem: Host-associated > Birds > Digestive system > Esophagus > Crop | place...
AGCAGGTCCACCCCAAGCCTGTACTGGTGCATGAGGTTGTTCCTCCCCAGGTGCAGGACCCTGCACTTGCCCTTGTTGAACCTCATCAGGTTCCTCTCTGCCCAGCTTTCCAGCCTATCCAGGTCACGCCTGGATATTTCAGGTCACCCTCTCCATTTTCAGCTGCCCCAGTACAAGCCAGAGACCACTGGAGGGGCTGGGCTGGCTGCCTACGCTTCAGCTCATCTACTCGGTCAACACTGAGGCTGATGTAATTGATAATTCATTTGCAGGTTTTAACGAGGAAGATTGAAACCACTACCACCTCCTTCCTACCTTTCTATTTTCCTTTACCAGTGATATTAGGGAGAAATTAAATATTGCTCTTTACATGTGGAGAATCACTAATTAAATGCAGTCACCTCTCTCTCTGTATGCCCACAGTTGTCTAATACTTTTACAAGGTGTCACACAAAACAAATATTAGCCCTAGGCAACAGACGAGAGCAAAATAAAGTTTAGCAAAATAAATGTATTTATATTCATGGGTCTCAAAGAATTGGACATAGCTTATTACAGGATGCAACACAACAGGATTCAACAAAATCTAATGAAACTCCAAGAGGATTTTAGAAAACCATCACCATGCTGCTACTCTGTGGATAGTCTCCAAAGTATGCGGCTAGCAGAGAAGGCACTTGAAAAGAAAATAAAAGATCTTGTTTAAATCGAGTGTGCTAGATGTCACGAAGGAGTATTTTATTCCAACTAAATGCAGGAAGGATGGGAAACAGATTTTTCCTGATAAACAACCCTGGTCCTCCAGCAAGTGAGATAATTACAGCTACACTAGTCTTGGGGATGGCATGTGCCACAGGGGAAAAGAAAGAGATCCAAAAGTCCAAGCTCTTTCCCACCTCTCTTCTACATTCCTGGAGATCATAAATTACAGGAACCTACCGGGAAAAGGCTTGCTAAGACGCTCTCTGTAGGGAATTGCCACGTCCATATAATGCAATAAAACCCTTTTTAATCCCCTGTCAAGGTGACCAAGTTGCTGCTTACACTGTCATGATAAATATAGGAAGCTAACACTTGCCTAATTGTACTTCCCTATGAGGATATTAAGTTCTAAAAGTGAGAAAGTAATAAGCTTTTGTACACATATGGTTACAGTGGAACAGACAAACCTTTGCTTCATCTTCCATGCGCTTGGGAGTACGTGCGTGTGTGCCAATAGGTGTTGTGTGTGCATGCGTATGCGCGGACACGGGCTGACGCCTGGGCAAGTGTGTAAGTGTGCATGTCTGTCTGTGGCTTACTTTTCCAGCAGAATATCTGGTGGCGTCTGCTAGTTTGGGTGTTTATTTGTTGTGCTCTAAAACTTTCAGTCATACACAGCCCTTAAAGGCTCCCATGGCCCTGTCTGGGTTTTCGGGGTGTTTTTGCAGGCAGAGAGTTGCTGCCCATAGGAATGCTGCAAGGCAAAGGGAAAGCTTGTTTCCAGTGTCAGTTTATCTACAATAAAACTGCTTTCACTCCCTCACCAGAGAAATAAGTCTGGAACTTGTAGCTACTCTACAGGTTATTCTGAAATAGGTCGGTGACATGTTGACAAATGAATTGTCTTCATTCTTGCCTACTGCTAGAGCTGCAGGCAACTTCAACTTCCTTGTGAGATGCAGGAAATAATAAGGTGGAATTATTTGAATATTACCAGGTAAAAACATACAACATGTCTGAAATTCATCCTCACACTGTCCTTGCATCATCTCTGAATTATGTCAATTCCCTGTCAACGTAGAGGAGAATTTTCTCAACGCAGAATCTAGAGATCAGCAGGTACCACTCCATCAGGGTACAACAAGGACGACATTTGAGAAACATCTTTGAATTGTTACAGTCTTTCCTCGCCAGTGCTGCAGTGTAGCTGTTTCAGGACATAGACTTCCAACGATGGAGACAGACAGACATCTTTTAAGATGTTGTGACACATCCCTCAGTAACTCTAAGTGCACTTTTGGTGTAATGACATACCAGGATGCCTTGTAAAAGATCACAATCGGTGAGTACAACAATTGTGCCAAGACTAATTAAGAGAATTTATGAAATCAGAAATTTGAAGTCAATGCAGAGATTAATTTAAACTAGAAGAGTTCTAAAAAAAGCTAGACTGATATAGATGATGGATAGCTAGATTTTGTTCTCTTTCTGTCTTGCAGTTTCTTGCTCCTCCGTTCTCCTTCTGTGTCTCAGTTAAAGTCTAGTTCAAATCACTGAAAAAGATGTTTGCTCAACAGAGTCTCAAAATAACCTCTCAAATGTCTTAGTATTCCAAATTCTTTACCTTTTGGGGAGGAGGAAAAACTTGTAGGTGGGTTAGAAAAAAGAGTGAATATATGTGGCAGCACACCAGAGATGGAAATATTCACAAATTCTTGCTTTTCTCCACAATACTGAAAATTTGAAGAACAAACCAAACAAAAACCCGGCAATAATTTCTAGCTAAAGCAAATTTTCCAGCTCCCTGAAAAAGGCTATCTGGGGACACAAAAATAATGCAATGTGAATAAGTGTCCTGCTTTCTTTTCACTAAAGGAGACATTACATAAAAGAGCGTCATCATTGGTTTAGTCATAGCATTTTTCACTTTGAGATTTCAGAACCTTTCCAGTATTTATTTTTCCACTGGGCTTATCCTCAAGCTCTTTCTGAATGTGCATAAATAAATTCCTGCCATATATATTCACTTTTAACAGCAAAAGTTTAATTGCTTTGGTCAGGGAAGCCTATAAATTAACATTAACAAAGAAGTTATGCTTTCGTTGCGATCATTCCTCAAACAAAAATACTCCAACTATTCAAGAGAACTGGCCCAGGCAAAACTTTGCAGTATAGGAAAGAACCAAAGGATTTCATGGATGCATTTGAGCTCTCAAACATGAAAAGCCAAATTTTAGACCATTCTGGATGAACTTTGCACTAATTTAAAAGGAAGAAACTTCTCTGCAGCCTACATACACATTCATATATTAGCGAAGGGACTGTGTGTCTCTTTACTCACAGCCAGAGCAGGGAAAAGCTGGTTTCAGGGTAATGGCTCTTCTCCTCGAATGGCAGCAGGTGAGGGAGCAGCACCAACACTATGGATTTTTCAGCTTTTCAGTTTGTTGATTGTGTCAGGAAGAGAATTTGAAGCTACTTAAGACTGCACTTTCCCTCCTAGACCCCGCTCCGCCTGCAGCCTAGACCTTGCTTCCCTCAACAGTTGCGTTATCTGGAGAAGAGAGGAACAAAGCACTTCCCCAAAGCTGAAACAGCAGTGAAATTATTCCCTCATCCCTCAAACAACATATGTCTGCTGCTGTGCTCTGTGCCTGCGATTTGCTCATACGCGAGCTGCCAAGGCTTCCAGGATGGTGAGCATCGAGAGGCATCCATCAACCAACACACCTAACAGGCTGGGAGAGCCCTTGCCTACAGCTTTCTGGCTCTCTCATCCACCCTTCTGTCTTGCAGCTAAACAGCTGCATGAGGAAATGAAGACAAATATTTTCCCTCTTTTCCCCCACAAATCGGTAATTATAATTTCTTTTTAGTGCACAGTTAGCGAAGGAAAAAACTTGAGTTAAAACAAAGCCAGTAATCAATGAAAAATTCTTGAACAAAATGAAGTGACTGTTTCTTCAGTAACAGATACACCCGTAAATAATCGCAGGGTACCGCTGTGACAGCGTAGTCTGCCCAACAGCGCAGCACAGGCCATGCGGCTTTCAGGAGTGAATTATTTCTGTTTGGACAAGCGTGCCGTTTATGGAATAATGACCATATTTAATGTCACAGTTTTCAAGAACAGAGAATCCATCACAATTCAGTAGAAATTCCTCCAGGCTTAACTACATCCACAGTTGAAAATGTGCTTCACATTTTAAAGAACTGTCTCTCAAGAATGTAGTTTGAAATGTTCAGGTTACTAGACGGCTTCAGGCTCAGGAAAAATCAAAAAAAGCTTTCTGCAGGACAGAATGTATTGCTTTTCTAGAATGCTTTTTATTTATTATTTTGTTTTTCAAATGTGGAAATAATGTAACTGTCAAACTGACATGTCTGCCTGACTTTCAGTCTATCTATTGGAGGTGTGTTGCAGAAGCACGCAGGGCCTTTGCTTTTCCTTGAGTCTTTGCACCACTTGGAACTGATAACGACAGACGGATGCTGGCTAACACTCCCCTGAAGGAACCCAGAGTGAGGGGAATGTTTACCTCACCGGACAGGCTTCCTGTAAAAGCTCATTCTTCTTGCAATAAGATGTCTACCCTTGTTTGACCCTGCATTTGATGTCAAGATAACGTGTTGCTAAGGATGTCACAGACTCAGCATAATTTTCCTTCACTAGAAGCTCAAATGCAGTCAAAGGAGGAGATGGGTTCAGAGAAGGCAAGGTCCAATTTAATTGCAGATATCTACAAAATTAGAGATAAATTGGTTTATGACTTACAAATAAAAAAGAACTAAGATTTCAATTTCTTGATCCTATCGTCTGGCACAGACACACACTTTGCACTCCTTATGTATGCGATAAGTTAATGTAACAACACAACACCAGCCCTATCCACCGATTTTAGAACTAAAAAATAGACCTATGCCAGTGATCCAAACCCCAGGATATTGACACCTTATAACTTCAAAGAGATAAGAGAATCAACCAGTTGTTGCTGAGCTCTGGTTCAGCAGAGAATCCTGTGAGAAAGTGTCTCCAGCTCACGTGTAACTGAGTGCTGAGATTTTTGCCTGGGGAGGGCAGGAGGTCAGTGCCATGCAGGATCCAGAGCAATTCGCTGCCTTTGAGCAAAATGACAACTACTGCTTCTCTAAAACTTTGCCCTTGTCACAACAAGGCGCGGAGACAAGATGCAGTCACTGCGCTCTTCTTTAGAGAAGAGGAAACATGGGTACCTCCAATGCACAGTACTAGTAATTATTTGGAAACCCTTCAGACAGGAGACAGGATTTTTTTGCAAGTAGAGCAAATTCAGTGTAAATCAAAGTGATGCATTTCCTCTGCCATGTCCCAATGTCTTTGACAGTTTGTTATTAACAACAATTAAATCATCCATCGCAGATGCTGTATTGCTTTAAACCCTCAGACCTAAAATACTACACCATGTACTTACAACATTTTTACAACACTGACATAGTTTACACCATTCTTCATGGCAGAGCACAGGGCATTTCTCCACATGCCCACAAGCCAGACAGGAAGCTCAGAGTTGTATTTGCCCACTATCGTCTCTTATGTAAAACGAGTGTAAAATGTTAGCAAATGACAGAGTGGTGTCTACGAATGATTACACATAGCCTTAGATCAGACCAAAACTTCTGCACTAGAAGGCTTCACCAAGGATCACGGTAAAGGCATGATTCTAAGAGAAACTACTGCATAGTCTGGAGACAGTTACCAAATAGACCTAGTTAACAACTTCAGATGTTAACATCTTCAGATGGTGACTGTGCTGAAGCTCAGTGTTGCCCAAATCATGCCTCATCTTCTGAAGCGGCCTCTTTATCCTCTTCCGTAGTCTTTAGGTAAACTGTCAAAGCTCCTTGTGCAATTGAACCCTTCAAAGGATTAAATAGTCACAGTAGAAACCAAGACTGGGCTAAAGTTTTATTTCACCTTGTAAGAGACTGCTTCTTTCGTTGTTTTTTCTCAGTAAATATAATGGTCTCTCTTTCTTCCTTAAATGAGGTATTTTCTTTGTCTCTTGTCTCTTGCTACTGTGAAAGTTAATTTCTGCCCTTCTTTCCTGCCTTCATTTCTTCAAATCGTACGCCACCTTCAGTGTTGATTAAGTCTAGGGGATTTTAGGACAATACAGAAAAAGGATAACACTTTGAAGGCATGAAAGGTTTATGACCATACTCTGTGTGCCACTAGATACTAAAAGGGCACAAATGCCTAAGACTGTGACAGTTTACACAGCACACGAGACAATTAATAATAAATTATAGCCTGTTTCTAAGGATGAACTAATTCAGCTCAGCTGGCTGTGAGTTTAAAAACAATTAGAAAAAAAAAAAATCAACTGACATACCATACAGCCAAACTAGAAACTCAGTAGGGAACAAAATAGGACCAAATTGCCTGCAATTCCAGCAACTTTCTGAATTGCCTTGGAGGTTGCTTTTTTCTTAACGAAAACCAATTCACTTTTTTTTTCATTTTGGAAGTGAAATCAGCTCTCTTTGACTGAAGTTCCTTGCCTTCGCTCCTTACTTTTCCCTAGTCCTGCACCAGCATGGAGATGCATTGCTACAAGACAGCCAGCAAAAACTGTGCTGAAGAGTGTGCTGAGAGGCAGACGGGGTATTTCTGCGTTTGGGGAGTGCTGTGCTGGAGCCAGGTTCGCAGGCAGGCAGAGTCAGCATTGCTGACCCGTGAGGGGAACGGGCAGAGCTTAGACAGACAGACAGCACTTCTGGCAGCATGGGAATGTGGCTGGAACATCTCTGACTCTCTGGCAGAAAAAATGTGGACCAGCCTGTGGGCCTGCACTGGCTATGGCTCCAGCTCTGGTTTTCCCATGTCATATTCTTTTTCATTGCAAAGGATTTATCCCCCCTGCTAAACAGACTATATCAAACCCTGAAAGAGAGAAATGACTTTAAAGAAAGTGAACCCTGCTCTGTTCCCTAAAAGCAAGACTTAGTAAAACCAACAGGACTTCTAAAACCAAACTAAGCCACTACACAAAATTCTCTACGGTTGTATTAATAAATAACATTTATACTGATTGAGCCAAAGTCTACGTTAGTAGCTATAAATTGTCAAAAGCGGCTTCATAAATGTTCTGTTGACCTGGGTTTGGCAAGCTTGCCCATCAGTTCTGACACATTTGCTCTTTGGAGGTATAAGCATACGGCGTCTGTTATCTGCAGGTGAGAGTGACAGGCACCTTTGCTGTGCTGATGCTCCAATCAGTCATTCAAGCCAGGCAGAAGAGCACACAGTTATTATTTGACCAGTGTTGGGGAGCAAAGGACTTCTTAGGATATTCTAGTATGCCAGAGGGTTTTTCAAGGTTGCCACACCTCTAGGAATGAAATGTCCAGTGACAAGTCAGATTCTGTTTTATCACTTCTCTTGAATGACAAGAGTATATTTCTCTTAAAGCATGGCTGTAATAAAATGGAAAGATTAACAAATATGAAACAACAAAGCAATCTATTGCAATGCCACTTTGCAATACATATACTTCTTCGGCCTCTCAGTTAGCTTTCACTTCAGTTTCTCCCATTCTCCTGTGCTAAACTAGAGTATCTCCATCTGTTAAAATGCAGTCTCTCTTGTTTTTGTGGTCTTAGCTGCCTCCTCCTCTCCTGCCCTCAGAGGAAGGGGAGAACACAGAGGTCCTTCATTAATACCAAGTTCAGAGTATTCCTGCTAGTCATGCCTCCATTTCTTTCTGTAACTATCATATAAAGGCTAACATGAAAAAGGTAAAATTGGGAAAGAGGACTCCAATCCACATCTATAAAGTTCTGACTGATAACTCTCACAGGCATGATCATTCCATACTTATATTTTTCCTAAACTTCAATTAATTGGACTTTCTTATTCTGATGCAAATGTAAAAATAGATTCTGACATCTTTCCTGCATAAGTAACTCCATCAGTGACACTGGCTCCTCTCAGAGTAAGTTACCCATTAGTGTGAGTAAGAGTACCACAGGTGTAATTTAGTGCAGGTAGAAAAGGTAAAATACAGATCTTTGGATAAGAATTTTTCTGAATGAAGGTGGAATGACAGAAAGGCCACACTGGAAAGAGGGGAGAGAGCATTTTGTGCAGGCAAATGTTGGCTCAGGAAAGGCATGTCACTACAGCACTTCTGCAAATAGCAGAAAGACACAAGGAGGGGGAGCCCCCAGATTTCCCCTCTGGAGGAGTATCTCCTTCCCTCCTGTTGTCTTCAGAGATGGCACTCAGGCAAAAGTTGGTCTGGAATACTTCTTTGAACCTTCCAATTTGACCCTGAAAAGTCATGTTCAGGGGAGGACTACTTTCCTGTTCCAGCTGGATAAGACACCATAGTCATGAGACAAGCAATTCAGATTTCAGAGATTTCAGGTCACCATGAAGAAGAACAACATACAACAAACCTCATCAAAGCCTTAGAGTCTCCTTCTGAAATGCTGATACCTCGGGGTTCAAGGACCCCACCAGGACATGGCCTCATGGTTCCAAAACAACAGGATTTCCAGTTTGGAAATCCTCTATTTGTCCACACAGAACCTCAACGTTTTGCTGCATGTGTTTATTCTGCCTCAGCAGTTAGCCAAGCCTCTAATGTCAACAATGGCTTCCATCAGCTATGGAAAGGTTGCTATCACTAATCCTGCTAATAACAGCAACTTGCCAGACCTCAGTTGCTTAATGGACTTGCAAAATGCATACAGCTAGTGATTTCCTTCATTCACTGTCAAAGCTGAGGTCAAAACTAATCTCAAGAGACCCCAAACTCGGCCTTTTCAAAATTTTATGCTTGTCAAATTTTAGTGCAGAAGATGAATTATCAATGCAGGCACTGGGAGAGCAACAGTTTGACACTTGCCATGCCTCCGACAGATTCAGATATACGGATTTTTCTGTGTCAGCAGAATCAGAAACAGGATGATCGGTCAGTGGTGCTCACAACAGACAGTGCTAGCTCCCGTCCAGAACAGACCCGCTGCCATTAGCATATCCCTGAGTTCATTCTTCCCTTTCTACATGCAAGAGCAGTGAGGCAAACAGTGAAGTAACACCATCCCTATTGTCTCCCACTCCTCCACAAACAGCTTTCCTTTTAAAAGCCTGCTACAGGCAATGCTCACTGTGGGAAAGCACTGCGAGTTGTGCAGGAAACCTATTTCCCCTCAGGGAAGGAGTGGGCCGTAATTTTATTCCGTAACATTATAAATTATGCTTTCCTTTGCTTTAAAGGTTAGAAAATGCAGTGAAGATTAATAACATCACTGTTATTAAATATGACCCACCAAAATACAAGTTTCCACAATAAGGAGGGAGTATTCTCAGCGGGACACTATTCTGCTGGTGAAGAGAAATTACTTAGGAAATAGCCGTGCCTGAGTCAACTGACAGAAAGCAATTAGAGCTCCCCTCCAGCACTTAGAAAACAGGTAATAGTATAATTGACTCGTTGTACTTGAAATAAACCAGCCAGACAATGCACAGAAAACATAACCATGACACCTTGTGTCAAACTGGAGTCACAAATCCCGCAGAACAAAATGGTAGCAAAGAAATCTAGCAAGACTGGGCAGTAAGAAGACCCTGACATCAGTGGCAGATTAGATAGCCAGACCGGCAGACCACTTGTAAATAACGACACAACTGTACTTAACATAGCTTACGAAAATATTTCACTTTATGAACCTGTCCTCCGGTTTCTTTTTACTCTAGGCGTGTACATGCGTGAGGGAAGGGACGAAGATAATTTATGAACAGGCTGCACACACAGTCCGTGTGAGACAAGCAACACACCCGCACTGCTGATAGAATATAATTTCCAAAAGGAGTTAGACACTGGATCTAAAAAGAAGCTTCTGTCCTAGAGCACTAAGCACTGAGCATCACAGGGAGCATCATAGGGAGAGGCTGTTGAGCACTGAGGATCTCCGCACAGTTCACAGTCTGGAACCCGCACGGCATATTTTGAGTGTATATTCACTGAGCTAGCCAAATAGGGAATGCAAGTTAAGGAATTAATCCATCAGTTCTTGTTGGCAGGCCAGTGGCATCTGCCCTGGAAATTAGAAGGTGAGTACAGGCTTTATTCTGGAAAAGGTGGTGGTCAAACCAGAATCCCTTTCCTCACTGCAACCACTTTCTGCCCATGCTCAACCAGAAAGAAAAAAAAAAAAAAAGAAAAAAGTATGGAAAAAAAAACCTATGGCTCATTTACAGCCACTGCAGTATCATCTCAGTGCATCCTTTGTCATTTGTGGCACTTAATTATGTTTATAGGGCTTTGATGGTCATTATAGTTCTACTGACTGATCTGTGCTTATATTTTAGGTTTCCTAAAAAATAGGAATTCGGGGTCAAAATAAAACCTCACTTTTTATCACTAGTTGAAATAAGTGACATTACATATTATCTGGAACTGGAGACCAGTGATTTTTCAATTAACATTACATAGGAAACTGCTTAATTTCAATTGTTATTAAAGGGGCACATTAGCATTAAATTAATGCTAAATAGAAGAGAGAAACTTTCCCATTAAGCAAGCCCATATTAAGTGTATTCAATCTTTTACAGTATGCACTATTCAGTCCCAGGTTTCCTCAGCTGAAAGATGCTTCTTGATAAATGGGCATTTATCCCATTAATGCCCCTTTAGCTACCAGCTCCATCTGATCCCCATTATAAATATTCACTGGATAAGCCATTCTTGTAAATGTTGCTGTGCAATAATTCTGTGGCTCCTGCCAACTAATTGTCCTTTTCTTTGAACCTTTTCTTTGAGCTTCATCTCACACATACTATTTTTTGCCGTTCCACAGGATGAATTCATAGTGTTTGATGCTTCTCCAATTTAAATGAGGGCCAACTGCTGATATGAATAAAACAGTACTGCACAGGGAAGAAACAAATGCATTAAAAGGCTTGATCCTGTTAAAAAGACAACCAGTCCCATAAGATACTCCTCACTTCTCAGAGCTGGCAGCTTCTAAGACTCAGGAATCATTTTTAATAATGAGCACTGTGTGAATCAAACAATGGTCATATCAGGATATTTGTTCACTGGAAAACCTTGCTACTGGCTGAACGATAAATAGAGGCTGAGTTGCACGGGGGAGAGGGTACATGCCAGGAGTTTTATTCAAATGGAAAACCTAAGAGGACTATATGTGTTGGACCGTACCTGAAACTTACGTGTTTGAATAGTCCTGATGAGAGAGTACCAGACTCCTCCATACCTCTGAGACTGTGCAGCTCCTCTGAAACCTTGTTGTTGGGTAAGTTAGGATACCACTTGAAATCTGAATTAGTCATAATGAAAGAAGCTTTGGTTTTTTCAGTCACCAGATGGGCCTTAAGCCATAGGGTGGACAAGACTTCTTGGATCTCTGAGTCCCATCTCCTGTACTCACAGAGATCATGTTCTTAAACTCCTTGAAAAAATTTATCAAACTAACTTCAAAGTTAGCACGGGAATCTCTTAAAAGAATCATAGAATCATTAAGGTTGGGAAAGACCTTCAAGGTCATCAAGTCCAAAAAGAGGCAGCTATGTCTGGCATGTTGAGTTTGGAATTGAAATAACTTCCCAGAAGGGAACCAAAGACACAGGTAGTATTAATGAACTCACACTATAAATATACTTATATTTTAAAAGGAACATTTCATTTTTCTCGTCTAAAGATGGGGAGCTCAATAGCCCAAAATGTATTTTTCAGTGAGTACGTGAAAGTCTCAGCCTGCATGTTCTCATATAGATGAGCTGTTTTAGTCAGAATAAGAAGCAATTCTTGCAGTCTGCAAACATTTAGACTTACTGAATTGTCTTCAAAGAGAAAACAAAATAGCATTATACAGGAATTTTGCGCAAAACAGCTTGTCATGTGTTTATGAAGTGGCAGCATGTTAGAAAACTGGTGCGACAGTTTGATGGGTTTCCATGGAAACTGCTAGACTTGAACGCATGGGTGCACAAGCAAGCTTGCCAGGTGCCCATTATTGGTTTGGAGGAAGGAAAAATTACATTTCCATGGCCGCTATAGATTAGCTGAGCAAGTCTCTTTCCAAAGTGATGTACTTGCAAAAATAGATAAGCGCCGACCATACTAAAATTTCTTTGCACTTTCTACAGCAAGCTGCATAATTTGATCTCCCCTTGAAAATGTCCAGATTGCAGTTTTCGCCCATTGACCGTTTCACCCAATATACTATGGTCTTCCCCCGCAAGGTAATTTTCTGGAAAAAAAATCATAACACAGCAGATAGGATGAAGAAATCAAAATTGAAATGGGAGAGTTATTCCCTCAAAGAGAACCACACAAGCATTTTGGACACCAGTGAGATATGTAATAGAATGAACGACAAATAGGGCTTATTTGATAATCCTTTACACTCACTACATGTGTCTGCTGGGCGATTTTTTCAAATCCCAGCATAACCAGGCCCTCAGCTAGTGTAAATAGCCACTGCTTTGATGAAATCAGTGTAACACCGAAAGCTTCTTTAAACTGGAGATTTAACACAGCATTCGTCAAATGGGCAGATGTAGGTTAGGAATGAGGGACAAGCTGAACTGCACCTGGTGCCTCAGCGTAAGTCTGTTGTCTTCTTCATTAACTCTTTGAGTACAACTGACATGTGAATAAGCAATGCAAATACCTGAATGCCATGGTCACACCGAGTGAGAAAGCGAGTGAACAGTCCAGGAGGTAATGACAAGGAGATTTAGACATCTGAAAAACTGTATCGGAATACAAGAGTAACTGCTCCTGGTTGCAGACTGACTTACTTTGGGATCCAACAGACAAGAAGCATTTTCAGAGCCTGCTTTAAAAACGATAGAGGTATGTGAAAGAGATCTCATAGAATTCAATTCACCAGTTTCACCTGACACAGAATCTTGGTTTATACACGGTGGAACACTCAGGGAGGAGAAAAATGGGCTGTGCAGTAGACATGCATAGGAGGAATTAGAGGGATCCTGAAGCACCTGGCCAAAGACTAAAGAACACAGTGCAAAGGTAGAAAATCAAATGTTTCATTGTTTTCTCTAGGTCCATGAGTCTCTCACACAGTTGGAAGTGAAGACATTTTCAGTATGTAAGAATCTTCTACACAGAGTTTCTGGGAAAAACAACCTTTAAACAGACTCTCTACAGGTATTGTGCTTTGACAAACAGGAAACAATTGTTGAACCTTGTGTGTCCACATCCAGGTAGGACATAATTACATCCCAGGAGCTTTCTTCTCTGAAGGGAGTCTACACTCAGAGCATTTACAAGATGCTTCAAAGGAGAAAACACTGCAACTCACCTACACCGAAAAAACCTTACAAATACTTAGGCTTATTCCTATACAAGCCAGAACAGCCTACTAAGTCACCAAATATGAACGGTCCATTAAGGAGTCACTGAACAAAAGCTGAGGACTTTCATGAATGGACCCTCTGAGCACTGTCACTGCCCAGTAGGGCTACTCTTGCATAACTGTTAGCCCAGATGGTGAGCTCAGATTTTGGATCACTATAGCTATTAATTAAAGCCTCACCTATAACAAGTCCAACAATTCACAAACAATTTTTTTATGGATCTTCAGCCATATATTTTAAATGGCTTTGGAACTCCCCCAGCTTCAGTGAAGACTATTCATTTAGATTATTCATTCCACTTAAACTCAGATATATGGAGGACTACCTGTATGTACTTACCTGTGGTCTGGATGTCTGAACCTCTAATATATATAGTCACTGGAGATCCAGGGCTCATTCATTTGTCCGCTTGTAGGTCTATAGTGCTGTTTCAGTGATCCTATGGTATCTTTCTGGTCTTTCGTTTATGCGCAGAGGAGCACAGGATTCCCTTGTGTCCTGTGTCATATTTGCTCATGCAATGATGATACCTCAGGTACCTTAAAGGAATTCTTGTTGGTTAGATATTTATAAAAAGACAGCTAAATAAAACACTGATTCTCCTTTGATCAGAATGGGTAAAAACATAGAATCATAGAATGGTTTGGGTTGGAAGGGACCTCAAACATTATCTAGTTACAGCACCCCCACCACGGGCAGGGACACCTTCCACTAGAATAGGTTGCTCAAAGCCCTGTCCAACCTGGCCTTGAACACTGCCAGGGATGAGGCGTCCACAGATTCCCTGGGCAACATGTTCCCGTGCCTCACCACCCTCAAAGTAAAGAATTTCTTCCTTAAATCTAATCTAAATCTGCCCTTTTTCAATGTAAATCCATTACCCCTTGTCCCATCACATGTCCCTGTAAAAAGTTCCTCTCCATCTTTCTTGTAGAGCCCCTTCAGGTACTGGCAGGCTGCTGTAAGGTCTCCTTGGAGCCTTCTCTCCTGCCAGCTGAGCAGCCCCAACTCTCTCAGCCTTTCCTAACAGGAGAGGTGTTCCAGCCCTCGGATAATTTTTGCGGCCTCCTCTGGACCCACTCCAACAGGTCCATGTCTTTCCTGTACTGAGAGCTCCAGAGCTGGATGCAGGACTGCAGGTGAGGTACTTACGTACCTAACAAGCACGGAGATACGTCTTTCAGATTTCTAATGTAAGCGTCTACAATCTGGAGCTGAATATCATCCTCTCTTCCAGCGCCTCTTTCTAAACCATGGATACTTGCTTATGGGTCTTTATACTTAGCCACACAGCAAATGGTATGTCTAGCATCAAGTATTCATGTCAATAATAAGTGATTGTTTAAAAAAGCTACATTTCACATAGGAGTCTCCTAATTATATATGCATATGACTTTATATTAATTCAGTGATACCCTTTTAAAAAGAACAGCAGCCCCCCAGAGCTGAACAGCAACACTCAATGGCAGCCTAGGCCCAAACATTTTTTCAGAATACTTACTTGCTGTTTCACAAATGGTTCCTTTTCAAAACACACATTGTGCTTCTTTTAAAGAAGTGGGTTACTGCATCTACTTCAAATGTTGATCTAAACCTTTCTGAAGGGTTTAGCAACAGGTCCTTCTGAGGGGTGGGTACCGAGACACACAACGGTTGCAGATATTACTTCTTTTCGTACTACTTTCTGTCACAGATGGGCCACTTGTGTTGTAACAGTAGAGGAGGCGGGAATGAGCATTAGCACAGCACAGAGGGCAGCTGGCAGAGGTACAAAGCAGATTCCGAGCCCCATACATTGTCCAGTGGGCTGGAAGCAGGAGGATGTAACAGCTTTGGAAAAGGCGTAGATGAGTGTATTGTACACACGTCCATTATAGCATGTGGTACTTTTCCACTCTTTCATTTGACTAAATCACAGCTTCAGGATAAAAAGATGAGACAAAAAGAACTTTGTACAAATGTATTTAGTATAATGGCTGAATGAGCTGACTCTGGAGAATCTTGCATGTTCGAGCAATATTTTCTTTCTGGTTTGTCTTGACACTAATTCTGTCTCTGGCTTCCTATAACGCATAATTGATATGGAAATTAAAGCATGAGTGAAGAGCAAACAAAAAGTCACAGTACTTGAACTTTGTTATTCTTCCTTTCCTGGGTGAAGTAATTCATATTACAGTAACACAAACTCAGTTACACTAAGCAAATATCAATGTCTGAAACCAAAGATACAATACTGGACAACAAGATGCTGGCTGAAGGATTTGCAGAAGTTTTCTGGGTTAATAAAACATGGAAGTTTTTACATATTTCTGAAGCCAGAGTTCAAATCAGGAAGTCTTTTACCCTCACAGTACTATATTTTTGAAAGGAGACAAAAGACAAGACCTGTCAGCAGGACCCCATAACTTCCCTTCGTGTTACATGCATGTAATGTTTATTATAGTTCTTATAGCTCTACTGATAAGTAGCCTTCATCAAATGGAAGATGCACTAACTTACCTGTTCTTAGTTGCAAATGACATCTTGCAACACTTTCAAGCCTACCAGAAAGCACTGGTTACATAATGAGGCTTGAATATAGCAAAGTGGTGTTCTACACTAGATGTAACCACTGTCTCCATGGAACAAGACAAGAAAAGTACCAGAAAAGTACATGAAAATAATTATGAAAACAAGAAGAGAAACGCAAAACAACTCTGAAAAAGTACACCGAACCTCCCAGTGGACATCCAAGTTTAAAGAGGTGTAAACTCACATACTCTTACGGGTATGTGCCTCATCCAATTGCCGCAGTCAAATGAGAATGTCTCAACATAAAATGCCTTTCTCACAAGCTTTGTACAGGGTTACTCAAAAAGCAGCCTTAGCAAAGGTTTCCACAGGCCTGAAACACGCTTTGAACTCAGGCCCTACAGTTTTCACTTATACTGACATGAGATACCGTGAAAAAATATGTTTGGCTGTGTGACAGCAAATTATTCAGTTCTATGAATAATGAGTCAACCAGAGTGATAACATTCTTGTCTATAGTGCAACAAGGCAAGAATATGATGAAGCACTACAGAACATCATGGACTTCTTGCAAGTTCTACTTTTAAAAATGCTCCTCAGCTGTTCTGGGCGGATTTTGCAACGGACAGCAAACACTTTCGCTGACATAGTTACTGCTTCTGCAGATGTTGAGGGGGTTTCCTTCTGGGAAGGACTGCACTCATGAGGACCTGAGTGCAGCTTGTGTTTTAATGGAAGTTTCACTTGGAAGGCAGATACGCTCTTCTGTGAACTGCTAACCTGAATATGGAACACAGATGTGCACAATGTAAAATGCACATTCAGATTCTCTGACTTAATTCTTCAGACCTAGCCACAGCTGAGCTACCTCAGGAACAGACCACCAGCAGCCAGCCAAGGACTTGCAAATTCTTTGGTTCATCAAAGAATTATCCATGTACTTTTGGACTTTAACCAAATGACAGATAGATGCAAAGGCTCAAAACAAAGTCCATACTTAAACGTCGGCATGTACTACAAGTCTTCCAGACCTGGGGCACAAGCCAGTAAGAAAAGCTGTCCTGTGTTAATCTCATCTGGGAGTCATGTACTCTGTTGCAACTTTATAACACATGAAGCATGATTTGGGAGAGTATTTTCCCCATTGCACATGACAATACAGTTCACTTCTCAGTAACACTTCATAACTATAGGCTGTTCAATTAAAGTTTGAGTGCAACAGAATTCTTTCAGATTGGCTTACTGCATCCCTCAAATTCATACAATCACTGGAGTGCTGGCTGGAAGGGATCTCTGGATGCCTCTGGTCCTGCTTCTCGTAATAAGCAGGGCTGTTGCCAACACTAGATCAGATCAGCCGTTGCCTAGCCGAGTCCTGAGAACCTCCAAGGACAGAGAGTCCTTGACCTCTCTGGGTAACCTGTTCCAGTGCTGCAACCTCCTCCTAGAGAAGAAGTTTTTCCTAATGTCTAACCTGAACCTCCAAAGCTGCAGCATGTGACTGTTGTTCCTTGTTACACCATCTGCCACTGTTGAGAAGAGTTTGTCTCAGGCATCTCTGTGGCTCCCGATGAAGTAGCTGCATGCTGCTGTTAGTTTGGCCCATAGTCTCTTCACCAGGCTAGGCTAGCCCAGCTCCCCAACCTCTCCTTATGGGTCTGTGCTCCAGGCCCCCGATCATCCTGTTAGACCTCTAGTCGACACTCTCTAGTCTCTCCCCTTCCTCTTCATCTGCAGAGTCCACGAACTTGAAACTATTTCAAGTGCAGCTTCATCAGTGTCAAACCATCACCTCCGCTTGGACTGCTGGCCACGCTGCCCTGACATTGTCCACTATCCAGCTTGTGTTGTTTGCAGTGAGTGTGCCCTGTTAACCCACAGCTTGGCACCCACTGTCACTCCCAGCCCCCTTTCAGACTGGCTGTCCCCAGCCTGCGCTGATGCCTGGTGTTCTTCCTTCCCAGGTGCAAAGCTTTGCACTCCCCTTGCTCTGCTGCACGAGGTTCCTGCTGGCCCGTTACTCAGGTTTCTTTGGATTATAACTCTGCTGTTCAGCACGTTAAGCGTTCCTTCAGCTTACCATCATCTGCAGATTTGCTGAGGGTACGTTCTGTCCCCAAAGTTGAGTAATTAGTGTTAATACAAGCTACAGGAATTAGTACTGATTAGATGTTATTCTGTGATGCTCCCAAAGCTCATGTGAGAAAAATGAAACATCCCAGTCAGGATTTCTACTCATCAAGAAACAACCAAGTATGGAATTCCAGCATCCACAAAGCAGGAACATCTGCTGAGTAGTTCTTGTTTGTTGCAGCACAGTGTACTCAGGATGAGTGCAAACCACAGAGAGAAAAAGACATGTTCAAAAAGAATTAATGACAGCAGAACAGATAAACTGGCTAATAAAATGTGGATGAGAACAGGCAGGGTGGACAGCATTTGCCACTTTTATTTTGCCTATAGCATTTCTACTCTAGCTGAGTTCTTCACTGTGAATTTATCCTCCCCAATGAACAACATAACTTTGAGATAAGTACAAACTGAAAACAAAACTTTGCAGTCTCTACTGTTTTAGCTACAGGTTCCTCCACACACCTAAGAAATCAGTTGTTCTCTGACAGGAGAATATTTCCCCAGGTTGGGGAGAGCTGGTGATATCACATGGGAGAAAATATAGTTTTCTAGGAGACAGGGTTAATCTGCACACAGAAGAAAAAGAAAGCAAACCACCTCCTGTGCTGCGCACTGACTAATGTTTTCTTAGAGCAGCTTTCCTGATTCACTCTCCTTCTCCAGAAAAGGTATCACGCAGGTTATTTTCACTTAGCACAAGGCATTGCATTCCAAGAGATCTCCATTTTGTTAGAAGAGATCTCCTTTTTGCTTGACCCTACCTTTCACACATCATCCTTCCTCAGGTCAAGACAGCTTCAGCGTTCAGTATCACATCAAATCTTTGTTGCAGATTGGTCTTAGCAAGGGAAAGGAACATTTGAGACCCACAGGACGGCAGTTTCTTTCGATGGAATTGAGAACTTCTATGTTTCCAAAAACAAATGCATGCGTTTTTTCTCCTGAAAGAAGGATGAGAAACTTCTGAAACAGGTCCCTCAAGCCTGAATGATAGCTAGGTGAGTGACCATTTTTTTCAGGGAACGCATTGATCCTGACTCATTTTAGACACGGCAACCCTATTCTGTGCCAGAGTAACTCCATCAGAAGACACCTTTACACTATTTTGCCACCAAGAGGCTCACACGTGTCCCTGAACAACTCTTACGACTTGAAAATCAGTTTGCTTCACATTACGTGTTAGCCTGCATCTCTGCAGGACCACTGAGAAAGGACTGTCTGTTCCTCTGGTGACACGACACTGCACCTTTTCCCATGTTTTACTGTTTGCATGGGGCCATCAACACCCACACTGTATTTGCATGCTCAAAGCAGTGGCATAGTCAGCCTTCCTCACACTGATCAACAGTTAATCCAGAAAAGTGGAACAACTACAGCCATTTTTCTTGAGACTGTTTCGCTATTGAAATGATCTGATGCATGCAGAAAAACAGTTCAATCTCTGCTCTCATTCAGGCTGATTTAGGATCACACATACTAGTGTTATAAATCACCTGGCAATGATCTGCAGGGAAAAGCACTTTTCTTCCTTTGAACTGTTTTTGGTTGATTACTGGAGATGAGCCTGAGACACGTTTTGTGAAGCATCTCCACTCAGACTATGCTGAAAGGCCCAGTGAGCACCTTGAGAGACAAGAAGCATGAAGTGATCAAGACTGCTTTTCATCTGAGATGAAATGCAGACCGAGGCATGACAGTAACTTAGCCTTTTATGGTTAAATCTGGCATTCAATACAAAGCATTGACTAGCCTAGAGCCTTACACACCTTCCATCGGTGACAGAACTGCAAAAGCATTTTACCACAAAGAGCAACCCCAGCGAGAAGTAGCTGTCCTCAAGATGATGTTTAGCCCTGAAATGCTGAGTCAAGCAGAATCTGAGAAACTCTCCTTTGGCCCCAGGAATACACCGCCACTTGCCTTCCCCGCATACAGTGTCTTCGTTCATTCTTGTTCATCTCTTCCCTCAACCTGCTGCTAAACTGTTCATTCTTTCTCACAGTGAAGAACATTTACTCCGAGGGGAATTACACCTGCGAGGGAGAACTCACTACCAAAAGCAGCCATCGCAAAGGGTTGGCTTATATCTGTTTCGGATCTAGGCTCAGCTGGAGGAGCAGGGCACCTCGTGGACTCTGACTGAAGTGCATGGGGAAGTCACCTACCTCCTCTAGGCCTGTCCCTTGCTAGCTGCTGTCACAGCAGGCTTCTCTCATTTGATTTGGCTTTTATCATTAATTTGTACAAATGATTCCTGAGCTAAGTTTACACAATACATTGACTCACAGGTTCATTTCCTTGCAGGTGTTTGCTCAGCAGAGGTTGGCCTAGAAAAGCTGCCATCAGCTATTGTCAAATCAGAAATGAGAAATGTTATTAGTGAGAATTGTGATTCTTCTTTCCACTAGCTATGAATCAGTGCTCTACTGCTTGTTTATTGAGTTACAGAATATTGGCAAAATTATGCCATTATGCCCAAGGACCATTCTTTCAATTCTTTTACAATGACACTGCACCCCCCTGTAATTCTGTAACTGTGCCTCCTCTAGATTCAGACAACCTGCACTGGGGGACATCTCACCATTTAAGAACTAAAGTTATGAGAGTGTCTCAGTTGGAGACAATGGTAAACAATGTAAACTGCCCAGAGCTATTTGCTCTAGTGCTTTTCCTTGGTGTCCCCATCCTCATGGCACCGTATGCCTGGCCCCAAACGCCCCCTCAAAGCACCAGCTGCGCTCTCTGCCCCTGCAGTTGCTCCCAGCAGGCTCCTTTTAGGCACTGCTCCCACTGAGCCCCAGCCCCTTCCCTGCCGAGCAGCAGCCCTGGCCAGCAAGGCTGAGCTCCCTCTGCCTCCGCTCCGCACTCCCCCAGGCAGGTACCAGGAGCAGGGAGCCACTTTGCTGCAGCTCAGCACGGACATCTGGAGATGAGCTAGATATGTCAGGCTCACTCTGCAGCCAACAGAGAAAGCATGGGCACTTCCAGAGTAGCAGTTCTCTGCACCTTTTCAGTGCCTCCTTTCGGATGAGGTAAAGCGTACTCAAAGTCCCCCACCGCTCCTCACAGCCTGCAAAGGGAGCCCAGGGTGATGCTGCTGCAGCTCACTGCATGACAAGCTGTTCTTTCAGCTCAGAGCTCTGTTATCCGAAGGTGAATGGTTCAGACTGAAAGAGAGGAAAGGCTTTCTGAAGAGCCTGAAACTGTGACCTTTCTGGCATATTCAGCTTGCAGGAGCTGGATGGCCGCCAGGAGAAACGCCTTGCTCTGGGAAGCTGATGGACGAAGCATTTCTTCCACAAGTCCCGCCCTGCCACCAGCAGCTCCAGAAGCTCTGAGCTCCTGGCAAATGAAAACCAGAGCTCATGACCTGGGGAAAAGCATACTGAATGTAAAGCAAATGGAAGGTGGTGTCCATCTGGGAAGCCAAACCTGGAGGATAAGAAACTGTAGCTGGTGAAGAGCCATAACTAATGCCCGTAACGGCTGCCCATCCAGTGACATAAATGTTAGGTACACGTTTGTCAGAAAACTGCAAAGGATCTCTGGATCAAAATGGTTCCTGAATAAACTGCTGCCACCTGAAAGACAGTGAGTCCAGTATAACTTACGAGAAAGAGGAGCTCCTACAGCAGCTTCTGATCAAGAAATAGGGCTTGATGACTACTGAAGAGAAACGTGGCTCCTATCTGCCATCTGGAAAGGTAACAACTGAGAAAAAAGACAAGGAGAGAGATATTTTTCCAGCTGTAAACTCAATTGTTGTTCCAGACGGTGGCAGAAGAAAGTCACAATACAATCAGAGAGTATTTGCATCCCTGTGTATTCTGGTGTTTAAATGCTACTTACAACTTTCTTCCTTCTGCAAAGACAAAAGGTGTCACAAAGAGGCAAATAAGCTGAAGCTTTGCTGTCACAAAAGCAGATTGCTTTCTGCATATCTCAATTTTCATGATGTCTCTGATCCCCACACTGCTCGTGTAACCCATGAAATATTATCTTTCTTCCTAAATATGCCAACAGTTATAATTGCACCTGGCAGGGAACTAGAGACCTGCACAAGAAAGTAGAAAATCAGGACTGCCTCTCCAAATCTATCCACTAAGAATTGCTTGAATGATATGAAAGGGTAAGTAAGAAGGCGGCACTGTCCTGGTCCAATGCTGTCATCATGCAGTGAGGGTCAGAATGACATCACTGGTGCAAAGAGGTCCAGATCTGCCACCGAACACTGACCTGCCAAACTTCTCAGCTACCAGGGTTTTGCATATTGCATGGACAAAGAGGGAAGCTCCCTTCACTAACTCTGCCATGCAAGTTTCAGACTCAAAAACATATTTTTGTCTTTGGAATAGAGCAGTCTCTTCCACCGCCTGTTTACCAGGCAGATCCAGGCAGACGATGCAGAGGAGCAGGCCAACTGGAGCCATGGTATTAATAGCTGTGAAGAAAAGAACATTATCACATCTAATACAGTTACGGACAGATGGCCTGCTTGTAGCACAGTAATCCTTCAATCCAGTTTCAGTCTATAAAATAAGTCCTCTGCCTCAAAATAAAACACACCAAATAATGACTCAAGACCCTCTGCTTCGTTTCCAAGGGCAAGTCTCATTACAGAAATAAGTTTCCACTTTTCCTGACTGTTTAAATCCGCAGCTTTTCTTATATTGAAACAGAATATTTATCATCATATTTTTCTATTCCTACATCCGTTGCCGAATGTGACTCCCTCTGCTCCCTTTAGCTGCCTGCCCTCCTTCAGTCCCAAGGTGTCTGTGAGAGCCCCAGCAGAACACAGTAGCTTGCAGCAAAGCCCTTACAGGAATAACTCCCCTCTTCCCTCCCACCACCATTCCCCCAGCATCTGTGAAATCTCCACAGTTAGGACTTGTCAGGCTGCTCCAGAGCTTTGCATAGCTCAGTTTGAAAGAAGCCAGACAAGGTGAAAAGGAGAGGAATTTTTTCCAGCTCCTCTCTTTTTTGACAAGTTGACGGTTTTATATGGGAAAAGATGAGAACACAATGATTAAAAAAAAAATAAAAAATAGAAGTAATAATTAGAGAGAATGAATGAGAGGGGGGTTAATCACGTGGTAGCTGAGGGGCAGTGAATCACTGCTGGCATGTGTCATGACAGCGTCTTTGGACTGTGCTAAAATGTCTTGCATTAAAAAGCCCTGTGTACCCCCCCGAATTGCTTGGTGATGTGCTGGGCACGCTGGCCATTTTGAGGCAAGGCTGACGGCAGCTCGAATGTTTTTAGGCTGCCTTTAAATCTCATTGGCTTCCCAGCAAGCGCATGCATCCACTAGAGTTTTAAAAATGACCTTGGAAGGGCAAAGTGTAAGGCACACTGTGGCAGGATGCCCTCCCAGACTGTCACAGCTCCAAGTTCCTCCATGTGCTCAAATCTAACAAGCCAGACCCTGAATTCCCTGTCTTCCCTGCTCCATGTCTATGATGATTAATAATAGCTGCAGCTTCTGTGCTGTCTTCTCTTTTCTCACTCCTACAGTCTTCTATTTAGATTGTTGCTAATAGCTGTGGCTTCTGTTTCTCCAGGATCTTAGAAATCTTTGCAGTATCCAAAACTCACTTTGTCCTTTCTATTCCTACCGCCAAATCCCTTTATTACTGCTTTTGTTGGCTGATGCTGCACTGTCATTCAGTCACCTACCATTTAGTGCACACCTACACTGGTATGGACTATAACATATCTCAGATGACCTCTAAACCCCCTAGCCCAGGTACTGGCAGCCGTCGAGCTATTATAAACTGAGACGCACAGTAAATTAATTCACGCAGTAGTGTATCTGAAAAACTGCATCATTCTGTGGCCAGTCCATGAGATACCACAGTTAAAACTGCCTGAGATATCCATATGCTATTTGCAAAGTGAATATAACCATAGTTTACTGAAGAGCACCACAAACACATTCGCTTCTTCCCGTGCATCTTACTTTGAAACAAAACAAAAATTCAGCACGATGTTAGAGGTGAAGTGCTAAAAGCATTAAATCAGAAACAGAAGATACTCTTCCCTCAGCAAGTTGTGTTTGTCTATAAAACAAAACATAGATTTCATGTCATGAAAAATATATGGGACTAAACATTTCCTGCCGTTTTCCTCTTCACGCCACTTCCTGCTATATTTTAAACCTGTGGCTGACTTCACACTAGTGTGGGGATTGTAATTTCAGCCTCTTCATTTTGTGACTGCCACTCCTTCAAACCCTCACCTGCGAAGCCACATGCAACCTCACCACGAAAAGACCCTCAAGTCGAAAGCCCGGCCCTCGCACACTGCCACTCCAAGCAGTCACGCAGCAGAACGACGGCACCGTGCATGAAAAGCAACAGCAGAACCACAGGGATCAGCCTAGCCCTGTCAGCCCCAGCTCAGCCAGGCTGCTGCTAAGAGGGCTCTGCGAGGGCGAGCTGCAGCGGTGACCGGGAGGCAGTTCTGTCTCCTGATAAAGCAAACAGACGCGCCGCGTTTCCTCGCAATCTGTGATGCTGGATTTCCCATCTTTCACGATTCAATCAATTTTTGGTTGCAGAGAACAGGGGGTGGAGAACAGGAGGGGAAGAGCCTGGATAAAAAAACTCTTTCATTCTTCCCTTCTTTGGACAGCCTGGTTTGGTTTATTTTATCTTGACTGTAGGAAAGGAGAACATAGCCTGCCTAAGGACTTGTGTAAACACTATTAGCAGAAAAGGTTTTGTTTGCTCTTCCCTTCATGATTGAAAGCTACAAGCTATTAACATCAGCTGTCATTTTTACAAAGGCAGAGTACCAACTAATCTCTCGACTGTGCATTTCAGATCCAGCTGGACCTAACAGTTGTCACTGTTCAAAAAGCCAGGCACTAACATCAGCCTGGCCAAAGAAGTGTATAACAGTGACACGGAGCAGTAAATAAAACATTACTGAGGAAACAGCACCCACACCACTCTCTTTCTTCCCTCCTCTCAGTCTGTGGAACTCATAGCATTGCTGCCAAAACACCGACTTCCTAGTTTTTTTACTTTTAAAGTATTTTCAAAATTCACTTCTTAACGACACACAGCTTTGTAACAGAAAAGTCCTACAGTACTGGCTGACCCAAATGCGCTCAGCTCCTGTGAGCCTGCTCGATTCTTTTGACTCTCGTGAAGCGACTGCCAGCACACACCACCATAAAACTGGCCCACGCTGCAGCTTTCCACAGCTCTGCTCTCCCCCTCGCCCTTAGCACACTCTGCGAGTGAGCTCCGTCACAGCTGGGGCTGCAGGCACTGGTGGTCCTGCCCACGGAGCTCCCCTTCAAACCAAGTTCATCCACGTACCTGAGGCACCGTGCAGCCTTCAGGGTTCATCCGCTGCGATGGGAGCCACCACTCCTTCTGCTCTGCTTGTCCAGCTGGACCCAGGCTCATTTCCATCCTCTCCCTGATGGCACTGAGTATCCTTTCCTCCCTAACAAATTCCTCTGACTGCTGGGACCAGTTCTGGGCTCCCCACTTCAAGAAAGATGAGGAGCTACTGGAGAGAGTCCAGCGGAGGGCTACGAGGATGATGAGGGGACTGGAGCATCTCTCCTACGAGGAGAGGCTGAGG